>Ga0194127_10003192_pt1 | contig 21299 bp, 21 predicted proteins | sample TA2KigC100mmetaG_FD_148624 | JGI IMG/M metagenome (GOLD analysis project Ga0194127, IMG submission 148624) | Freshwater microbial communities from Lake Tanganyika, Tanzania - TA2015036 Kigoma Deep Cast 100m | ecosystem: Environmental > Aquatic > Freshwater > Lake | place: Tanzania: Lake...
TTGTCACCACCCCCACGACCATCGCCAGCACAAGCCAGATGATGGCGAGGTACGCGCCGGGCTCGATGCCGTTCTCGAGCACCCAGCGGATGCCCCGGAAGCCCTGCGTCCCGTCGGGGCCGGTCTGCTCGCCTTCCAGCTCCACCTGCCAGTGCAGCAGCTCGAAGCCGATGCGCGCCATCTCGGCGGCGGCGAGCGTCGCCATGGCGAAGTACAGGCCGCGCAGGCGCAGCGTGGGCAGCGCCACCATCAGGGCCGCGAGCGCCCCCAGCAGCATGGCGGCGACCACGGCGAGCGGCAGCGGCCAGCCGCCCATCGCCGTGAGCATCCCGCCCGAGTAGGCGCCGACGCCGAAGAACGCCTGCTGGCCGAAGGACATCTCGCCGGCGAGCAGCAGCAGGTAGGCCGAGATCGCGAGGAAGCCGAACAGGCCGATGTTGGTGAGGACGCCTACCGCGTAGTCATCCATCGCGGTCCGATCGCGAGCAGCATGAAGAGCATCAGGAAGGCAAGCAAGTCGCGCAACTGGGGTCCGAGGAACCACTGGCTGTGGGCTTCCACCAGGCCCAGCACCAGCGCGCCGGCCACCGCCCCGGGCAGCGAGCCCAGCCCGCCCAGCATCATTGCCAGCAGCCCCTTGAAGGTAGACCACATGCCCAGCATCGGCGTCACCTGCTCGAAGCTGGCCGAGACCAGGAACCCGGCCAGGCCGCCGATGGCCGAGGCGAGGGCGAACACGCCCATGGAGACGCGCGGCACGCTGATGCCCGAGAGCTCGGCGGCGAGCGGCGAGTCGATCACGGCCCGGGCAGCGATGCCGAAACGCGTGCGGTACAGAACCCACCACAGCGCCGCGCACACCACGCTCGCAGCACCCAGCATGACAAGTGCCTCGACCCGGATCGTGAATCCGGCCAAGTCAATCGGCTTGCCGTCATACAACGCGGGGAACGGATAGAGGTGCTTCGGCAGCGCGAGGATCGCGACTTCCTCCAGTTGCATCCAGAGCGCGAAGCTGGCCACCATGGCCGCGATGCCCGAGCCTTTGCGGTGCGGCGCGAAGCACAGCCGTTCGACGTACCCACCGGCCAGCACCGAGGCAAGGACGCAGACCAGGGCGAGGACCAGCAGTCCGGCGCCGAAGCTCAGGTGCACGAAGGTGGCGGCGTAGCAGCCCAGCATGATCGCCGGGCCGTAGCAGAGGTTCACACGCCGCAGGACGCCGAAGATCAGGGTGAAGCCGACCGCGAGCAGGGCGTAGGCGGAGCCGGCGGCGAGGCCATCCAGGGTGTTCTGGACGAGGTCGGCCAGCATCGACCGACAGGGCCTACTTCGCCGAGCCCAGGTAGGCCCGGCGGATCACCTCGTCCTCGGCGAGCGAACCCGGGTCGCCGCTGAAGCTGACCCTGCCCTGCTCCATGAGGTAGAAGTGCTGTGCCACCTTGAGCGCCATGTGCGCGTTCTGCTCCACCAGGAAGACGGTGGTGCCGTCGCGGTGCAGTTCCGAGACGATGCGGAAGATCTCCTCCACCACCAGCGGCGCCAGGCCCAGCGAGGGCTCGTCCATCAGCAGCAGCTTCGGGCGGCTCATCAGCGCGCGCGCCACCGCAAGCATCTGCTGCTCGCCGCCTGAGAGCGTGCCGGCCAGTTGCGCGGACCGCTCCTTCAGGCGCGGGAAGCGCCCGAACATGCGCTGCAGGTCGGCGTCGATCTCGCCGCGGCCGGCGCGACCGCCTTGGCGTCGATAGGCGCCGGCCTCCAGGTTGTCGATCACGCTCATGCTGGGGAACACCAGCCGGTTCTCCGGCACCAGCGCGATGCCGCGCGACACCGCTTCGTGCGGCGCGCAGCCGCCGAGCTCCTCGCCGCGCAGGCGGATGGAGCCGCGCCGCGGCTTGAGGATGCCTGCGATGGAATACATGAGCGTGGTCTTGCCCGCGCCGTTGGGCCCCAGCAGACAGGTGATGCCGCCCTCGGCGACCTCGAGGGTGACGCCCTTCAGGGCCTCGATCTTGCCGTAGGCGGTGACCAGGTCGGCGACTTCGAGCAGCGCGGGCATCAGTGGTCGCCTCCGAGGTAGGCCTTGCGCACCGCGGAGTGGGCCTGGATCTGGGCCGGCGTGCCTTCGGCGATTTTCTGGCCGAAGTTGAGCACCGCGACGCGGTCGGTGACCGCCATCACCAGTTCCATGTGGTGCTCGATCAGCAGTACCGTGACGCCGCGCTCGCGCACCGCGCGGATGCGCTCGTCCAGGTCGGCGATTTCCCCGGCGTTCATGCCCGCGGCCGGCTCGTCCAGCAGCAGCAGCTTGGGCTTGGCGGCAAGCGCGCGCGCGAACTCCAGGCGCCGCTGCTCGCCGAAGGCGAGGTTGGAGGCGAGTTCGTCCTCGCGGCCGGCGAGGCCGGCAAAGGCGAGCAGCTTGCCGATGCCCTCCCGGGCGCCCGACTGTCCGCCCATCCAGCGCGACAGGAAGCCGCGCGCGGCGCGGTCCCTGGCGGAATTCTGCGCCACCCACAGGTTCTGCCAGACGGTCAGGCCGCCGAACAGGCGGATGTTCTGGAAGGTGCGGGCGATGCCCTTCGACAGGCGCCGGTGCGTCGCAGCCGCGGTGATGTCCCGGCCGTCGAAGGCGATGCGCCCGGCGCTGGGCGGGTACAGGCCGGTGATGACGTTTACCGCGGTGCTCTTGCCCGAGCCGTTGGGGCCGATCAGGCCCAGGATCTCGCCTTCGCGCACCTCGAGGTCCAGGCCGTCGATCGCTCGCACGCCGCCGAAATGGCGCGACACCCCCTGCAGCTCAAGGAGCGCCACGTCCGCCTCCCCAGAAGAGCCGCTTGATCGCGCGCAGGTTGCCCGCGTCGAGGAATCCACGCGGGCGCAGGTTCATCGCCAGTACGATGAGCGCCCCGAACAGCAGGTTGCGCCAGTCGCCCAGGTCGCGCAGGCCCTCGACCAGGAAGCCCTGCACGAACAGCACCGCGGCGAGGGTGCCGAAGACGCTGGCGAGGCCGCCCACGATGGGGTAGGCGATGGCGAAGGTCGCCAGCAGAATGCCGAAGCTCAGGTGCTCGATGTGGGTGGCGTAGTGGGCGTAGAGGCCCCCGCCCAGGGCCGCGATCGCACCGCCCAGGGTAATGGCGCTCACCTTCACCGCGGTGAGGTTGATGCCCGCCGACTGGGCCGCCAGCTCATCCTCGCCGACCGCGCGCAGCACCGCGCCGTAGCGCGAGCGATCCAGCCACCACAACAGCGCCATCACCAGCAGCACGAAGATCCAGATGAACAGCATCACCTCGAGCGTGGTCCAGCCGTTCTCCGGGAAGAAGCGGATCTGCCGGAAGCCTTCGCCGCCCAGCGGTCCGACCTTGACGTCGCCCCTGGCGATCTGGTAGTCGAAGTTGAAGAAGAACAGGCGCACCCCCTCGCCGAAGGCGAGCGTGGCGATCACCAGCATCAGGCCCTTGACCCGCAGCGCCGGGAAGCCCACCGCGCAGGCGGTGGTCGCCCCTGTTAGCGCGGCCGCGCCCAGCGCCGGCACCAGGTGCCAGCCCGCGAGCACGGTCAGCATGGCGGCGACGTAGGCGCCGATGGCGAAGAACCCGGCCTGGGCGAGGCTCACCTGGCCAGTAAGGAGCACCACGTAGGCGGACAGTCCCAGCAGGGTGTGAACCCCGATCAGTTGCGCGAGGCCGAAGTAGAAGTCCATCGTGCGGCCTCAGTTGCGCCCGCCCGCCGGGGCGAACAGGCCGCCCGGGCGGAAGACGAGGAACGCAAACAGCAGCAGCATCACGTAGAGGTCCCGCTCGGTGACGCCCCGGTAGAGCTGGATCACGTTCTCGAAGCCCCCCACCAGCAGGCCGGCGACGATGGCCCCGGGAACCGAGCCCAGGCCGCCGATCACGGTCACGATCAGGCCCTTGACGGTGAGCGGCGTGGTGAGCAGCGGCGAGAGAGTGCCGACGGCGGCACCGATCATCGCCCCCGCGATGCCCCCCAGCAGCCCGGTGATGACGAAGGTGGTGACGTTGACCTGCGCCAGGCGTATGCCGCACAGCTGTGCCGCGATCGCCTGCTGCGACACCGCGCGCGTGGCGAGGCCCAGGCGCGTGCGGTAGAGCAGCGCGAGCAGGCCGGCCATGCAGGCCACCGACACCAGGAATACCAGCAGCAGGTCGCCACGCAAGGTGAACTCGCCGAAGCGGAGCATGACGTCGTCGAACAGGGCCGGGTAGTTCTGCGGCATGCCGTCGGTGGTGTGCACGATCACCTCGTCGATCAGCAGCAGCATGCCCACGGTGCTCATCAGCGTCGCGAGCGGCGAGGACAGCGGGATGAAGTGGAAGCAGGCGAGGTACACCATCCAGCCCAGCAGGCCGCCAGCGAGGAAGGAGCCAAAGAACACCAGCGGCACGGGCAGACCGGCGCCCAGCTTGAGCACCATCAGGCCGAGGTAGGCACCGCCGACCGAGGCCGCGCCGTAGGCCATGTTGATCTTGTGCATCACGCCGAACACCAGCGTGAAGCCGATGCCGATCAGCGCGTAGGTCGCGCCATAGAGCACGCCGTCGGAGGCCGATTGCAGCAGGTCGAGCATCAGGAAAAGGAAGGGGCGGCGTTGCCGCCGCCCCTCCGCGCAGCGCCCATCCGGCTCAGGTCAGAGCGGGTTGTGGATCACCACCCACTGTCCGCCCTTGGCCTGGACGAACAGGTAGGGCTTGTCCGCCTCGCGGTCCTCGGTGCGACTGTTGACTCCCAGCAGGCCTGGGGTGGTGCGCAGCTTCGCCAGCCCGTCGCGGATCTTGCGACGGTCGGCCTGCACCTCGGCCTTGGCGCCCGAGATCTTCATGTCCTCCATCACGGACTTGAGGATGAACATGTTCTCCCAGGCCGCCATGCTGTGCAGGTCGGCGCTGCCCTTGAACTTGGCGGTGGCATCCGAGGCCGCCTTCGCCTCCTTGTTCACCGGGGCGTAGGAGGTCGGGATGATCATGCCCTCGGCCTGCTTGGCGCAGCCCTGCATGGTCTCCATGGAGGAGGAGCTGGTGAGCCCGATCAGCACCTTGGGCTTGACGCCCTGGCGCTGCATCTCCTTGAGCACGCCGCAGGTGGTGAACGGATGCGCCGAGATGGCGACCACATCGGCGTTCGCCTTCTTCATCTCGCGCACCTGGGTGGCGAAATTGGTGTCGTTGAGCAGCCACTTCGACTCGCCCAGCAAGGTGTAGTTGTTGGCCGTGGCGCGATCCTTCATCACCACGTGCCAGGTGGCCCGCGAGTGGGCGAAGTCCTCCTCGACGCCGCCATACACCGTCTTCGCCTGCGGATGCTTGCCGCGCAGCCAGTAGAACACCGAGGAGTACATGGTCATCTCGTTGGGCACGTTGCGGAACGCCCATTCGCTGATGCGCGCCAGGCCCACCTTGATGGCGACGTCGGTGAACACCGGCATCTGCAGCCCGGAATCGCCCTTGTCGTCGACTTTCTTCTGCAGGATGCCGAACAGCGGCTCGGCCACGTTGGAGCAGGTCGGACCGACCGCCACCAGCGAGTCGGTGCCGGCGATGCGCCGGATCACCGAGATGCCTTCCTCCGCGGTGCAGCGGTCGTCGTAGTAGTCCACCACGATCCTCGCCTTGGAGCCGTCGGCGAGCTTGACCCCGCCCGCCTTGTTGATCTGGTCGGCCGCGGCCAGCATCGCCGCCTCGCCGTTGATGCCGAAGCTGCGCAACACGCCGGACTTGGCGCCGAAACCGGAGATGCGGATGGATTTTTCCTGGGCCTGCGCGGTGCTCGCCGCACCGGCGGCGAACGCAAGGGCGATGGCAAGGGCAATTTTCTTCACGGGCTGTCCTCCTTCGGGTAGATTCGGACAGTGTAATCGGAGGACATGGTGATGGCAAAGAGAAAGAAGGCCAATGCTGCGGCGCGCAAAGAGCGGGCCATGTGGTCGGCGCTGAAGCCGGGGGCGGCTAATTTCACGCCGCTGACGCCGGTCTCGTTTCTGCCGCGCGCGGCGGAGATCTATCCGGACCGCGTCGCGGTGATCCACGGCGCCACGCGTTTTACCTATGCGCAGTTCTACGCGCGCGCGCGCCGGCTGGCTTCGGCGCTGGCGAGCCAGGGGGTGAAGGCGGGCGAGGTGGTCTCGGTCATGCTGCCCAACGTGCCCGCGATGCTGGAGACGCACTACGGCGTGCCGATGCTGGGGGCGGTGCTCAACACCATCAACACGCGCCTGGACGCCGACACCGTTGCCTACATCCTGGAGCATGGCGAGGCGAAGGTGCTGATCACCGACCGCGTGTTCGCGGGGGTGGTCGGGCCGGCGCTGAGGAAGCTGAAGAACAAGCCCCTCGTGGTCGAGGTCGATGACCCGTTGTACGCCGGGCCCGGCGAGCGGCTCGGCCGCATCGAATACGAGGCGTTGCTGAGGACCGGCAAGCCGGACTTCGCCTGGTCGCCGCCGCAGGACGAGTCGGCGCCGATCGCGCTCAACTACACCTCCGGCACCACCGGGCGGCCCAAGGGCGTGGTCTACCACCACCGCGGCACGTTCCTGGAGGCCTGCGGCAACGTCATGGCCTGGGCGATGCCGGCGAAGCCCGTCTACCTGTGGACGCTGCCCCTGTTCCACTGCAACGGCTGGTGCTTTCCCTGGTCGGTCACGGCCATGGGCGGCACCCACGTCTGCCTGCGCGCGGTGGACCCGGCGCAGATCTTCCCGATGATCGTGGAGCACGGCGTCACCCACATGTGCGGGGCGCCCACCGTTCTGACCATGCTCATCTCCGCGCCCGCGGAGCAGCGCCGGAAGTTCCCGCACACCGTCCATATCCAGACCGGCGGCTCGCCGCCGCCGGCCAAGGTCATCCAGGGCATGGAGGAACTGGGCTTCAAGGTGCTGCACATCTACGGCATGACCGAGCTCCAGGGCCCCTCGACGCTCTGCGCCGAGCAGGATGCCTGGGTCCGGCTGCCGATCGAGGTGCGCGCGGCGGAGATGGCGCGGCAGGGCGTGCGCTACCAGGTCGTGGAAGGGCACATTGTCGGCGACCCGAAGAGCTGCAAGCCGGTGAACAAGGACGGCGAGTCCATGGGCGAGGTGCTGATCCGCGGCAACACGGTGATGCTCGGCTACCTCAAGGACCCCAGGGCGACCGCGGAGGCCTTCCACGGCGGCTGGATGCACACCGGCGACCTCGCGGTCTGGCATCGGTCGAACTACATCGAGATCAAGGACCGCAAGAAGGACATCATCATTTCCGGCGGCGAGAACATCTCCTCGGTGGAAGTGGAGATCGCGCTCTACAAGCATCCCGCCACGCAGCTGGCCGCGGTGGTGGCGCGCCCCGACGACAAGTGGGGCGAGACGCCCTGCGCCTTCGTGCAGCTGAAGGCGGGCCAGAGCGCCACCGAGGCGGACTACATCGAGTGGTGCCGCAAGCACCTGGCCCGGTACAAGGTGCCGAAGAAGGTCGTGTTCGGGCCGGTGCCGACCACCGCGACCGGGAAGATCCAGAAGTACCTGCTGCGGGAGCAGGCGAAATCGCTCTAGAGCCGGCATGAGAACGCTGCGCTTCAAGCAGGTCGACGCCTTCACCCCGGTCCCGTTCCGCGGCAACCCGGTCGCCGTGGTGCTGGAGGGCGACGGGCTCTCTGGCGCGGAGATGCACGTGCGCTCCTTCGCGCCGTCGCACGGCGTGCCGGAGGACCCGGTCTGCGGCAGCGGCAACATCAGCGTGGCGGCGTTCCTGCGCGAAAGCGGCCAGGCGGCGCGCTTCGGCGCCGCCTACCGCGCCCGCCAGGGCATGCAGACGGGTCGCGACGGCAGCGTGTCGATCCGCATCAGCGAGGACGGCATCCACCTCGGCGGCCAGGCGGTGACTTGCATCGAGGGCGCGCTGCGGGTGCAATAGGAGGGTGGACCCTCTTCCCCTCGGCCTGATCGGCTGGCTCTACACCCTGCTGTGCGCCGGCGCCATCGCCATCGGCGGCTGGATCATCGTCGCGGTCCACCTGCGCGGCGACCGCGCCGCGCTGGCGGCGCGGGTGGCGGAGGACACGATCCTGTTCGGCATCTGGCTGCTCGGTCTGGCGGGCGGCATCGGCGTGCTGCTGGGCCGCGGCTGGAGCCGGCCGGCGCTGGAACTGTTCTGCTGGGCTTTCAGCATCCTGCTGTTGTTGAATGCCTGGACGCGGTGGCGCGCCGCGCCGCCGCCGCGACAGGGGTTCGCCCTGAGCCTGATCCTGTTCGTGGTCCCGGTGCTGGCGTTCACCGGCGCCACCATCCTGACGCTGCGCAGCGAAACCGCCTTGCGCGCCCTGCCGGGCTGAGGAGTAGGATGAGGCATGTTTCCGATCCTGGAGCTGAAGGGCAGCGCGTTCGAGCGTGGGCGCCAGCATGGAGAACTGGCGCGCGCCCGGGTTGAGCGTTCGCTGGCCAATTACCGAAACCTGTTCGGCCACGCCGGACTGGACTGGGAGCAGGCGCAGGCGATCGCCGGGCGTTTCGCACCTGCGGTGCGCGAGCTGGATGCCGGAATCTACGAGGAGATTGAGGGCATTGCCGCCGGATCCGGGCGCATGACCTCCGAGATCCTGGCCCTCAACGCGCGCACCGAGATTCTGCCGCCCACGTTCCCGGAGAAGGCGAGTCCGCAGTGGCTGGCCGCGATGCGCCAGGGCGCGGACCTGGGCGAGTGCACGGCGATCGCGGTATCGCCGGGCCGCAGCGCCGAGGGCAGGACCTTGCTGGCGCAGAACTGGGACTGGCTGGGGGCGCAGCGCGAATGCCTGGTGCTGCTGCGGGCCGCCACCGCAGCGAATTGCTACCTCACGCTGACAGAGGCCGGGATGGTGGCGAAGATCGGCCTCAACAGCCGCGGCTTCGGCGTCTGCCTCAACATCCTGCGCTCGCGCGACGACGGCCTCAACCCGGGCGTGCCGGTGCATGTGGTGCTGCGCAAGCTGCTCGGGTGCGCCGAGGTCGCCGAAGCCGAGCGACTCCTCAAGCGCCTGAAGTACGCCAGCTCGTCGAACATCCTCTGCGCCGACGCCAAGGGCGGCTCGGCCAGTTTCGAGATCTCGCCGGTCGCCATCGGCGTGCTGCGCCAGTCCGACGGCACGCTGTGCCACACCAACCACTTTCTGGTCACCTCAGCGCAGCGCGTGGCGGTGGGTCCGCCGGCCAGCCTGTCCTCCGAATCGCGTCTGGCGCGCGCGCAGGCGGTGGCGCGCGAGCGCGGCAAGCACGACCTGGACAGCGTCAAGGCGCTGCTACGCGACCAGACCGACGGCCTGCTGTCCATCTGCCGCAAGCCCGACCCGGCTATGCCTGAGTGCGCGCGCCTCGAGTCGGTCGCTTCCGTGGTGATGGAGCTCGCCAGAGGGGTGATGCATGTGGCGCCCGATGCGCCCTCGCGCTGCCATTACCAGGCGGTTGCGCTGCAGGCGCAGGCCGCCGTCCATTAGTTTTCATTCTGCCGCAAGGACTTTCATGACCGATACCGCCGGCACCTATCGCAACCTGGTTGCACTGCAGGGCGTCTCGCTGGACGAGAAGCGCGCCGCGTCCGCGGCCGAAGTGCTGCAGCGGCAGCTCGCCGTCGAGCAGGCGGCGACGCGCAGACTGGCGTTCGAGGCCGAGCCCGCCGGCTTTGCCGGGACTTTGAACGCGGGCGCGAAATGAGCGAGTTGCTGCAGGCCGGTGCCGCCGAGCTGGCGCGGATGCTGCGCGCAAGGAAGGTCGGCGCCCTGGAGGTGATGCAGGCGACCATCGGCGCGGCGAAGCAGGCACAACAGCGCCTGAATTGCTTCGTGCGCATCGACGAGGAGGATGCGCTGGCCGCCGCGAAGGCGGCCGACAGGACGCTGTCCCGCGGTGGGGTAGCCGGCGCGCTCGCCGGCGTGCCGATGGCGCACAAGGACATGTATTACCGCCAGGGCGTGGCCTCGTCCTGCGGCTCGAAGATCGGCCCCGGGCGACCGGCGCCGGCCACCGCCACTGCGCTCAAGCGGCTGGATGCGGCTGGCGCCCTCCAGTTCGGCGTCCTCAACATGACCGAGTTCGCCTACGGACCGACGGGTCACAACTACCATTTAGGCCACTGCCGCAACGCCTGGAACCCGGAATACATCACCGGAGGTTCCTCCAGCGGCTCGGGCAGTTCCGTCGCCGCGCGGGCGAATTTCGCCACGCTGGGTTCGGATACCGGCGGCTCGATCCGGTTGCCGGCGCACTTTTGCGGCGTCGCGGGGATCAAGCCGACCTACGGCCGCGTCAGCCGCTCGGGGGCCATGCCGCTTTCCTTCTCCATGGACACGGTGGGGCCACTGGCGCGCAACGTCGAGGATTGCGCGCTGCTGCTGCGGGAGATCGCGGGCCAGGACGCGGCCGACGCCACCTCGAGCGCGCAGCCGGTGCCGGATTACGTCGCGGGACTTTCCCGTCCGGTGAAGGGGCTGCGGATCGGCGTGCCTGCGGGCTACTTCTACGATCAGGCGGACCCGGCGGTAGAACAGCTGGTGCGCGGCAGCCTGAAGGCGTTCATCGATATGGGCTGCGAGGTGGTGGAGGTCCCGATTCCCGACATCGAGCCCTGGAACAGCGCGGGTGTTGCGATCATCGCGGTGGAGGCCGCAGCGCTGCATTCGACCTGGTTGCGCGAGCGGCCTGCAGATTACTCCGACCAGGTCAAGGCGCGGCTGGAACTGGGAATGGGGGTCACCGGCGTGCAGTACATCAATGCACTGCGGCTGCGGGACCATGCGCTGAAGACCTGGCTCACCGAGGTGATGTCGAGAGTGGATGCCCTGCACGCGCCGGTGGTGTCCTTCGCCACGCCCACGATCGCCGAGACCGACGTCGGCGGCGGTGCGAAGATGACCGAGGTCCTCGGCAAGTTGACGCGGCTGATGCGGCCGGTGAACTACCTCGGATTGCCCTCGCTGGCGGTGCCCTGCGGCTTCCAGCCGGTCGGGGGCAATGCGGGCCTGCCCTGCGCCTTCCAGCTGATCGGGCGCCCGTTCGACGAGGGGCTCCTGTTCCGGCTGGGTCACGCCTACCAGAGGATCACCGACTGGCACCGCAAGATGCCGCCGCAGGGCTAGCGACGGTGGCGCTGGCCCCGCCGACGCTGCGCTACGCGCCGCTACACCCGATCGCGGGCAAGATCCGCAACGTGCCGGTGAACTCGGACACGGTCCGCACCGCGCACGGCCTGGAGATCTGCTGCGGCGATTGAGGCGGGCCGCCGGCGCTGAAAACCAAAACCATCACGCGGCAAGGTAGCGCTCGCGCAACGCCGGGTCCGCATCGAGAGCGGACATGGCGCCCTGGTGGCGCAGCTGGCCGGTCTCCAGGATGCAGGCGCGGTCCGCGACCCGTCGCGCGAAGCGCAGGTTCTGCTCGGTCAGCAGCACGCACAGCCCTTCGCGCTTGAGTTCCAGGACCGCCCCAGCCATGGCGTCCACGATCACCGGCGCCAGGCCTTCCGAGGGTTCGTCCAGCAGTAGCGCGAGCGGATTGCCCATCAGGCTGCGCGCGATGCTGAGCATCTGCTGCTCGCCGCCGGACATGCTGCCGCCACGGCGATCCCGCATTCGGCCCAGGTTCGGAAACAGCTCGAACAGGCGCTGCGCGGTCCAGTGCACGGCGCCCTCACGCCGTGGCAGGCGGCCCACCTCCAGGTTCTCCGTCACGCTGAGGTCGGTGAAGATGCGCCGCTCCTCGGGCACGTAGGCAAGGCCAAGCCGCGCGATCCGCCAGGGCGCCAGGCGGTCGATGCGCTCGCCGCGGAAGTGCACTTCGCCCGCGGCGGGCGGCACCAGACCCATCAGGGCCTTGAGGGTTGTCGACTTGCCCGCGCCGTTGCGCCCGAGCAGGGCGACGAGCTCGCCTGCCCGCAGCGCGAGGTCGAACCCGAACAGCACCTGCGCCCGGCCGTAGCCTGCTGCCAGCGCGCGCACTTCAAGCATCGAGCGCCTCCGTTCCCAAATAGGCCTCGCGCACCCGAGGGTCGGCGCGCACCTTCGCCGGGGCGCCCTCGGCGATCCGTTCGCCGCCGGCCAGCACGATCACGCGGTCGGCATGGGTGAACACGGTGTCCATGTCGTGCTCGGTGAACAGCACGGCGATTGCCGAGGCGCGGGCGAGCGAGGCGGTCAGCCGCATCAACGCGGCGCGCTCGCCGCAGGCCATGCCCGCCGTTGGCTCGTCCATCAGCAGCAGACGGGGCCGGTTGGCGAGGGCAATTGCCAGTTCCAGGCGCTTGAGGTCGCCGTAGGCGAGCACGGCCGCCGGCCGATCGGCTTGGTCCAGCATCCCGGCCTGCGCCAGAAGGGCGTCGGCCTGCGCGACCTGCAGGCGCGGCGCCTGGGCAAACGGGGAGGGGAGGCGGCGGGCATGCGATAGCAGCGCTACCTGCACGTTCTCGCGCACCGTCATGGAGGCGAAGGTCGCGGTGACCTGGAAGGTGCGGCCCACCCCGAGGCGCCAGATGGCGCGCGGCGGCAGGCCGGTGATCGAGCGTCCCTCGAGCAGGACCCGCCCCGCGTCCGGGGTGAGTTGGCCGTTGATGAGGTTGAAGCAGGTGCTCTTGCCTGCGCCGTTGGGGCCGATCATGGCGAGTAGCTCGCCCGCCACGACCGCGAAGCTCACGTTGCGCACCGCGTGCACGCCGCCGAAGGACTTGGACAGGCCGCTCACCTGCAGCACGCTCATGCGCGGCCCTGTCGCTTCAGCAGGCCGCCGAGGCTGCCCAGGCCGCCTGGCAGCGCGAGCACGAGCGCGAGGATCACGCAGCCGATCGCGGCGCGCCAGTAGTCGAAGCCGCGCGCCAGCGCATCCTGCAGCCAGGTGAACAGGGCCGCGCCCCACAGCGGCCCGGTCAGGGTCTGGATGCCGCCCAGCAGCACCATCACCAGCCCGTCCACCGAGCGCGCCACGGCCATGGATTCGGGCGAAATGGATCCCTTGGAAAAAGCGTGCAGCGCCCCAGCAATGCCGGCGAACAGGCCGGCAACAGTGAACGCCGCCCATTGCAGCGCGCGCGCGTCGATGCCGATGGCATCGGCGCGCAGCGGCGAATCGCGAGCCGCGCGCAGCGCATAACCGAAGGGCGAGTGCAGCGCGCGCCACAGCAGCGCGATGGCGGCACAGGCGAGCGCCAGCACGAGCCAGAAATACGCCGCCTTCGAGGCGAGCCACGGCGCGGGCCAGATGCCGATCAGGCCGTTGGAGCCGCCGGTGACCGCGTCCCACTGGAACGCGACCGACCAGGCGATCTGGGCGAACGCCAGCGTGAGCATGGCGAGGTAGATCCCGGACAGGCGCACGCAGAACCAGCCGAACAGCAGTGCGCCGCCGCCGGCGAGCAACGGCGCGGTGGCGAGGGACAGTTCCATGGGCGCCCCGATACGCAAGGCGAGGATGCCCGCGCCGTACGCGCCCAGACCGAAATAGGCGGCATGGCCGAAGGAATGCAATCCGGCCGGCCCGCTGATGAAATGCAGGCTGACGGCGAACAGGGCGAACACCAGCATGTCCGTCAGCAGCACCAGCGTGAAGCCAGTGGTCGCGAGCGGGACCAGGGCGAGCGCGGCGAGCAGCGTGCACAGGCCGGCCAGGACGCGCGGCGATGGCGCCGCCAGGGGCGGCTCGAGGGCGGCGGGCCCGCGCGCCGGCGCGGGCATGCGGCCCATCAGGCCCCAGGGCCGCAATACCAGCACCAGCGCCATGATCAGGAACTCCACCACCAGCGTGAGCTTGGAGTAGCCCAGCGCGATGCAGAACGCCTTCACCTCGGCGATGAGGAGTGCCGCGACAAAGGCGCCGGGAAGGGAGCCCAACCCGCCCACGACCACGACCACGAACGCATCCGAAACGACCGCCAGGTCCACCTTCAGCGTCGCCGGCTCGCGCGGGAGCTGTAGCGCCCCGCCCAGGCCGGCGAGCAGCGCGCCAAGTGCGAACACGGAGGTGAACTGCAGGCGCTGGTTGACGCCCAGCGCCGAGGCCATCTCCCGGTCCTGCGTCGCTGCGCGCACCAGTGTGCCCCAGCGCGTGCGGGTCAGCAGCAGCCAGAGCGCGCCCAGGACGGCCGGGCCCACCGCGATCAGGAACAGGTCGTAGGCGGGAAACGGCTGGCCGATGATCGTGACCGCGCCCGCCATTCCGGGCGCCCGGGGACCGAGGAGGTCCTCCGGTCCCCATTGCCACAAGGCGTAGTCGCGGATGATCAGCACCAGGGCAAAGGTCGCCAGCAGCTGCAGCAGCTCGGGCGCCCGATAGAGCCGTCGCAGCAGGACGGATTCGATCAGCGCGCCCAGCCCCGCCACCGCCAGCGCGGCGCAGGGCAGGGCCCACCAGAAGCCGACCACCTCCGACAGGGCCACGGCAAGGTACATGCCCAGCATCACCAGGGAGCCGTGGGCGAAATTGACGATGCGGGTGACGCCGAAGATGAGCGACAGCCCGGCGGCGACGAGAAACAGCGCGGAGGCGCCCGCCAGTCCGTTCAGGAACTGGAGCAGGATGGAGGTGGCGCTCACGCGTCAGTCTTTGCGCAGGGCCCGGATCTCCTCGAACGGCGGCAGGAAGTTCGCGCCGTCGGCGAAGCGCCAGTTCACCATCACGCCCCTGCCGCCCTTGCGCGCCAGCTGGCCGACGTAGGCACCCATGGTGGACTGGTGGTCCAGCGCGCGCCACACGATGGGGCCGAAGGGCGTGGGCATCTCCAGGCCCTTTAGGGCCTCGACCATCTTCTCGGTATCCGTCGAACCCGCGCGCCGGATGGCGTTCGCGACCGAGTGCACGGCGGCGTAGCCCACGACCGAGCCCTGGCGCGGATAATCCTTCCACCTTGCCTGGTAGGCGGCGAGGAACTTCTGGTGCGCCGGAGTCCGGATCTCGGACCAGGGGTAGCCGGTGACCCACCAGCCTTCCGGCGTTTCGTCCTTCAGCGTGTCCAGGTACTCCGGCTCGCCGGCGAGCAGGTTGAACACCGCGCGCCCCTTGAACAGGCCCCGGGTGTTGCCTTCGCGCACGAAGCGCTGCAGGTCGGCGGCGAAGAGCGACGAGAAGATCGCCTCGGGCCTGGCGTCGGCCAGCGCCTGCACCACGGCGCCGGCGTCGATCTTGCCCAGCGGCGGCGCCTGTTCGGCAACGAACTCGACCTCCGGCTGCGCCTGCTTCAGCAGCCGCTTGAAGGAGGCCGTCGCCGATTGGCCGTACTCGTAGTTCGGATAGACGATGGCCCAGCGCTTCTTCTTCAGCTTCGCCGCTTCCGGGATCAGCATCGCGGTCTGCATGTAGGTGGAAGGGCGCAGGCGGAAGGTGTAGCGGTTGCCGTTCTCCCACACTATTTTGTCGGTGAGGGGTTCGGAGGCGACGAACAGCACCTTGCGCTGGTTGGCGAGGTTCGCGACCGCGAGGCCGACGTGGGAGGCGAAGGTGCCCATGAGCAGGTGCGCCTTCTCGCGCGTGATCAACTCCTCGGCGACGCGCACCGCGTCGCCCGGGGTGCCGCCGTCGTCGCGCGTCACCAGTTCGAGCCTGCGGCCCAGGACGCCGCCGGCGGCGTTGATCTCCTCCACCGCGAGCTCCATGCCCTTCTTGTAGGGCTCCAGGAACGCGGGGAACACCTTGTAGCTGTTCAGCTCGCCGATGCGGATCGGCTGGGCGAACGCGCTCGATGCGGTGAGCAGGGCGAGCAGCAGCAGGGATCTCATTTGCCGTCCTCCACCTTGGCGCCGCGATCGGGCCGGATCTTGTCGGTCCCGCCCGGGAAGGCGCGCCAGAACTCCCGGCGCACCAGGCTGACGATGGTTGCGCTCTTGTTGGTGCCGTGGTAGCGGGCCACCACGTCGAGCATGTCCAGGTCCCGCGGCGTGGCGGAGAAGGTGCTGATTCTGGACTTGACCTTGGACATATACAAACATTATATAATCTTTGTATAGCTTGTCAAGTACCGCCGCGATGTAACCGGATCGGCTACACCGGGCCCCTCGCCTTGCCCAGCGCCGGGAGGCAATGCTTCAGCCAGCCGGCGCTCAGCTTCTCGGCGAGCGAGTTCTGCTTCAGGCGCTCGTTGAGGGCCTTGAAGTCCACCCGGTCCAGGTCCTGGTCCTGGTTGAAGCACGAGAACACGTAGCTGGTCTGGCCGGTGGCCGGGTCGCGGTGCGGCTGCAGGCACTGCGCGCAGATTTCCTTCATCATGCATTGCATCGGGGAGTTGATGGAGCCGATGGCGAAGTGCCCCGCCTTCAGGTGCGCCTTGAGCACGTCGTGGCGGGCGCGTCCTACCGCCGCCATCATGCGGTCCGAGCCGATGGCGATGAGGCGGTCGGCCTCGCGCATCGACAAGGCCTGCGCGCCGAGGCGGCCGCTGGCGTACCATTCCATCGCCTGCACGATGTTGCCGACGAAGGCGCGATCCTGCGGCCGGCGCGGCTGGAAGCCCGGCTGCTCGTCGCAGCACCAGACCACGACGTCGGCGGCGTTCTCGATCTGCGCGACCTTGTAGCGGTCGATCACCTTCTTGTAGCCGGCGAAATACAGCACCCTCGAGCCGGCGGCGCGGAACGCCTGCCCGATGGAGAACAGCACCGCATTGCCCAGGCCGCCGCCGCACAGGACCACCGTCTCGCCGCCCGCAATCTCGGTCGGCGAGCCGGTCGGGCCCATCAGGATCACCGGCTCGCCCGGCCTGAGCAGGGCGCACAGGTCGGAGGAGCCGCCCATCTCCAGCACGATCGTCGACACCAGGCCCCGGTCGCGATCCACCCAGGCGCCGGTGAGGGCCAGGCTTTCCATCTGCAGGCGGGTGCCCCTGGCCACCGGCGCCAGGGTCTCGAAGTTCTGCAGGCGATAGAACTGGCCCGGCCGGAACTTCTGCGCCGCCAGCGGCGCGCGCACCACGACTTCAACGATGCTGGGGGTGAGACGCTCCACGCGCTCGACGCGTGCGAGCAGCTTGTCCTTCAGGCCATCGACAAAAGCCTGGCGCGATTGCCCGGAGGCCGGCGCGCGCCTGCCCAGCACGCCCGACACCACGGGGTAGCCCTGCTTGGCCGAGCCCATGGCCTTGACGACGTTGCCAAAGTACGACGGGTGCACGTCGCCGAAGTAGCTGACGAAGCGCCCGTCGGCCGCGCGCGCCAGCAGCACGTTCGCCGTCTCCGGCTTCGAGGCCGAGGGCTGTGGCTTCACCGGCCGGCCTTCCTCGTCGCAGGCGGCGAAATACTTGCCCTCGAGGCGGAAGTGGCCGGCGTCTTCGCGGGCGAGCACGGTATTGGGCTGTGTCCCGGCGGCGACAAAGACGGTGTGGGCGGGCAGCCAGTGTTGTTTGCCGTCGGCCGACTTGAGTCGCATGCCGCGCACCGCGCCGTAGTTGTCCACCTCCACCGCGACCGGCGTCAATCCCTCGGCGAACCAGATGCCTTCCTCCAGCGCCTTCTCCACTTCCTCGTGGTTCAGGGTGTAGGAGGGGCTGTCGATCAGTCGCCGGCGGTAGGCGATGGTGACCCCGCCCCATTTCTGCAGCAGGCGGATGCGGTCCTGCGGTGGCGCCTGGCGCAGGGCGCGCGCATGGGCGAGGTATTCCTCGGCGATCTCGCGCTCCTGGTCGTCCCAGTGCTCGCGCACCTTGTCCTCGCCCGACTGCGCGGCGAGCGCCTCATAGCGGTCGAGGAATTTCCCCACCTGCAAGGTGTAGTAGGCGAGGGACTCGGTCGCGGTGTCGATGGCGGTCAGTCCGCCGCCCACCACGACCACCGGCAGGCGCAGCTGCATGTTGGCGATGGCATCGGCCTTGGCCGCGCCGGTCAGCTGCAGCGCCATGAGAAAATCGGACGCGGCGCGCACGCCGCGGGCAAGGCCGTTGGGGATGTCGAGCATCGTGGGCTTGCCCGCACCGATGCACAGCGCCACATGGTCGAAGCCCAGGTCCCAGGCGTCCTCAAGGGTCAGCGTGCCGCCGAAGCGCACGCCGCCGAACATCGAGAATTCCCGCCGCCGCTCCAGCAGCAACCGGATCAGCTTGAGGAAGTTCTTGTCCCAGCGCACGGTGATGCCATACTCGGCCACGCCGCCGAACCCCGCCATGACGCGGTCCTGCAGCGGCTCCTGCAGGCCCGCGGCATCGCGCAGCAGCCCGGCGCCCTGCACCAGCGCCGCGGGCAGGGGCTCGATCTTGAGGCCGTCGATGGCGACCACGCTGTGGCCGTCGTTCATCAGGTGGTGGGCCAGCGTGAAGCCGGCCGGACCCAGGCCCACCACCAGGACCTTGCGGCCGCTGTCAGGCCGGGGCAGGGGGCGGTGCAGGTTGAGCGGGTTCCAGCGCGTGAGCAGCGAGTAGATCTCGAAACCCCAGGGCAGCTCCAGCACGTCCTTCAGCGTGCGGGTCTCGGCCTGCGGGATGTCCACCGGCGCCTGCTTCTGGTAGATACAGGCTTTCATGCAGTCGTTGCAGATGCGGTGGCCGGTGGCCGCCACCATCGGGTTGTCGACGCAGATGATGGCCAGCGCTGCCAGCGGCTGGCCGCGGCTCTTCACCAGGTGGAACTCGGAGATCTTCTCCTCCAGCGGGCAGCCGGCGAGGGTGACCCTGAACACGGTCTTTCTGAATTCCCTCGAAGGTGCCTTGTCCTTCAGTCCTTTCGAGCAGGAATCCTTTCCCTGCTCGTGGCACCAGATGCAGTAATTGGCCTGGTCCAGCGCGCCGGCGAGGTCGGTGCCCGGATCGGTGAGCGCGAAGCCGTCGCGCTGGCGCAGGTGCGCCAGGCTGTGCCGCGCGTAGCCGCCAGTGCCGTCGGTGTGGACCGGCACCAGGCGCATGAAATCCAGCTTGGCCGGGGTCTTGAACAGGACCCCGGCGCGGTGCTTCGCCTTGCCCTCGGGGGTCGACACCGCCCAGGCCGCGTAGCGCGCCGCGCCTTCCAGCTGTGCGGCGTTCGCCGCCTCCTCCGCCAGCCACGCGGTGACGCGGTTGGCGAAATCCAGCTCGGTGGTGAAGGCAAAGCCCTCTGGCGAGAGGTCTTCCGGCTTCACCTTGTGCAGCGCGCGCCGCTGCACGAATAGCCGCTTGACCGAATAAAGCGGGGCGAGCTCATGGTGGCGCGCGGCCAGCGCTTGCGCCTCGGGAAGGATGCCGAACAGCCGGGCGAGGAAATCCTCCAGGTGCGGGGCAAGCGCGATGATCAACTCGGATTGCGCTTTCGCGGCCAGCGCGGCCGGATCGTTCCGGGCCGCCTCCAGCCGGCCGCGCAGCGTGGCATCCGACTCGCCAACAAAACCCAGGAAGCGTGCATCAAGGCGAGCGAGGCCTTCGCGCGTGTACAGGTCCTCCGGTGCGGTGTCGAAAGAAAGGCTCATGGCGGTTTTGTTTGGGGTCCCAACCATTATACGGAGGGCGCGACCGCATGTTGATATGCCCCCCGGAACGCTTTAGCATCCGCGTTCCTCTCGAGCGGGAGTTGCGATGCAGATCAAGAACAGCGTGTTCCTCATCACCGGCGGCGCCTCGGGCCTGGGCGCGGCGACGGCGCGCATGGCGGCCGAGAGCGGTGCTAAGGTGCTGATCGCCGACCTGCAGCTCGAGGCGGGCGAGAAGCTGGCGAAGGAACTGGGCGGGCGCTTCGTGAAATGCGACGTCACCTCCGAAGCCGATGCCAAGGCCGCGGTGGACGCGGCGGCGCAGGCCTTCGGCGGCCTGCACGTGCTGATCAACTGCGCCGGCATCGGCAGCGCCGAGCGCACCATCGGCAAGGACGGCCCGCACAGCCTGGCGCACTTCAGCAGGCTGATCGGCATCAACCTGATCGGCAGCTTCAACATGATCCGGCTGGCGGCCTTCGCCATGGCCAACGCCGGCCCGAACGCCGCTGGGGAGCGCGGCGTGATCATCAACACCGCCTCGGTCGCGGCCTATGACGGCCAGATCGGGCAGGCGGCGTACTCGGCCTCCAAGGGCGGCATCGTCGGCATGACCCTGCCGATCGCGCGCGACCTGTCGCGCAACGGCATCCGCGTCTGCACCATCGCCCCGGGCATCTTCGAGACCCCGATGCTGATGGGCATGCCGCAGGAAGTGCGCGAGTCCCTGGGCAGGATGGTCCCGTTTCCGCCGCGCCTCGGGCGCGCGCCCGAGTACGCGCAGCTGGCGCGCCAGATCGTCGAGAACGAGATGCTGAACGGCGAGACCATCCGCCTGGATGGCGCCATCCGGATGGCGCCCAAATAGCTCAGCGCGCCGAGGGCGGCAGCGGCTGCTGCCTCAGTTCCGCCCGGAACTGGCGCGAGCGCGCCACATAGCCTGCCGCGATCAGCGGCAGGCGCTCCTTCTCCTGTGCGCTCAACTCGCGCACCACCTTGCCCGGCGAGCCCATCACCAGCACCCCGGGCGGGATTTCCTTGCCCTCGGCGATGAGGGAGTTGGCGCCGATCAGGCTGCCGGCGCCGATTCTGGCGCCGTTCATCACCACGCTGTTGATGCCCACCAGCGCGCCGTCGCCGACGCTGCAGCCGTGCAGCATCACCTTGTGGCCGATGGTGACGCCGCGACCGAGCCTCATCGGGAAGCCCGGGTCGACGTGCAGCACCGAGCCGTCCTGGATGTTGGTTTGCGCGCCGATGTGGATGTGGTCGTTGTCGGCCCGGATCATGACCCCGAACCAGACGCTGACCTCGTCCTCCAGCACGATGGAGCCGGCGAGGGTGGCATCGGGGGCGATGTAGTGATGGTCGCCGCGGAATTCGACGCGGCGTTCCCCGAGCGAGTAGATGGGCATGGCTGGCCGGTATCATAGCGCCCGCCATGCGGCACAGCGAATCGACCTTTCTCGACATCCGCGGCCTGCGCTATCACCTGCGCCACTGGCAGGGCGAGCCGTCGCGCCGCCTGTTTTTGCTGCACGGCTGGATGGACGTCTCGGCTTCGTTCCAGTTCCTGGTGGACGCGCTGCAACCGGACTGGGACGTGTACGCCCCGGACTGGCGCGGCTACGGCCTGAGCCAGTGGAGCGGGGCCGACTGCTACTGGTTCCCGGACTACATCGGCGACCTGGACGCGATCCTGGACCGGATCCAGCCCGCGGCGCCGGTGAACCTCGTCGGCCACAGCCTCGGCGGCAACGTCGGCGGCCTCTATGCGGGCATCCGCCCGGGGCGGGTCGCGCGGTTCGTGAACCTGGAGGGCTTCGGCATGCCGGCGACGCGGCCCGAGCAGGCGCCCAAGCGCTATGAGCGCTGGCTGAAGGAACTCCGGGCGGCGCCCGGCTGGCGGCCCTATGCGAGCTACCCC
>Ga0194127_10003194_pt1 | contig 21297 bp, 19 predicted proteins | sample TA2KigC100mmetaG_FD_148624 | JGI IMG/M metagenome (GOLD analysis project Ga0194127, IMG submission 148624) | Freshwater microbial communities from Lake Tanganyika, Tanzania - TA2015036 Kigoma Deep Cast 100m | ecosystem: Environmental > Aquatic > Freshwater > Lake | place: Tanzania: Lake...
GTGGTTTGGATCTTCAATGGAGATGACATAGGTGGAAGGGCCGGGAAATGTATGTTCTCCATAATAGAGGTTATAGGTAATGTCGTCGGGCAAGAGTGTTTCCTGGATACGTGGAATATTTTCGGTCGTTCCATCGCCCCAGTTGACAGGAAGAATACTCCGGTACTGGTTGGCCGGTGAAGGGGTGAAGGTATAGGATATCACATAAATGCCGAACGTAAGTCCAGAGAGATGGATATAGACAATCTCTGCTGCCCGTTGATGGGTTGGATAGGCTGCCTGAGATGCAAAGAGAAAGAGAATAGCCAGTATGAAATGCCTGAAATACACGGTTTAAAGAGGAATTGCAATCAAATGTAGAAATATTTTGGCAATCTTACGGCGCCGTTCTAACAGACATTCGTTAAAAATGAATAAATTTGATGGTTGATTCCCGAATGTTTAAGGTATGTATCTGATTGATCCTGAAAAAGAGTACCAGGAAATTCTAAGGCGTTACAGAAACCTGATGAAATATTGGAAACCCAAGTCTCCGGAAGACCGGAAGATGGTCAGGAAGGCATTCAACTTTGCGGTAGATGCCCATAAGGATATGCGGAGACAGACGGGAGAACCGTATATCTATCATCCAATAGAAGTTGCGACCATTGCTGTCAAGGAGATTGGTCTGGGTACCACTTCAGTTATTTGTGCCCTTTTGCATGATGTGGTTGAAGATACCGAAACCACGGTGGAAGATATCCGTGGAATTTTTGGGGATAAAGTGGCCTCTATCGTCGAAGGACTCACCAAGATCAGGGGGCTGATGCACCATGCCGACAGACCACTTCAAGCTGAGAATTTCAAGAAAGTCCTTCTAACCCTCTCTGATGATGTTCGGGTGATCCTCATAAAGCTGGCAGATCGCCTGCACAACATGAGGACCCTGTATGCACTGCCGGAGGATAAACGTTTGAAAATCGCCTCCCAAACCACCGACCTGTATGTACCCCTGGCTAACCGGCTGGGCTTGCACAAGATAAAAACCGAACTGGAAGACCTTGCCCTCAAAAATAATGTACCTGAAGTCTACCGGGAGATTTCACGAAAACTAAGTGAAAGCAAAGAGGAGCGAACACGATTCATCAAGAAATTCGGCCTGCCGATCAAGAAAAAACTGACGGAATTAGGTTATCATTTTACCATCGAGACGAGGGGGAAATCAATCGCCTCGATCTACCAGAAAATGAAACGAAAGGAGATCTCATTTGAGGAGGTGTATGATGTAAGTGCCTTCCGGATCATCATCGACAGTCCGCTGGAAGCCGAAAAAGCTGATTGCTTTGCAGTCTATTCGGTGATCTCTTCCATATACCGGCCGCACGACGACCGGCTTCGGGACTGGATTTCAAATCCCAAGGCAAATGGCTACGAAGCCCTCCACTGTACGCTGATGAGCGATTCAGGGCAGTGGGTTGAGGTTCAAATACGGTCTACCCGGATGAATGAAATTGCTGAAAAAGGATATGCTGCGCACTATAAGTACAAGCAGTATGATACCTCCTTCAGCATGGCCCTTGACAACTGGCTGAACAGGATCAGGGAACTGATTGAAAGCCCTGATCCGGATGCGCTCAACTTTATCGATGATGTTAAAGGATACTTCTTTCTGGATGAAATCTCAGTTTTCACACCCCAGGGAGAATTACGAAAATTGCCCGCAAACTCTACCGCGCTCGACTTTGCCTATGCCATCCATACTGAACTGGGGAATTCTTGTTTGGGTGCCAAGGTGAATAAGCGGCTCCGGCCGCCGGATTATGTCCTGAAGAATGGGGAACAAGTTGAGATCATCTCCGCTAAATCCACTGAGCCAAAAGAAGAATGGCTTAGCTGGGTCATTACAACGCGAGCGAAGGTTCAGATTAAAAATTTTATCCGGGAAAGCAAGCGTGCTTATGCTGAGGAGGGGAAGAAAAAACTTGAGGATCTGTTTATAAAAAACAACCTGGCTTTTAATGCTGATATTCTTCAATCCTTCCAAAAGAAGTTTCATTATGCACATCCGGTTGACCTTTTCTACGATGTTGTGATGAATAAGATCACACTGCGGGAAGTAAAGGATTTTGCATCGGTGGATGATGGATCGAAGTGGAAGAAGTATCTGCCATTTCCTTTTGGAAAAAGAGATACCGATCATGGCGCAATACCTAAGGAAGTACGGGAAAGAATCAAACGATTCAAGGAGATAACGATTGAGGAAGGAAAACCTGACATGATCACTTACCGAATATCCGAATGTTGTCATCCAATACCAGGTGATGACCTGGTTGGCATACTATGGCCTCACCGGCCGGTGGAAATTCATCGAACAGCTTGCCAGGGAGCTATTGGTAACATTTCAAGCTTCGGCGAGAACTTTGTCAAAGTTAAATGGATCAACCGGAAAACAAAAACATTCCCGGCAACTATCAAGCTGATGGGTATTGATAAACTGGGCCTCATCAATGAGGTTTCAAAGGTCATTTCTGTTGAGTTCTCAATGAATATGGCGGCGCTGCAAATTGAAGGTAAAGATGGCATTACGGAAGGTATTGTCAAAGTGTATGTCTACGGCCGGGAAAATCTGCAGGAACTTATTCATAAGCTGCTTCAGCTGGATGGGGTGAAGAAGGTCATCCGGATGGACTGATTCATTTCTATTTTTATTTATTCTAAATAGTTATTACCTTTGTGGTGTCTTCCAAAAAGGATGGCAGTTATTGGTTCGTAACAAAGTCGAGAGCGTATGAAAAATATCCCAGTGAACGATGAAACGTTTGAGTCCGTGAGGAATTATTTTACGGCATACCTTGTAAATAATGGACACCGGAAAACGCCTGAAAGATTTTCGATCCTCAAGGAGATCTACCAGACAGAGGGTCACTTTGACATCGAATCGTTGTACATCCGGATGAAAAACCACAAATACAGGGTTAGCCGGGCCACGCTTTACAACACCATGGAATTATTGCTTGATTGCAAACTTGTCATCAGACATCAGTTTGGTAACCAATCTGCCCAATTTGAGAAATCGTTCAAGTTCAGCAAACATGATCATTTCATCAACCTCCAGGATGGATCAGTCATCGAGTTTTGTGACCCGCGGATCCAGGAGATAAAGGTGGCTGTAGAAAAAGCCTTTGACGTAGACATTCAGAGCCATTCTTTGGTCTTTTACGGGGTAAGCAAGATTAATAAAACGAAAAGGAACAGGAAGGGATGAAAGCTGACGTCATTCTTGGATTGCAATGGGGGGATGAAGGCAAAGGAAAAATCGTCGATTATTTTGCGCCCCGATATCATGTAATAGCCCGTTTTCAGGGGGGACCGAATGCAGGCCATACCATTTGTTTCAAGGGTCAAAAATATGTTCTTCACCTCATCCCTTCCGGCATTTTTCACCGGGATATCATCAATGTTATTGGAAACGGCGTTGTGATTGATCCGGTTTCGATTTCCGAAGAACTTGAACAGATACATCAGGTAGATAGAACAGCGGCACAGCGGTTGTTGGTCTCCGACCGGGCGCATCTGATCCTCCCTTCCCACCGGCTGCTTGATGCTGCCATGGAGGCAGGCAAGGGCCTTACCAAGATCGGTTCTACCCTCAAAGGAATTGGACCGGCTTACACAGATAAAACAGCGCGATGTGGTCTCCGGGTCGGGGACATCTTCCGGCCGGGTTTCATGGACAAGTATGAGGCGCTCAAGGCCAGTCATCTGGCTTTGATCGATCAATCACCCGTTGAACACGTCATCGGAAAGGATGACTTTGTTACGTATGAAAAGAAATGGATGGATGCCCTGGATGCACTGAAGCAACTGAAGGTGATCAATGCTGCCTATTTCATTAACAGCCGGCTTAAATCTGGAAAGAAAGTTCTTGCAGAAGGAGCTCAGGGAACCTTGCTTGATATCGATTTTGGAAGCTATCCCTTTGTTACTTCATCCAATACAAGTGCCTCAGGGGTCTGTCAGGGGTTGGGCATATCACCCCATCAGGTTGGCCATGTTTATGGCGTTTTCAAAGCCTATTGCACCCGTGTTGGAAGTGGCCCCTTTCCAACGGAATTAAACGATTCATTTGGAGAACTGATCCGTACAAAAGGTCATGAATTTGGATCTACAACCGGGAGGCCAAGAAGGACAGGTTGGCTGGATCTTGTTGCACTGGATTATGCTGTGATGCTCAATGGAGTTGATAGTCTCATCATGATGAAGGCCGATATCCTATCAGGGATCGGCGATCTGAAAGTATGTGTGCGTTACGAGACGGATGGCATCCAAACGTCGGAGGCGCCCGTTTTTCTGGACAGGGTGAGGCCTGTTTATGAAACATTACCCGGATGGGAAGCCCTTACATTATCGGGAGAGTATCCGAACCCGGTACTTTCAGATTCGCTTCAAAAGTATATTGCCAGCATTGAGGGACATGTATCTGTTCCTTTAACAATATTATCGACCGGACCTGACAGAGAGGAAACACTGATACTGCAGGAAAGTACCCATTAATGAGGTACTCAGAGCTTTCGCTTCTTTTCGAATTCTTCGTATCCTTCAATAATGTCACCTACTTTGATATCATTGAAGTTTTGGATCGAGATGCCACACTCTTGCCCTGAGATAACTTCTTTCACATCGTCTTTAAATCGCTTGAGGGAACTAAGGGTTCCGGTGTAGACAACAATTCCATCGCGAATGAGGCGGACTTTTGTGCTCCGGTTTATTTTTCCATCGAGCACCATACACCCGGCAATATTTCCGACTTTGGTTATTTTAAAGACCTCACGGACTTCGATGTTACTGGTGATCTTTTCTTCAATCTCAGGTGCAAGCATACCTTCGATGGCTGAGCGAATCTCTTCAATGGCGTTGTAGATGATGGAGTAGAGTCGGATGTCGATTTGCTCCTGTTCGGCCAGTTTTCTGGCACTCAGGCTGGGCCGGACCTGGAATCCAATGATGATGGCATTGGAAGCAGAAGCAAGCATGACGTCAGATTCGGTTATCTGGCCAACTGTGCGGTGGATGACATTGACCTGAACTTCGGGGGTGGATAGTTTTAGCATGGCATCGGAGAGTGCTTCTACCGATCCGTCAACATCTCCTTTGATAATCAGGTTCAACTCCTTAAAGTCGCCGATTGCAATTCTTCTGCCGATTTCGTCGAGGGTGATGTGTTTTTGCGTACGGATGCCCTGTTCTCGTTGGAGTTGGAGCCGCTTGGTGGCGATATCTTTGGCTTCTCTTTCTTCTTTTAAAATTCTGAATATATCACCGGCTTGCGGGGATTCATTCAATCCAAGCATCAGGACAGGTGTTGATGGTCCCGCCTGTTTGACGGCTTGATTTCGTTCGTTGAACATGGCTTTAACCCTACCATAAGTGGATCCCGCCAGGATAATGTCACCGATTTTCAATGTTCCATTCTGAACGAGAACTTTGGCCACTTTCCCGCGTCCTTTTTCAAGTGAAGTTTCGATTACCGTACCCACTGCAGGCCTGGAATAATTGGCTTTCAGTTCTTTCATCTCTGCTTCCAGGAGCACTTTATCAAGCAATTCCGTAACACCGGCTCCGTTGATGGCAGAGATTTCCTGGCATTGATACTTCCCGCCCCATTCCTCGACAAGGATGTTCATTTTTGACAAGTCTTCCCTGATTTTATTCGGATTGGCGGTAGGTTTATCAACTTTATTGATGGCAAAAACCATTGGCACTCCGGCGGCCATGGCATGGTTGATGGCTTCAACAGTCTGAGGCATGACGCTGTCGTCGGCGGCAACCACAATGATGGCAACATCTGTCATGTTGGCTCCCCTGGCTCGCATGGCGGTGAACGCTTCATGTCCCGGTGTATCCAGGAAAGTGATCTTCTTCCTGTTCTCCAGTTGAACTTCATAGGCACCGATATGTTGGGTGATGCCGCCTACTTCACCTGCAACGACATTGGTTTTTCTGATGTAATCGAGAAGTTTGGTTTTCCCATGGTCGACGTGTCCCATGACGGTAACGATAGGAGGTCGCTCTGAGAGGAGGGCCGGATCTTCTTCATCTTCTTTATCCTGAATGGCTTCGACTACATCAACGCTGACAAATTCAACCGTATATCCAAATTCTTCTGCAACAAGGGTGAGTGTTTCGGCGTCCAGACGCTGGTTGATGGAAACGAACATGCCCAGGGACATACAGGTAGAGATAACCTCAGTCACCTGCACATTCATCATGGTGGCAAGTTCGTTGGCTGTAACGAATTCAGTAACCTTGATGATCTTCTTTTCCTCTTCGATGCGGTCCAGCTTTTCCTGCTGATGGGCGCTGGCCAGTTCCCGTCGCATTTTTCTGTGTTTCGATGCTTTGGATTTTCCAGTTGGGCTAAGCCTGGCGAGGGTTTCCTTGATTTGTTTCTGGATTTCTTCCTCAGAAACTTCAGGTTTGATTATTTCTTTTCGTTGTCTCCTGTCTTTCTGGAATCCACGGTCCCTTTCCTTTTGTTGTTCGCTTTTATCAACGGGTGAGGTATCAGAACTTTGTTTCTTGATTCTCTTCCTTTTCTTCTTTTTCCCTTTAACATCCTCATCCGATGAAGAGGCAACCGGTTTCTTCTTTTCAGGCTTCCGGACTTCAGGCAATTCCATGGAGCCAACGATTACAGGGCCTTCCAGTTTAATGGTTTCCCGCTTGAGAAATCGGTCTTCAGGAACGACCGTATTATCAAAATAAACCGTCGTTCGCGTAGGCTGTTTTTCGTGTTCTTGTATTTCTTCCTGCGGTTGGGAAGCTTCAGGCACTGCAGGTGGCGTTTCAGCTTCAGGTTCAGGCAAAGATACCGGCGCTACGGTTGGTTGTTCTTCTTCTTTGGCAGATTTCTTTGACTTAGCTTTCCTGCCTGTTTCTTCTTTGGGTTTTTCCTCTTTCCCTTTCCCCTTTTTCTTGCCTGTTTTCTTTTCTGCAACAGGCAGTTCAATTTTTCCGAGAACTTTAAATTTGGGCTTTTCTACTTTTGGTGATTCAGGTTCAATGCTGACAGGCTTGGGAGCAACAGGGGATTCTTCCTCGGCTTTTTTTGTTTGTTTCGGTTTCTTCTCTTTATTCTCAGGAACGGGTTGCTCAGTGGATACAGAAACATCAGCAACAGGCTCTTTATCTTTTTGGGCAGGAGCCTCTTTGGTTTCAGTGCCGGTGGGTTTTGGAATTTCTTTGTCGGCTTTTGGTGGAGTGGAAGGAGTGGCAGCTTGTTTAGCTTTTAATTCGGTTTGCCGGCGTTCATAATCGATGCTGACCTTTTTTATGATGATGTCTTCGGCTTCCTGCTCAATGATCTTCTCTCTTGCTTTCCGGTCTTCCAGGGTAACCGTTTCATGTCCGGAAAAATGGAGACCGATTTTTTTCGCTTCCTCTTTAACCTGCTTTTCCTGCAGGAATTCTTTAGCGAGGAGCTGATAGGCTTCCGGGGACAGTTTAGTGTTTGGATTGCTCTCAATTTTGATCCCTTTTTTCGCCAGGAATTCCAAAATGGTCGATATCCCGATATTGAATTCGGTGGCCGCTTTACTTAGTCTGATCGGTTTCGTTTCTTCCATGCTTCAGTAATCGTTGAGAGCCGCAGAAAGCCTTACGCTCCGCGCAAAAGTAATATTATTTATTCGAATTCGGCTTTTAGAATCCGGACCACCTCGTTGATGGTTTCTTCTTCCAGGTCAGTTCTGTTAACCAGATCCTTGGGGTCGATGCTCAGCACGCTTTTGGCTGTATCACAACCGATGTTCTTCAATTCATCGATGATCCACTGATCGATCTCATCGGCGAATTCCATCAGGTCGACATCTTCATTGTCCACATCTGTATCTCTGTAAACATCTATTTCATAGCCTGTAAGCTTACCGGCCAGGCGGATGTTGAACCCTCCTTTACCGATAGCGAGTGAAACCTGGTCTGGTTTCATGTAGACCTCAGCTTTCTTGGTTTCCTCATCAATTTTTATGGAGGAGATTTTCGCCGGGCTGAGGGCCCGGGTAATAAAGAGGGATGGATTGGTCGTAAAGTTGATAACGTCGATGTTTTCATTTTTCAATTCACGAACAATACCATGAATTCTGGAGCCTTTCATTCCGACACAAGCGCCCACCGGATCGATCCTGTCATCATAGGATTCCACGGCAAGTTTAGCCCTTTCTCCGGGAACCCTCACAATCTTCTTGATGCTGATGAGTCCATCATATACTTCCGGGACTTCTGCTTCGAATAAGCGTTCCAGAAAAATAGGGCTTGTCCTTGACAGGATGATAAAAGGTGTGTTGTTTTTCATTTCCACTTTGGCAACGACCGCCCGGATCGAATCCCCTTTGCGGTAAAAATCCGAAGGGATCTGTTCAGATTTGGGCAAAATGAGTTCAATCGCTTCATCATCCAGTACCAGGATCTCCTTTTTCCATACCTGATAGACTTCCCCGGTTATGATCTGCCCCACTTTTTCGGTGTATTTCTTGTAAATATTGTCCTTCTCAAAGTCCTGGATCTTTGCAACGAGGTTCTGCCTGATGGCCAAAATGTCACGGCGTCCGAATTCTTCCAGTTTCAAAGCTTCAGAGACTTCTTCCCCAACTTCAAAGTCGGGTTCCATCTTGATGGCATCAGAATAAGCGATTTGTTGATTCTCATCCGTTACGGCTCCATCTTCCACGATGGTTCTCCTCCGCCAGATCTCCAAATCACCTTTGTCGATATTAACAATGATCTCGAAATTTTCATCCGATCCAAATCTTTTGATCAGCATATGTTTAAAAACATCTTCGATGATGCGCATCAAGGTTTCTTTGTCGATGCTTTTAAAATCCTTGAACTCTGAGAAAGGTTCGATCAGTTTTAGGTGCTCTGCCATATCATTTGATGATTTACGGATTCTTACTATTAATCTTGGTTATTGTTATTTGAACGAAATGATAATTTTTGCTTCAAGTATTTGATTAAACGGGAGATTACGTGTTTCAGCAGGAGTTTTCTTTGTTTTGGGGACTTCTATCTGGATATTGTTTTGAGACACAGCAGTGAGTTTACCCGTCATTTTTTCCCGGTTTTCCAAAATGATCGTCAGGGTTCTCCCGATATTAGCCTTATATTGACGTATCATCGTCAGTGGCCGGTCAATTCCCGGTGAACTGACCACCAATTCATAATCATCCAGGTTTCTGTCGAAATGGTGGAGAAGGAATCGTGTTAGCTCCTGGCAATCATGGATGTTAGCGCCATGGTCCCCATCAATGATGACCATCACACGATTAGTCGGCCGAATAAGGATCTCCACGAGGAATTTATCCGTTCCTTCCAGCTTCTCTTCAACAACTTTTCTTATCTCTTTTTCAATCATTTCCGGTCAATAAAAGAGGGGACATGGTCCCCTCAAAATCTCTTTATTCCTGAAGCCCGTTCGGGTAGCAATGGTAGCTTTAAAAAGGGTTCAGCCGTGCAAAGGTATAAAAAAAACAACACATACATCCCAATGATTTTGAAATTGTGTGAAAATGATGTACTTTTGGGAGAAAGTTCAAGAAGTCATATCATGGGGGAGAAAATAAAGTTTGTGAGGAATTACAACGATCTGAGTACAGATTCGGGTTTTCAGTTTGAGTTTTTTGCGACCGTTGTGGTACAGGATATAGGTCTGAATTCAAGGCTTCGGCGAGCAGTGGGCTTGGAAAAGCAATGCCAGGAGTGTCAGGCAACTATTTCATCCTTGTCGAAGTTTTGCCCGGAATGTGGCACCAAATGTTGATAACCGTGATCAATCCATATTAACCAAATGCTCCAACCATGAAAAGAAACGTGTACTTACTGGTTTTTCTCATGACCCCATTTCTGGTCATGTCGCAAAACAATGTCAAGAGTCAACCGGACATTCAGAATCAGATCGATCAGCTGAATGGTTCACTGCAAACAGTGAAAGGCCAGTTGAATGAATTGAAAAGGACAACCCAGGCTCAATTTCTCAAAATGGAACCTTACGCAAAGAAAACTGAGGGCTGGGATTCCATCCACCGGCAATACGATGTTTGGTTTACCAACACCGGTACCTGGATCAGCTACCTGGACATGCGTGATAAGGCTGTCAGGGAATCATTGAAGAAGCGTAAACATTTTGCCACATATGCTGCTGTTGCCAGTCTTGCCGGTGCTTTGTTTGTCATTTTGCTGATCTGGTGGCTCTTTCATAAAAAACTTGCCCGGCTTAGGAATAACCTTGAGAATCTGACCGAAGAGCTTGGTGGCAAAATCAAAAAGACTGAGGAAGCGAATCTGGAACTCGAAAAAAAGGTAACGGAATCGTTAATAAATGCTGAAAAGAAACAGGATGCTTTCAAATCCGATATGATGATCCGGCTTAATACGATTAGCGTGGCAACAAAGGAATCCGGTGAAGCCCTCAAGTCAGAATTGACCGCAAAGCTGACGGAAATGAATGGAAAAACCCAGCAGGAGATGGTATCCCTTAAAAAGGAGTTGGAGGCACACCACCATGATCTCTTTGAAAAGGAAATAGCTGCTTTGAAAACCAAAATAGATCAGCTTTCGCCCAAAAAGCAGTGATGCATGTGCGGCCGGTATACGGTTTTTAGGGAGGTTCAGGAAATCAAAGCCAGATTTAACGCGTGGATTGATGAAGGTTTGTATAAAAGATCTTTCAATGCAGCGCCATCTCATCTGCTTCCGGTAGTTTCCACCCTTGATCCGGAGAAGATAAGTTTTTTCCGTTGGGGATTGATACCATCCTGGGCTAAAGATCTTTCCATCGGAAGCAGGATGATCAATGCTCGAGCTGAAACGCTGCATGAAAAGCCTTCTTTCAGGTCCCTGCTGAGGTCGAGGCGATGCCTGGTCATCGCAGATGGCTATTATGAGTGGAAGCAGGAAGGAAAGATCAAGCAACCGTACTATATCTGCAGGAAAGACAATGACCTGTTCGCTTTCGCCGGCTTATGGGATATTTGGAAATCCAATGACGGTGAGATATATTCTTTTACCATCATCACCACAACACCCAATCCGGAACTTGCGGGACTGCATCACCGGATGCCGGTCATTTTAGCGCATGAACACGAAAAAAACTGGATCAACCCGGATTTTCCCGTTCAGGAACTCCGGGAAATACTGATTCCCCTGGAGGATGAACAGCTAACTTACCACCCTGTCAGCAGGGAAGTGAACATTCCCAGCAACAACAATGCAGCATTGGTTGCTCCACTGAATCGAGATCAATAGTTCTCGGCGTGAATTTCGAAGTATGCCAGGGGATGACCGCATGCCGGGCAATTCTGTAAGGCTTTTTTCCCTGTATGGACATAGCCGCACTTTCTGCAGATCCAGGATACCGGTTGATCTTTCTCGAAGACCTTATTATTATTAATATTTTCGAGCAGTTTTCGGTATCTGTTTTCGTGTGATGCTTCGACTTTGGCGATCATCTTGAATTTTACGGCCACATCTTTAAATCCTTCTTTTTCAGCCACCTCGGCGAAATGAGGGTAAAGCTCAGCCCATTCTTCATTTTCGCCCATGGCAGCTGCCTCAAGGTTTTCTTCCGTTGTGCCGATTTTTCCTGCCGGGTAGATAGCTGTGATCTCAACCGGGCCGCCTTCCAGAAATTTGAAGAAGATTTTGGCATGTTGTTCTTCGTTGATGGCGGTTTCCATGAAGATCGCAGCGATCTGCTCATAGCCTTCCTTTTGGGCCACCTTAGCAAAATAGGTGTAGCGGTTCTTTGCCTGTGATTCGCCGGCAAATGCTTTCAGGAGATTCTTTTCGGTTTCGGTTCCTTTGATGCTCATGTTCATTTGTTTCTTATTGAGAAAAATAAAATTGCGTCAGTCAATGGGGTAATAATCAGCCTTCGATACCTGGCAGATCGGACATTTCCAGTCGTCCGGGATCTCTTCAAAGGGGGTTCCGGGTGGAATGTTGGTTGCGGGATCACCGACTTCAGGATCGTAAATATGACCGCACACAATGCATTTGAACTTCTTCTTCATATCCAATAATTTGGATATAAAGGTAGGAGAAAAATGAAACCGAAAAAGTTTTTCCTGAAAAAATCTACAAGACCTTGGTTATTTCTTGCTGATCCACTTCACGATCCGGTCTGATTTGGGGCTTTCTCCGGGAGGAGCCATGTCAACAATGTATAGAAAATTGAAATACCTGAGAATAGCTTTAGTCGGCCGGGGTGAATGGTTGGATCAAATCCTTGCCAACTTCGATTGCTTTCTCATTATCGGGAATGAGTTTATGGTGGCGTGCGGGGAGTGACTTCTCCAGTCCTTTGTGAATAAACTCAGGGGCTACGAGGGGTTTAAGTTTCAGGAAGCCACCGAGAACGATCATGTTGAACACCTTCAGAATTCCAAGTTTACCCGCTTCATCAGCGGCGGCGATAGAATAAATTGTAATATCTTTTCTGGCTGGCAGACGGGTAATGCCATTGGGGTCGAAGATCAGCATACCGCCCGGTTTCACTTTGCTTTCGAATTTGTCGAGTGATTGCTGGTTGAGGATGATGGCTGTGTCATAGGCATTCAGGATGGGGGAGCTGATCCGTTCATCGCTGATGATCACTGTTACGTTGGCGGTACCTCCTCTCATTTCAGGGCCATAGGATGGCATCCAGCTGACTTCTTTGTTTTGCATTACGCCTGAATAGGCGAGGATCTTTCCCATAGAAAGAACGCCCTGGCCACCAAAACCTGCTATGATGATCTCTTCAGTCATGGTTATGTTGATGATTAATGGTTAACTTTTGATTGACAGTGAATTGCCCGGTTATTTTTTTTCGACGATCTGTCCGTCCACTTTCAGGTCGCCCAATGGATAGAAGGGGAACATATTTTCTTCCATCCATTTATTGGCCTGGACGGCGTTCATTTTCCAGCCGGAATTACAGTTGGAGACAATTTCGACGAAAGAGATTCCTTTTTTCAGTTTTTGGTTTTCAAAGGCTTTCCGGATGGCTTTTTTTGTTTTCCGGACGTTAGCCGGTGTATGGACGCTTTGCCGGGTGACATAGTAGGTTCCAGGGAGGTGGGTGATGAGTTCGGTCATTTTGAGTGGGAATCCCATGATTTCGACATCTCTTCCATAGGGAGAAGTTGACGATCTCATATGGGGCAGGGTTGTAGGCGCCATTTGACCGCCGGTCATACCGTAGATTCCGTTATTGACGAAGATCATGGTAAAATGTTCGCCACGGTTGCAGGCATGGATGGTTTCTGCGGTTCCGATGGCGGCCAGGTCACCGTCACCCTGATAGGTGAAGACGAACTTGTCCGGCCAGAGTCTTTTGATAGCTGTGGCGAGGGCAGGTGCCCGGCCGTGGGCAGCTTGTTGCATATCGATATCCAGGAAGTCGTAAGCAAGCACGGAGCAACCAACCGGGGCAATGCCAATGGTATCCTGTTGAATGCCCATTTCTTCGATCACCTCCATGATCATGCGGTGGGCGGTTCCATGTCCGCATCCGGGACAATAGCTAAGCGGGACATCAACCAACAGGGGCGTACGGCGATATACGAGGTTTTCGGGTTTTCTGATTTGTTCTTTGTTGATGGTTTTTTCCATGGGTTATCCTCCAATTACTTTGCTGATCAGGTTTTCGGTGACTTCTTCAGGGGTTGGAATGATTCCGCCGAATCGTCCGTAGTGTTCGACTTTCAAGGAGCAACTGACAGCGAGTTTAACATCTTCGATCATTTGCCCGGCATTCATTTCGACGACGAGTATTCCCTTGATCTTTGTTGAGAGTTCACGCAGTGGGTTTACAGGGAATGGGTAGAGGGTGATAGGTCGGAAGAGACCAACTTTGTATCCTTTTGCCCTTGCCAGCTCGATAGATTTCTGGCAGATTCTTGCGGAGGTGCCAAAAGCCACGAAGATGTACTCGGCGTCGTCACAGGCGATTTCTTCGTACCTGACCTCTTCGGCTTCCATTTTTCTATATTTCGCCTGTAGCCGTAGGTTAACCTGTTCCTGTTTACCTGGATCAAGTTCCAGGGAGGTGATGATGCTCCTTTTCCTGTCGGGTGTTTTCCCAACGGTTGCCCACGGGCATTGTTTTTTTATTTCGTCATCTGTTCTGCGCGGGATGGGGTCGAAGAGTACCACTTTTTCCATCATCTGGCCGATGGCGCCATCCGAATGGATGATGACTGGGTTACGGTATTTGAAGGCAAGATCGAAACCAAGTTTAACAAAGTCGGACATTTCCTGGACGGAGGCCGGGGCAAGGACAAGGAGGTGATAATCACCATGTCCGCCACCTTTGGTGGATTGCCAGTAGTCGGCCTGGGATGGCTGGATGGTTCCCAGTCCCGGGCCACCGCGGTTAATATTTACCAGGAGTGCAGGCAGTTCTGCGCCTGCAATATAGGAGATGCCTTCCTGCATCAGGCTGACCCCGGGGCTGGACGAGGTTGTCATGACCATTTTACCGGCGCCGGCGCCACCATAGACCATGTTGATGGAGGCGACTTCACTTTCGGCCTGGAGAACGACCATTCCGGTTTTTTCATAAGGTTTTTCAGCCATCAGGTATTCCAGGATTTCAGACTGGGGTGTGATGGGATAGCCGAAATATCCGTCACATCCGGCACGGATTGCCGCTTCGGCAATGGCTTCATTGCCTTTCATTAATCGTAGTTCACCCATGAGAGAGAGTATTTTGCATTATTGTTCAACTTCCACTTTCATCCGGTATACGGTGATACAACCGTCGGGGCACACCAGTGCACAGTTCTCGCAACCGGTGCATTTGTCATTGACAGGTCCGGCATAGTGATAGCCTTTCCCATTCACTTCGACTGACATTCCGATGACCTGCTGCGGGCACACGCCCACGCACACTTCACATCCTTTGCAACGCTCGATGTTTACTGCAATATCACCAACAACTTTTGCCATAAGAGAATCTTTATAGAATTAGCGTGACGAAATTATAAAAAGAAATTGAGGGAGGGGTTGAAATTCGTGATAAACTTATTCACTTAACCCTGGAAGATAGGAATGACAAGGCTTTCAATCCTCTTCATTACGTCAGGGGGTGGTGTTCGTGAAACTTTTTGAGTCTTTCTTCGAGTTCAGGGAACTGGGACCGATGGACCAGTGAAACACATGCACGGATCCCCTCGTGACGCTCGCTACCGGTGATTGACAGGGCAATGGCGCTGATGCCGTAATAGAGCAGTTCTCCAAGCAGTTGATCCCCGGTAAATCCAGGGTAGGAGAAGGTGAAGTAGAATCCATCAGCGATGGGGACATCTTCATCTTTATCGTAAACGATACGGAATCCGTTATCGGTAAACAGCTTTTTCATGATCTTGGCCTTCTCCCCATATTCTTTTACGATCTCCACAAAGTCATACCTGCCTTCGTTTACTTCTTTTAGGATCGCGGCAATGCCGTATTGAGCAGAATGGGATGTTCCGGAACTCAGGGCGTAAACTGTCCCGAAGATCATGGCGCGACCGAAAATATCAGAAGAAAAGAACCTTAGCAGGTCCGGGTATTGTTTGTTGAAAAGGTTGTTGGAGATTACCATCATCCCCAGGCGCTGACCGGCGTAGCTGAATGCTTTCGAGCTGGAAATGAGAAGGATGTAGTTGTTTGTGTAGTGCGCAACGGTAGGCTGATAAGGAGGCTGGCCTGGTTTGGAATAATCTTTTCTGAAGTCCATTCCGAAGTAGGCCAGGTCTTCAACGATGACCACATCATATTTGTTGGCCAATTCACCGATGATCTGGAGTTCTTTTTCATTGAAGCATATCCAGGAGGGATTGTTCGGGTTGGAATAAAGCACGGAATGGATGTTTCCTTTCTTGAAGTACGATTCGAGTTTATCTTTGAGTTTATCTCCCCGGTAGTCGTATACGTCGAAGGTCTCAAACTTTTGACCGAGCACTTTGTGTTGTTGTTTATGTACGGGAAAACCAGGGTCGATAAACAGGGTAGTATCTTTTGTCTGGTCCTTCCGTGCCAGTGTCATGAATGCGGCGAATCCACCTTGCATGGAGCCAACCGTAGGGATACAATGATATGGATCGACATCGATGTTAAGAAAGAGCTTGACGAATCTGGATATTTCCTGTTTTAAGGCCGGAACGCCGTCAATATCTGGGTATATGGCGGCTACTCCTCTCTTCAGTGCTTCGATTTCAGCATCCACACCGATCTGTGTGGGTGGTAGTCCGGGTACACCCATTTCCATTCGGATGAACTTTGTACCAGTCTCTTTTTCAATATAATCAATCAATCGTTTGATCTCTCTGATTGAGGCGCGTCCAATATTGGTAATCCGGCAGTCGGCAATATGTTTTTTAACAACCTCGGCTTGTATGGGGGTGTCTTTTGTCATAAATAACAGTCTTTATGTTTGTTGCAATCGAGGTAACAAAAATCAAAAAAATATTTAACATTTCACAGGGTAAAAAATTTTTTAGGAAAATTTTTCCTCAGAAAGGTGTGTCGCTTCCCGGGTAACAGGTAATACCTTGTTTTTCAAAGAGATATTTGATCTGTTCCAGATGAGACTTATCAGGTGGCTGATATTGGAGGGCTGTGTATTCCCGGTTGAGGGAGGTATATTTTTCCCTGCCCAGGTGGTGGAGGGGGAGGATATTTATTTCACGACGACCTGATTCTAAGATGAAACGGGCCAATTCAACGATGTGTGCTGTTCCATCATTGAAGCCTGGAATCACCGGAAGTCTGAATATCAGCCGGCCTTTAAATGATTCCGCCAGTTTTCTGGCATTGGAGAGGATCCTCCGGTTGGAACTTCCGGTGAGTTTCTTATGTTCCAGGGGATTGAGGTGCTTCAAGTCGTAGAAGATCCAATCGATATAGGGAAGTGACCGGGAGATGTTGAGCCATGAGACATGACCGCATGTTTCGACTGCAACATGGATCATTACTCCGAAAGCCCATTTGGTGAGTGCATAGGTAAAATCAGGTTGGTGGAAAGGTTCTCCGCCGGTCAGGGTGATGCCTCCGGAAGATCCCCAGAATTGCCTGTCTCGCTGGATGAGGGTGATGATTTCCTGCAGTTCAAAATGTTTGCCTGCTATTTTCAATGCCCCGCTGCAGCATGCATCAGCACAAGCATATGCAGCACATGATGCGCACAAGTTTCGGTTGACATGGATAGCTTTTCCCCTGGTGGTGACTGCTTTCTCCTTGCAGGCATTGATACATGCCTTGTCGAATGTACATTTCCCGGCATAATGTACCGGTTCGGGGAACGGTTTATTTCCTTCGGGATTTGAGCACCAGATGCAACGGAGGGGGCATCCTTTCAGAAAAATCAAGGTGCGGCAACCAGGGCCATCATGCACGGAAAAACCCTGAATATCAAACAGGCAGGCCCGGGCTAGTTTTATTGAATCCATTGAAATGCTGTGCAGTGGAGGGCAGGAAGATCCGGATATGTCATTGCTTTCATATTGCATTTTCCGATGTCCTTGCCATCTTCTGTATACATTGCACAGAACTTGCACTTCGGCATTTTTTCAAACAGATCGCACTGTGGATCTTCGGGGCGGATGCCGGTCTTTTGCTTCTTGCAAAGTCCTTTGAAAACATCAACCGGAAGGTACATCCGGCAATCGTTACAATGATGTGACATATCCGGTAGTATTAGAGTTCTTCGTATTCGGTACGGGCGATTACTTCATCCTGAATTTGTTTGCCCAATTCAACCCAATATTGGGTAAAGCCGGCAACCCTGACCATCAGGTCTCGGTATTTGTCGGGTTGCTGCTGGGCATTTTTCAACATCCGGCTATCGACCACGTTGAACTGTACATGGAATCCGCCCTTCCGCAGGTAAGCCCTGATCAGGTCGAGGAATTTCCGGGCGCCTTCTCTTCCCTGGATGGCGCTTGGATGTATTTTCATGTTCAGCTGGGAGTTTTGCGAGCGGGCGTGATCCCAGCAGGTGGCGGATTGAAACAAGGCATAGGGGCCATTTCTGTCGGATCCGGGATAAGCTGAGACGGAGCCATCGGCAAAAGTGGTTCCAGCAAGTCGGCCATCTGGCGAGGCGAGCGTAACTGCCCCCATGGGGGCATGTGTAGAGACAGAAATCTGGCAGGCATACATGGGCTTATCATACAGGGAGCGGAATTCATGGGTCATGTTACAGAACCATGTTTGCCATTCACCGAATATTTTGTCGACATAAGGATCGTCATTGCCAAATTTAGGGGCCTCAAGGCTCAGCTTATGAATCTTCTTCCAGGTATTATAATCTGCTGTTTTAACCTGATCGAGCAGGCTGTATGAACCCGATTCCTGGGCAGTTTTATGTCCGAAGTTAGCCAGGATGGCTTTCCGGTACTCATCGAGGGTGACCTTCTTTTCCTCAAAGACATTTTTCTTCAAAGCGGCCAGTGAATTTACCAGGTTCACAGCTGCACATATCTCGATGTTAAAGGTGGCATTGTAGCGGCTACCGAGTTGTCCGATATCTTTTCCTTTTTTGAGGCAGTCAGGTTTAAGCATGGAATTTACGAGGGAAGGGGATATCTTTCTCCATGCGTCATGTTGGATATTGTTGGTGAGGGTGAGCACCTCGACAGCGCGATGGAAGTAATGTTTGAAAGCATTCCAAATGGATTCGTAGGTATCCAACGGAAAGCCATGAGCCGGGAAGACCCGTTGGCCGGTACGCATATCCATGCCATCGAACAAGACCACTTCCAACAGCTTAGGCAGGGAAACGAAATGAACCCCCACGCTGGTTGCAGGGCCTGATCCGCCCGGAATCCAGTGTATTTCATCATCCAGTGTCAGCGGCATCCAACTACCGGGGGATGTTTCCAGACATCCTCCAATAGCCCAGGCGCGGGCTTCCTCTACCGTCATACCCTCAGGACCATAGTTTTCCACTAAGAACTGCATCGCCACCTGGTTGTTGATCCAGGCGGGATAACCGGTGCCTATCTTGGTACATTCCACCCCTTTCAGCAGGAATTCCTCCGGAAGTTTCTCATCATACAGCAAACTCAAGGTTGGTTGGGGTGTGGCGCAGGTCATACCGGCTTCCAGGATGAGCATTTCCAGTTCGTTGGAGGCCTGGTTCCCGTCTTTGGTAATCCCTCCAACACACAGGTTATTGAATGTATTGCCTGAGAGAACACCACCCACGACTCCCATGGAAGCAAAACAATCGATGGATGTGAATTTCATCCGCAGGCATTCCAGCAGTTCAAGGGTTTGAGGATGATCCAGTTTACCTTTTTGGATGTCTCTTTTCCAGTAAGGATAAAGAACCTGGCCGAGTCTACCGGGAGAGAGGCCGGAGATCGCATCTTCATTCAATACGGCGATATGGAATATCCATACGAGTTGGGTGGCATCGTGAAAATCGCGTGGCGGATGGTCTGCCAGGTGGAGGAGCCTTTTTTCAATTTCCTGGTATTCCCTCTTTTGGTTCTCATCCTGTTCGATGGAAGCCAGAAAACGGGCCTCTTCGGCATAATTCAGGATCCATTGCCTGATTCCTTCCATGACGAGGGACACTGCTTTGTAGAAATAGAGCCGGTCCATTTCCGGGTAACCGGCAACGGCATTGGCTTGCTCCCTGCAGTACCCGATAATACCGGAGATCCCATATTGCAGGGGGTAGTAATAGTTTTGGACTTCCCTGCCCTGGGGGAGGGTGTAGCCTGAGTCGAACATACAGATGACCGACCGCATCAGCATTTCTTTTTCATGATAGCCGGGAACCATCTGTTCATATTTATGCCCGACATCATCAACCGATTGATCTTTCCACTTTCTGGCTGTCTCGATCAGGATTGGCAGTTCTTCTTTGCGGAGGCCGAATTTTCCGGCGATGGAGATGACAATTCCGGCGCTTTGGGTAACGTTGCCGCCTCCTTTTCCCATAGTTGTAACGGTGTCAGCGGTAAGTTTGCCTGATTCCAGAGCTTCCCGGTAGAGTTTATCCCCACTGGCCATAAAATAGGCTTCAGAAAGCCAGGGCATGGGGTAGGAGCCTCTGAAATAACCGGCTTTGCCCATGACGAGCAGTTCTCCCGGGTAAATGACAGGTGTAAGGTGTTCGAAACCCGATTTAAGGGCTTCTGCTCTTCGGATGATCGGGATTTCACCGGGTAGCTCTTCCCATCGGCGGGTGTACCAATAGGGAAATTCCATTGATGCAGAAGATTTTGCATCGAAGTAGAGATCCCTCAATTTTTTTGCACGGGGAGAAGGTTCTTTGCTGATTTCCCGGCTGGCAATTTCACCGCTTGCCGGTTTGCCATAAAAATTGAATGTCCGGGATGAAACATCCACCGGATGATCCTTTGGGGAGTTTTTATCTGGAGCCATATGAACTTCAGGATTAATTCCCTACAAACATAAGGAAAAATCTATTTTACCGACACATTTTTTCTTCTATCAAGCAAACTGGCGAAAGCGAGCAGCACACCCAGGACAATCCCCAGGAAGGCGGCAAACAGGATCCGGACTTCTTCCGGGAGCATAAAATTCAAGGTCTGGGCAGGGATCCAGAACATCGGGATGGTTTGCTTAAATACGAATGACCACATGGTTTTCCAATTGACGGTTGACATGATCTCTCCGATCCGTAGGGGGGTGAAAAATCCTTTTAAGGTGCCGCCGGTGTTGATAATGTGCTGATCTGTGATGCGGTGAGCAGTCATAAAAACCGGTGCGAAGAACAGGTTCAACATGGTTCCCACGCTGAAGGCAGCCAGAAGTTTTACCCCTGAAAAACCACTCTGACGTAAAATATCAGCGGGATTTTCGGTTGGGAATTGGACTCCCATGGTAGCCAGCATGGCGGGTGCACCTTCTCCGAAGATCACGAAAGCCATTTTTATGGAGATGCCCAGGAATCCCCAGACGATGGCACGTGGCAAGATCCCAAATCCCTTTTCATAATAGCTTCCGGTGCGGATCCTCAGGCCAATCACTTCTCCGAAGGTAGCCAGGATGGCAAATTTGATGAAGCTCAACAAGTAAGGATAGGCGCTATTGTATGTTTTGTACAGTGAGAGAACATCCTCGAAAAGGATGAATGGCGCCAGAAAGAGGAGAACAGCAAGGAGTACGATCAGGTCGTTTTTCTTCATTTTAGATAAAATAAATGCCAATTGTCAGGTGCAAGATATTTTTCATCACAGAGGATATCTTCATCTGCACATCCCCATATTTCCAAACCTTCAAATAAAAAACCTGCCTGCAAAGATAGAAAAAACTACATAT
>Ga0194127_10003195_pt1 | contig 21294 bp, 16 predicted proteins | sample TA2KigC100mmetaG_FD_148624 | JGI IMG/M metagenome (GOLD analysis project Ga0194127, IMG submission 148624) | Freshwater microbial communities from Lake Tanganyika, Tanzania - TA2015036 Kigoma Deep Cast 100m | ecosystem: Environmental > Aquatic > Freshwater > Lake | place: Tanzania: Lake...
TGTTCAGGATTCTTCCTACGTTGCTTGTGCTGTTTCATCGGGTGCTTCCTCCGTTATTAGTGTTGGACAACCTAATATACCGGAAGATCACCCGATTTTCTTTTTACACACAACCTAAGATATTACCTGATTTGGAGCAACGGTTGGAGTTGAGTAGTTACTGTCTTGTTAATTATTGTGAATACCATTGTGCTACGGCGTGCGGCGCCCAGTGCTCTTTCTGCAGTTACTGTGGTGGTGATGAAATCTGCAATACGATGTAACCCTGGACGGCGACAGTTACTTGACAGCCTTCAGAAGCTGACTCTTAGCACCACTGTGCGTCAGGAAAGAATCCAAGCTCTCATTAAGGATGGAAACTAAAGGCGGTTGACAAGCAGTGCAAATCTGCGGCGTGAAGCTTGCAATGTGGAAAAGCAATCGGTCGGGGGCATCGTACATCTATTGAGCGACGGAAGGTATCCGTTCCTGCGGCAGGATCAACTACCAACATGGTAAGCTATCGTTCCTGGCCACGGAATCGCGACTGACCATGAGGACACTCTGGTGCGAGGTAGGGAGAGGCCACGTAATGCTCCTAAGGAAAAAATCAAACGTATTACTGGCAACACTTTAGAGGAGGGAGTATGGACGACAGGACGAAAATGGAAATCATGCCACTGAACGTTGATCTATACAAAGATCTTTCGATCGATGACTTGGAGCGAAGATTGGAATTGAGTTGCTACTGTGCCATCAATCTTTGTGGCGGGTATTGCTGTGAATTATGTGGGGGCCAGTGTTCTTTTTGCAGTTATTGTGGCGGTGATGAAATCTGCAATACTATGTAACTCACAGACAATTACGTCAATCCTACTGCCCAGCCCGACCAGTTTCAAGAGCAGAGGCTGAGAATTTGGTGTTGTGAGGTGCTGACGTTCTGGATGCATAATATCCCAAGAAACAGCAGGGGATTCATGCTTCGATGAAGTGCAATCGTTTTCACTATAGATTGTCCCTGCTCACTCTCGGGATTCTCTTCTGGCAGCCGGTTTTCACTGAGACTGTTCGCGCCGAAGCTGACTCTACCATGATCATAATGGGTAGAGTCACGGATGGGGAAACTGGATTGCCACTTCTGTCTGCAAATGTTCGCGTCTTGGGAACATTGGTCGGAGCAGCAACAGACGTGAACGGGTTCTTTGTTATTTCACGTCTTCGTCCCAAGCCCTACGCTCTGGAGATTTCATTCATCGGCTACAGGACAACGGTGGTAAATGGAATATGGCCACAAGTTCGAAGTCCTGATACACTCCGAATACATCTTCAGCCTCAGCCCGTGAAGCTAAGCGAGATTGTTGTCGGCCCCGGCACCGTTTCAATCAGTGGTTCAACAGCAGCTCAACTCCAGCTATCCAAGGCGGAGTTGCAGGCGATTCCCGTTGGTATCAATGATCCCATTCGCGCTCTTCAATTGTTGCCCGGAGTGGCCAGCGATTACATGAACGCAAAAGTGGGGATTCGAGGATCAGAGCCGGATGATGGTATCTACGTAGTCGATGGGATGGAACTCTACGGCGGTGTCTTTCATATGGATCGTGTCCCTGGTTCCCGCGCAAGCGCGCTGAATGGTGTCTTCTCTGTAATTGACGATGCGATAGTCCAAGACGTTATTCTCTCGCTTGGTGGCTTTTCTGCAAGATACGGTAACAAGTCGGGTGGTGTTTTGGGTATTAAGACTGTTACCGCGGCGAAAGACGGTGTCGAGGGTAGTATATCTCTAGGCTTGATGAGGATGAGTGGCGTGTTCAAGGGGAGGTCGGGTGATCACGCGTTCCTACTCTCGGTGCAGCGTGGCTATTTCGATCTCGCCTACAATTTGTTTGGTTACGAGAGCGACATGATGCCTCAGTTTTATGATTCTTATGCGAAGTACGAGTATCGGTTCGCTTCTGGTCGTGTGTTTCTTCACTCCCTGTATGCTGTGGACAACCTTGATTTCACAGAACAGCCTGGTGCCGGCAGAACGATCGAAAATATTCGTTACACGCTGGCTCACATATGGTCAGGGGTGGATTTGTTACTTTCACCTCGCATCCTGAGCACAACCATGGTATACGGCTCTCTCTTGCCACAGCAGGTTTGGTCCGACGCAAGCACCCTGTTAAAGATCGACGTACGGGACTTTGAGAAGAAAATATCAGGATACGGAGTTAGACAGTCCTTCGTTTATGATCTTTCGCGTATTCACTCGTTTGACGTTGGGATGAATGTCCGTTCCATTTCTGCTCGTTATTCGTCGGTTCGAAGTTTTGTAGAGAGGCCCGGCGACACCCTCCACAGTACCACCACCCATCCGAATCCAACGGGATTCGACGTAGGCTCATACATCTCCTGCAAGTCCAAGCTTCTGGACGGATTCATATCTACCGAAGTTGGACTACGCCTTGATCATCAATCATACATTCCAGATGGAACTTGGCAATGGAGCCCTCGATTTGGAGTGGCGGCGGAGCTTCCGTTCGAGACAATTCTGCGTGCGGCATCAGGGATCTTTTACCAACCGGATGATATTTCGACCCTCGGATACGAACAGAGCACGCTTACCGTTCAGAAGGGGATCCACTACTTGTTTGGCATTGAAAACCGGTACATCCCTCGCTCAGAAATCCGCGTTGAGGGCTACTATAAGTTGCTTCCGCGAGGGTTCAGAATGTTCGACTCGAATATCCCCATTCAGGCTACCAAGAGTTATGCCTACGGCGCGGACCTATTTTTCAAGAAGCAATTTGATTGGTGGTTTGCGTGGATTGGCTACACGTATGGGGTCGCAAAAGATGTGTTCGGCGAGAAGCACGTTTATCGCTCGCTCGATCGGAGACACACGCTCTCGTTCAATCTCAACCTGGCGACTCCGGATGGGTGGAACCTTAGCACTACTTACCGATTTGGCACAGGCCGCCCCTACACGAAGCCGTACCTTGAAAAAGACTCTAGCCGAACCGGCACGAGTTGGAGATTGGTCTATGGAACTCCACACGGGGAACGAGGATCAACATACGGCCAGTGGAATGTGGGTATCAGTAGACAATCGCATTTCTCGTGGGGAACAATTCGGTGGTATATTCAACTGCTTAATGTATTGAACACGCGAGGCGTAGTTCTATATCGCTGGAACGTTGCTTTTCGAGGAAACCACGACTATCACCTTGTTGAGAATCATATAATGGACAATCCTCGCCTGTTTTCTTTCGGCATTACGGTTGGATTCTAAAGCAACGGAGTGTTTCCATGGATCTCATGACAGCGAGAGACCAATCTTTGCAGGAATTTGTAACGTGTTTGCACGATCTCTGTTTATTGTATTCGTACGAAGGGTTTGATTTTAGCCGAATGCATCAGTGGCAACATCAACCTCATGCTCACTATCTATTCTTGTTTGTCGACGCGTGTTCAAGAAATCTTCAGGAGGAAAACGCTTTTGCCGTCGCACGGCAGCTAAATCTGGCTGCGAACTTTTACTATTGGCATATTGTACTTTCCGATCAGGTTATTGACAGTCATAGCGGAGGACCTACCCTTGAGCGGATGTTGCTTCTGAGAGACCTGCAGCGGAGAGCGATGAGAACTTTGTGTACCCTCTTTCCACCTGAGTCAGTATTTTGGTCCCATCTTGAGGAATACGAAAAACAGTGTGCGACGGCTCTCCTCGCCGAGCGACGGTACTACTGGCAGACTTTTCGTCCTTATTCGGAAGAGGAATTCATTCAGATTGCATCTGGTAAGGCTGCGATAGCAAAAATCTTTGTCATAGCCTTAGCTCTGCAATTCAAGAGGCCAGATTTGATTGAACCGCTTTCTCGATCTCAAGATTCTTTCCACATCGCCTATCAACTGTCCGACGACCTGAAGGACTGGCGAAGCGACTACGAAGCAAAGCAGTATTCGTTCATTCTCTCGAACGTGATCGAGAGCCACCGCCTCGAGAACGAGGTGAATTCACCGACGCGGCCTGATGCTGATACCATCGGCAAGATGCTATATTACTCAGGGATTGCCGAGATGGGTCTCGATATATGCGTGGAACATCTTCGCGAAGCGCTCCAACTGGTCAAACAGATCTATTGTCCATCCTGGAAATCGACCATCGAACAGATGAAAGCAAAATGCATTGCCGATAAAAAAACAATTGCGACAAAACGTCGGGAAGCATTGAATAAGATTGGGATCGCTTGTACTTGACTTGTTTGTTATGAATACTGCAAACGTAGGATGCTTGCTCATCGTGACTGCGCTTGTCCCGCTCTTGTCAAACTGTAACCTTACGATTACTGAGCCTGATTCTACGGTTGAACACCGCGAGCCATTTGCCTTTACAAAACCTGTGGCTGCCCGCAACGAGCTTTCCATCAGCAACATCAATGGAAATATCACCGTCACTGGTGTCGATACGCTGAACGAAGTACGTATCTCGGGCGCCAAGATCGGCCGCGATGAAACACTTGAAGAGGACAAGCAGCGTGTCGGCGAGATTCGGGTTGATATCATCGAACCGCCGACAATGCTCTCAATCAAGTCCTCTTACCCTAACAACGAGAGTACCCGGCAGTATCGGGTCGATTATGAGATCCATGTCCCAAGCTCGTGGAGAGTCGTGGCGAGCAATGTCAACGGCGCTGTCAGCATTCTGAACATCAAAAACAGAACGAAGACAACCATCACCAGCGGGACACTTGATGCGAAAGAGATTGTTGGGGATCTCGGTGCCAATCGGACGAACGGAAGCATCACCGCGAACATGACTCTCCCCCTCAATGCATTGTGTGCACTGGAGACCCTCAGTGGGACCATTACGCTAACTGTCCCACGGACAACGTCTGCCGAGGTTTCAGCCTCAGCAATAAACGGGGCCATTTCAGTCTCCAACCTTCCGCTTGTCCTGCGCACAAGCTCTCGCACATTCGTCACAGGCACGTTGCGTGCGGGACAGGGGACCATCAGGCTTTCCACATTGAACGGAACGATGACACTGACAGGTTTTTGAGCCGATTTTACTCGAAACAGTAATTGACCGCTGGGATGCTTTGCGCCCGGTTATGGACCTTTGCGGTTGAGAGAATCTCGTCGCAAAGCACGCGAAGGACTCACAAGTGAGGCAGAGATCAGTCTTCTGAGGAGCACCATGTCCGCTGTTCCTAAACTTCACACGAACATCGAATTCTTCCCTCTCGACACTGCATCGACATCACAGACCTATGTCGCGAGGGCAGGTGAAGAACGGCGCATTGAGGTATCGGAAACACTCTACCGATTCATCAGACTCGTTGATGGCAATCGGTCGCTCGAGGAAATTGCTGCCGCGTTTTCGGAACAAACCGGCAAGCAATGCTCTGCAGCGGATGCCGAACGGATCGTTGAGACATACTTGATTCCTTATGGAATCATCGCAACCGAGAATGGAAAGCGTGTGGAGGCCAAGCAGCGATCGTACTTGTATGTCAGGATTCCCCTATTCTCGCAACCCTTCCTGCGGCCAATTACGGGCGTTTTGCAGGTTCTGTTTGTTCCCCCGGTCTTCTATCTTGGCCTCTTCTTGATTGCGGCGCTCCACCTGTTCCTGTATGCCTTCGTGGATAGACCCGCATTCTCTCCTCAGACCATTACAAGCACTGATGTGCTGTTGGTCGCTGTGCTCCTGTTCATCAGCACGCTGTTTCACGAGTTAGGTCATTCATCGGCCTGTCATCGCTTCGGTGCAAAGCATGGTGATATTGGTGTGGGCTTGTATCTGTACTTTCCTGTTTTCTATGCCGATGTCACCGACGTGTGGCGGTTGAAGCGCACCGAACGAGCCGTCGTAGATTCCGCCGGGATATATTTTCAGCTTCTGTTGGTTCCCTTCTTCTACACAGCGTATCTCCTGACTGGACATCCAGCCTTGCTGTATACGATCTATGCGCTGAACCTCTCGATCGTAGGCTCGCTCAATCCCTTGCTACGGTTCGATGGTTACTGGCTGGCGTCTGACCTGACAGGGATTCCCAATCTGCGCAAGCGCGCTCAGGAAACACTTCGCTCTTTGATCAAAAAGCTTTTCAAACCACGTTCCACCGCTTCACTCCCGGCACTTCAGCTCCGCCCCGGTGCTAGGTACTTCCTGTATTCCTACTCGCTCGTCAGCAATCTCTTCTTTGCATTCTTCCTCTACCACATCGTCATTCACCTTCCCGGACTCATTGGTATGTATCCTGCTATACTGATCAAGTTTGTTACCAGTCTACCGGGTGATATCGCAGCGCTGAATTTCGGTGCAATCCTCAAGCGACTCTCCAGTCTGCTATTTCCGACGATCGTTTTCATCATGCTGGCACTGATGCTGTACCGCTTGCTGTCGGGACCTTTGCGCACACTCAGCAGACTATTGCCCAGAAAAACTGCAGAAGTCCCCCCATCAAAATGAATTTGATTCTGATTTTTCTGGGGCCCATCTAACGATCCTCTTTCTGCTCTTCGCGTTCTCTACACATTGAACCTGACAAAAAGAATATCTCCATCCCGCACAACATAGTCACGCCCTTCGATACGAAGCAAGCCGTGCTCTTTCACGGCATGTTCCGAGCCGAGCCGATCGATATCCGAGAATGACATGACCTCGGCGCGGATAAACCCCTTTTCGAAATCGGTGTGAATGCTCCCGGCGGCTTCCTGCGCGCGGGTTCCCGACGGAATGGTCCAGGCATGGACCTCTTTTGGGTTTACACTAAAGAAGGTAATGAGATGGAGAAGGTCGTATCCTTCCCGGATGACCTGACTGAAGCCAGATTCCTTCAAGCCAAGCCCGGCAAGAAAACCGTTTCGGTCCGATTCAGGAAGTTCGGCGATTTCCGCCTCCACCTCGGCGCTGATCACGACTACCTTCGCTTCTTCCTTCTCAGCGATCGCGCGCACCCGGCGAACATACTCGCTTTCTCTCTGCAAATCATCTTCTTTCACGTTGCATGCATACAAGACCGGTTTACGCGTCAGCAGGTAGAGCACGCGCATCCACTCTGCCTCTTCTTCATTCCCGACGACAAAGTATCGCGAAAGCCTCCCTCCGTGGAGGTGATCCCGTAATCGGGCATAGAACTCGGCTTCCCCGCGTGCTTTCTTATCTCCCACTTTCGCTTTCTTCTCTGCCTCTGCAAGTTTCCGCTCGACGGTTTCGAGATCCTTGAAGATGAGTTCAGTTTCGACGATTTCGATATCCCGTGTGGGATTCACACTACCGTCGACATGGACAATGTTTTCATCGTCAAAGCAGCGGACGATATGGATGATTGCATCGACCTGTCGGATGTGCGAGAGAAATTGATTTCCTAATCCATCCCCTTTGCTTGCTCCTTTGACGAGACCGGCGATGTCGAGGAATTCCAGTGTCGTCGGCGTTGTCTTTTCCGGCTTATAGATCTCAGAAAGGCGGTTGAGTCGGGGATCGGGTACCGGCACCACCCCCACGTTTGGTTCGATGGTGCAAAACGGATAGTTCGCCACCATGGCGCCAGCCGATGTGATGGCGTTGAAAAGGGTCGATTTCCCGACATTGGGGAGTCCCACAATGCCGCACGTAAAGCCCATGGTTCTTCCACTCGAATGTTCAATTCTCGCCTAATGTAGGCATTTTTTGAACCATGCAAAATCGACGATACCGATCTCCGGATCACTATCCTTCGAGTCGGTTCAGCGCCGGCCCGTCGATCCCGCGAACAGCTCCCCTCATAAATGACTTGCATAATTATACAATTTCTTGTATAATTATGCGAACTTGTTAGGAGGGTTGGTTCTGTTGTCTGCTGTTTCTGTTTCCATCGTCGGGGCTTCCGGCTATTCCGGGGCCGAGCTCGTCCGCATCCTTGCCCGCCATCCGAATGTCACCATCCAGACTCTCTTCGCGAACACCTCCGCGGGGAAACGTCTTGATGACGTCTATCCGTGGTTTCGGGGGCTGGTCGACAAGTCTTTTGAACCATTCACGATAGAGGCCGCATCTCAGAGCGATCTGGTTTTCGTCGCCCTCCCTTCTGGTGAAGCCATGTCCATCGTTCCCGATCTCCTCGCTCGTGGAACGCGTGTCATCGATTTGGGAGGGGACTTTCGCCTCAAGGATCCTTCGTTGTACGCACGGTACTATTCACAGACGCACGCATCGCCACAACATCTTGCAGGAGCCGTGTACGGACTTCCCGAGCTTAACAGGAAGTCGATCGCCGGGGCACAGCTTGTCGCCAATCCGGGATGCTATCCAACGGGCGCGATTCTTCCTCTTTACCCCCTTGTGAAAGACGGGGCTGTGAATCCGGCCGGCATCACCATCAGTTCTCTCTCCGGCGTCTCCGGCGCCGGACGCAAGGCGTCCGTCGATCTCTCCTTTGTGGAAGTGAATGAGACGGTGAAGGCCTACCGGATCGGCACGCATCAGCATATTCCCGAGATTCAGACGGTTCTTTCACATTCATCCGGCAAACCCGTTGCACCGACGTTTGTGCCACACCTCATTCCCATCACGCGTGGCATCTATACAAGTATCTTCGCGAATCTTGCATCGGACTACAGTGTGGCGGATATTCAAAAGATGTACGATCGCTACTATGGAAGCGAGCCCTTTGTCCGATTTACAACCCCATCGGCGCCGGAAATAAGAAATGTTGTCTATTCCAACTTTATCGATATCGGTTTTCATCTCTATCCGGAGAACAATCAACTTATCATCCTATCAACCATCGACAACCTCGTGAAAGGAGCGGCAGGACAAGCGGTGCAGAATATGAATATCATGTGCGGATTTCAGGAAACGGAGGGATTGAAATGATCCAGAATATGCCGATCGATGAATGTCCAGGAGGAATCACCTCTCCGCAAGGATTTCTCGCAGGAGCGCGCGGGTGTAGAATTCGTCGACTGACGAAAGACGTTGCGATGATTGTCTCCGAGGTCCCGGCGGCCGCTGCCGCAGTTTTCACCCAGAACAAAACGCAGGCCGCGCCGATCACCGTCAGTAAGTCGCAGTTGAAGAAATCACCATACTGTTCCGCCGTTATCGTGAACAGCGGAAACGCGAATGCGTGCACCGGCGAACGCGGCCTGAACGATGCGTGGGAAATGGTACGCACAACCGCGACCGCGCTCGGTATTCCGGAGGATCAGGTCGTTGTCTCATCCACCGGCGTGATCGGCCAGTACCTCCCAATGGAACGAATTCTCCCGTGTATCGCCGCGTTGGCTTCAGAGGTAACGCGTGACGGGGGACGAGATGCCGCGCAGGCCATCATGACAACCGATACGTATGCGAAGGAAGTCGCTGTGACGTTCTCCCTCGGCAACAGCGTCGTAACGATCGGCGCTATGGCCAAAGGATCCGGAATGATTGCTCCCAATATGGCCACCATGCTCGGATTCGTCACGACTGACGCCGCGATCTCACAGCCCCTGCTCGCCAAGGCCTTGCACACCGCCAATGCGAAGTCGTTCAATCGAATTACGGTCGATGGCGACATGAGTACGAACGATATGGTGATCATCCTTGCCAACGGCCTTGCGAAGAACGCGCCCATCGCTGAGCACACCGAGGAATACACCCTCTTTGTGGCGGCCCTTGAGTATGTTCTCATCAAGCTCGCCAAGATGATTGCCCGCGACGGCGAGGGGGCCACGAAGCTCATCGAAATCAATGTGATTGGGGGAACAACCGAAGACGAAGCCGCCCGGGTTGCCGGGGCCGTGGCAAACTCAAATCTCGTCAAGACCGCCATTCACGGAAGGGATGCAAACTGGGGACGAATCATGGCGGCTGTCGGCTATTCGGGCGTCGACTTCGATCCTGAACAGGTGGAGATTTTCTTCAATGATCTCCCGATCCTGGGAAAGAATTACGCGATTCTGCTCGACGAGGAGAAAGCAACGCAGGTTCTTGGAGAGGAGAATATTGTCATCACCATTCATCTCAACCAAGGATCGTGGGGTGCCCGATTCTGGACATGCGACCTCTCAAAGGAATACGTACACATCAACGCCAGCTACCGTTCGTAGGGGTACTGTTCAATCGGGTGGAGAAGGAGAGAATGGATTTATGATTACCGCTGCACAACAGAAGAAGGAAGCCGTTCTCGTGGAGGCGCTTCCGTACATTCAAAACTATGAAGGCAAGACCTTCGTCATCAAATACGGCGGTGCGGCCCAGAGTGATCCTGAGCTGAGAAAGACGTTTGCGAAAGATGTCACGTTGCTCCGAAAAATCGGCATCAATATCATCGTCGTCCATGGCGGTGGCAAGGAGATCACGCGTCTCGCACAAACGCTCGGCATCGAAACCAAATTCATCAATGGTCAGCGTTACACGGATGAGGCAACGATGCGCGCCGTCACGATGGTCCTTGCCGGGGGTATCAACAAAGAGATCGTCAATCTTATCAATACGAACGGCGGAAATGCCGTCGGGCTCTGCGGCGCCGATCATACGCTCCTGAAGGTGAAGAAGCATCAGCCGAACGGTGCGGATCTGGGCCTCGTCGGCGAGGTCACGGCCATCAACACCTCCTTCATCGACCTGCTCATCAAGAACGAAATCATGCCTGTAATTGCACCGATTGGCGTCGGGGAGGACCGGCAATTGCACAACGTCAACGCTGATCTTGCCGCCGCGGCGGTCGCGCGTGCCATGAAAGCGGAGAAGCTTGTGTATCTCAGCGACGTGGAGGGGATCATGATTCAGCATTCCCTTGTATCGACGATGACAAAAGCGAAAGCCAAACAGTTGATTGCCGACGGTTCGATATTCGGAGGCATGATTCCAAAAGTGGAGTCCGCGCTGGAAACACTCGATGCGGGTGTTCACAAGGTACACATCATCGATGGACGCGAGCAGCATTCTCTTCTCCTCGAAATATTCACCGATGAGGGAATTGGAACGCAATTCGTTCATGAGAATAACGGTTCCGGGCGTCCGGGATAGCCGGCGCTTGGCTGTGTTCACCAGGAGAAACGACGATGAGAAAACACGGGCGGCACCTCGCAATCAAACAAATCATCACACACCGGTCGGTTGGAACGCAGGGGGATCTCTGTAAGGCCCTCCGGAAGGCCGGTTATCCCGTTACCCAGGCAACGCTCTCCCGAGATCTGAAGCAGCTCGGCATCGCACGCGTGAACACTCCCGACGGGATGCGCTACGAGCTCCATCCCGAGATCGAAGAACTCCGGCTGAAATTGATGCTCGGCTACGAAGTCGAGCAGATCGACGCCAACGAGAACATAATCGTCGTCAAGACGCTTGCCGGGCGCGCACAGGGCGTCGCGCAGGTGATCGACGGATTCAATCACCCGCTTATTCTCGGAACTCTTGCAGGGGATAACACGATTCTTGTTGTTCCGACCGCCGTGAAGAAGATCCCCGATCTTCTCAAAGCATTGCACAAACTGATGACTGATACCAAACGAGTTGCATAAGAATTTGTCTTTTTGTTCCACGCGATATCAGAAGGAATACTGTGGTGAGTAGACTGAAGATTGCTGTTGCATACTCCGGAGGTCTCGATACCTCCGTTATTCTTAAATGGCTTCAGGAGAAGTACGATGCCGAGGTGATCGCGGTGACGGGTGACCTCGGTCAGAAGAAAGAACTGCACGGACTCGAGGCGAAGGCCAAGAAGACCGGCGCAACGAAAGTTTATATCGGCGACCTGCGTCAATCCTTTGTCAATGATTACATCTTTCCCGCCCTGAAGGCCGGGGCGCTCTATGAGCATACGTATCCCATGGCGACATCGATCGGCCGGCCTCTCCTCGCGAAGTATCTCGTCGAGGTGGCGCGAAAGGAGAATTGCTCCGCTGTTTCCCATGGATGCACGGGAAAGGGGAATGATCAGGTCCGATTTGAGGCCGCTGTGGCCGCGCTTGCCCCTGACCTGAACGTAATCGCGCCGTTGCGCGAGTGGGAATTCAAATCGCGTGAGGACGAGATCGAGTACTGCGAGCGACATGGTATTCCGATCACGGCAACCAAGCTCAATCCGTATTCGATCGATGAGAATCTTTGGGGAACAAGCATCGAGTGCGGCGTTCTGGAAGACCCGATGGTCGAGCCCCCGGAAGACGCGTATCAACGGACCATTGCTCCGAAAGATGCCCCCGACGAAGCGACGTACGTCACGATCGAGTTCCAGCTGGGCGTTCCTGTATCCTTCAACGGCAAGCCGATGAGCGGCGTCGACCTGATCGAAAAGCTCAACGAGATCGCTGCCGCAAATGGTGTCGGGCGTATCGATCTTGTCGAGAATCGGCTCGTAGGAATAAAGTCGCGCGAAATCTACGAAGCCCCTGCCGCTGTGACCCTTCACTTCGCCCACCGTGAACTGGAACGCTTGACGCTCGAGAAGGAGGTTGCACACTATAAGGCAAAGATCGCGCACGACTATGCCGATTTGATCTACAACGGTCTCTGGTTTTCTCCCCTGCGATGTGCCCTTGATGCCTTTGTGAACGAAACCCAAAAAGTGGTGAACGGACTCGTGAGGGTAAAGCTCTACAAAGGCAACGTCGAAATCGCAGGTCGCACCTCTCCGAATTCCCTCTACGACACAAAGCTTGCGACCTATACCGATGAAGATCAGTTCAACCACAAGGCGAGCGACGGATTCATTACCATCTACTCCCTCCCGGTGAAAACGTTCTATCAGGTAAACAAGGAGAGCGCCGAGATTCAGCCAGATATCGTTCCTGCAAGCGGTCGGCCGGCGTCGTAGGATCATAACTATCTTCGACTGGACGAGAGGCCGATTCTTCTGCCCTACTCAAGGCAGTGAGTCGGCCTTTTGCATTCCTTTGATTGCCAGACTGTGCGATTTTCTGTACCTTGACGCAACTTCCTTTCTACGATATTAAACTCTGGAGAGACGCATGACCCATAAGGCACTCTGGGGCGGACGATTCAAGCACGCTCTGTCCGCGACCGCGCTGAAATTTTCCTCGTCGATCGGACTCGACAAGCAGCTGTATCAGGAAGACATCGCAGGAAGCATTGCTCACGTGGAAATGCTTGCCGCGGCAAAGATTCTGAAAGCGGAGGAAGCGCGCAGAATCCGAGCCTCGCTCAGGGCGATCCAGAAAGAGATCGAATCCGGTAAGTTCGAACTGACTGACGACTTCGAAGACATCCATATGGCGATTGAGCACCGGCTTATTCAGAAGATTGGTGTTTTGGGAGGAAAGCTCCACACCGCCCGCAGTCGGAACGATCAAGTCGCCACGGATGAGCGGATGTACCTTCGGACAGCCGTTCGTGAGATCAGCAAACAGATCGCGCAGCTCCAACGTGTTCTGCTGTACAAGGCCGAGAAGTATTTCGGTACGCTGATGCCGGGATACACGCACCTCCAGCGCGCGCAGCCGATTCTCGTGTCGCACTACCTCCTGGCATATCTTTCAATGTTCGAGCGTGACTTCGAACGACTGCAGGAGTGCCGGAAGCGATTCAACAAACTACCTCTCGGCGCGGCGGCGTTTGCCGGAACTTCGTACCCGATCGATCGCGCAAGGGTGGCAAAAAAGCTTCACTTCGACGGCATTGTCGAGAACAGCATCGACGCTGTGAGTGATCGGGACTACCTGATCGAGTTTGCTTCCGCCTGCAGTATGATCATGATGCACTTGAGCCGATTTGCGGAGGATTTGGTGCTCTGGACATCAAAGGAGTTCGCTTTTGCAGAGATCAGTGATGCCTACACGACCGGAAGCAGCATCATGCCGCAAAAGAAGAATCCCGATATGGCGGAGCTCGTGCGCGGGAAGGCAGGGCGCGTGTACGGATCGCTCATCAATCTTCTCACGATGATGAAGGGATTGCCCCTCGCCTACAATCGCGATATGCAGGAAGACAAGTTCCCGATGTTTGACCTTGTGCATACGACTCGCGAAAGCCTGTTTGTTTTCTCTCATGTGCTTGTCCACACAACTTTCAGGCGCAAGCACATGGAAGAGGAGTTGCGGAACGACTTCCTAAGCGCAACCGACGTCGCCGACTATCTGGTGCGCAAGGGGCTTCCGTTCCGCGAGGCACACGAGATTACCGGCAAGATTGTTTCGTATTGTCTGGATCATCGGATGTTCTTCGGAAATCTCGATCTTGATCGGCTGCAGAGCTTTTCCAAGGCATTCGAGGCGGACATCTTTGATTACCTTCTTCCGCACAAGAGCATTGAGCAGAAAAAGTCGGCGGGAAGCACCTCCCCTCAGGAGGTTAAGAAACAGGTTGTTCACTGGACGAGGGTGCTGCAGAAGCGCAAGGGGTAGGCCTGCAATTATTGTTTGAGTACAAAAGAATCCCCGAGGCTCCGTTAGCATCGGGGATTTTTCTTTCACTCCCTGTTTCAATACTGGGTGGCGATGCGATCACTTGAGCAGTAACATGGTTTTCCGAGCAATGTGAGTTTTTGCGGCTGGTGTTTTCGTTTCCAGTTCGCAGAGGTAGAGCCCGCTTGAGAGTCTCCCCGCGTTCCAGCTGACTTCATGATATCCTGCGTTCTGATCTGACTCAACCGGCCGATCCACGAGCTGACCGAGAAGGTTAAAGATTGAAAGTGAGACGCGCGCCGGTTCAGGAAGTTGGTATGAAATCGTCGTTGATGGATTGAAGGGATTGGGGTAGTTTTGAAACAACTCGAACGTCATTGGCGCACTGACCGATACGGCAATCTCTTTGGTCCAGATTTCGCCGCTCGACGATTTGATCAGAAAGGTCAGCGTATGTGATGTCCCCACCGGCGCGGATTTATCGACATTGAAGCTGAAGAGGGCAGGGAGTTCGCCGCGTGCGGGGAGATTTGTAATGGTTGCTTGACGAGCGGAAAATTCGAGCCAGGGTGGGATGTTCGTCGCAACGACAGATATCGAGGTCATTGGCACTTCGCCCATGTTGGCCACGGCAAGTTCGATTCTGTTAGCCTGCGATGCGAAGGGGAGTTGATGGATGGATTGGGCGTGAAGCAATGAGGCCACGACTCCGAGAGCCACGGCCACGCAGATTGTTATTCTCATGATGATTTTCCCCTGTGTTAGATTGTGTGGATTCGATTCTCTCTGTCTGACGGGACCGCCTGCCCCTGCCTGCTGGTGCAAGATCACATTGGGGCAGGCAAGCGCCGTAGCAAAGCTATGGTTTGGGCACGCGGGAAGTCCCGTCGTACCGATCCGTCAGCGGTGGGACGATTCTTGGCGAAGCCATGCTTGAAGTTTCGTTGTTTAGAAAACTGAGGAACCGTCATTCCCGCGTACGTGGGAATCTGACCTGTTCAGCAACATACGCCGGCCTCGCTACATCCACCCTCGCCAAGCTATAGCTTTGAGATCAGGTATTCTGCGTTGAACTTGAGCAACGCGTATGCCTCGCTCGTAAGTTGTTTCCCCTTCTTGTTGAGCGCCTCCACCTCGTTGACAAACGCCTCTAGCGTATTCTTGGCTGCATTGTTGTTGCCTTGGACGAGTTGCTTCCTCGCGTTCTCGAGTTTTTGATCCAAGCTATTGACGATTCCCTTGTTGATGATCCAGCCGAGATCGGCGGATTGGTGTTTGAATGATGCAATGGTGTCACCCCAAGCAATAGGATTGAAGCTCGCCGGTGGAGCTGCAGGACCAACGGTCCACCCTCGGAACTTGACAGCCTGGCGAACCGAGTCCACGGGTGGAACATAGTAGGTAGTGGTTGTGTCAGCAGGATCAGGAAACAAAGCTATTACATCAAAATAGGGTGACACGATACATCGCCGAATACCAGGCAAACCTTTGCTCATTAATTCGAAGCCACTTAGAGTTTGACCAGGCACAATGGCGTGTTCCCGAACTCCGTCATAACTTGCTGTCAAAGCATTTGTATTACCACCACTCCACATACCTGGAGGAGTCCTAAGGTAACCAACCGGAACAATCCTCTCTGCTAAGCCGGGGAAGTCGAGTCTGAAGTTTTTTTCGGTGTATCCATCATTTTCAAATTGCAATCCAATCGTATCGGTTTCAAGGGTGTTCAGGCCTCTTGAAATGTCGATTTCGATTCTTGCGATGTTGCCTGTGCTGGTTTTGCCGTTAGTCACTGTGTAGGAATAGAAAAACATCTGTCCCCCTTTTTCGTGCTCAACACGTGCTTGTACTTGAACATTTCGCAGGTGGGGATAAGGCTGCTGTTGAGCAATCAGCATTATGGGAAGGATAAGATAAATAGATGCTGCAAGGCGCTTCTTCATGTTAGTTTCCTCTATCTGATCCATAGTGAATTTGTGGGCGTTCTTGATTCCGTAGAAGGCCACGCCGCTCCATAAATGTTGTTAGTTTGTCGACTTGAGTATCGGTCAAGGTTTGATTCACGTCGACGCTTGTGCCAATTCTGTGGTAAAGGTGTTGTTGACTGTCCCGCCCATCCCATGTTCCGCTAATATCAAATCGTCCTCCAAAAAGAAGGCTCATATCGTTCAGACTTACAACAATCGCGCGTCCGCCCCCCTCTTCAGATAATGACCAATTGTAGAACTGCTGAATTGCCAAACGAATGCTGTCAGCAAAGACTTGCGTACACCAATTATTGTCCACATGCCTCGTTTCGCCAGTGGGGGTCTGTGACAGAGTCCATCGGCCATTTGAAGCAAGATTCCTGAAGTTGATCAATCCTGATACCTTCTCAACAACTGTAACCGAATCTTTCAAGAATCTCTCTTTCTTAGGGTCTCTTGATTCGAGATACACCTTCATTGTATCGCCCCAGATGGAGGCGTGGTAGGTGGCCGAAAATCTTCCATCAGCTCCTGTCTGATTCTCCAAGGGCCGCAGTCGGGTGGTTGCCTGTCCTGCCGTAAAATACCCATAGTTGTCATTGTTGTTCTCTCTGACAACTGTTGGCGTATCTCCATGATCATGTCCACCAGAGCCCCGGACATAATCGCTTCGGAGCCGAAAAGGATGGTCGGCAACAGGCTTCCCACTCCGTGTCATTTGTACTTCAAACGGTTTTCTTCTCAACCTCATCATCGCTGCATCCCGGTCCTCCGTCGGGATGGAAGGCCGTACTTCTCTCGGCTCAATCATCACAATCTTCAACGTCTGCTCAACAACAGGGATCTCTCTCCATCCCGTCTTGGTGTCATCTTCCTGCAGCACCACGCGGATTCGACACGCAACGACCGAATCCGGATTCTTCTTCACTGCTGCAAAACGAATCCATCCGTCCTTTGCATCTTGATACAACACGTCCCTGAGGATCACAGGGTTTGCCTTGAGAGTGTCCCCTTGGTAATCAATGAACGTCCCAAATTCATCATTCGTCTCAATCTCGAAGCTCAGCCGTTTCGATCCATCAAGTTCAACATTATTGGAATCTTTGTCCTTCGCCTGCACAAAGATCCTTGTCATCTCAGTGAACGCTATCGTATCCTTTTCCAGGGTAACGGCGAAATGATCAAGCATTGAGCCTGCTATGACGACAAACGATTTTTCCTCATAGTACCAGTGGTATTGTGCACGCAGATCGCCTCTGAATTGCGAACCGTCCTGTCCTATGCTCCTCCCTACAAGCGCAATCTTCCCGCTTCGTAGATCTCCATATTTGACATACACACTGGAACCTTGAAGAATTCCAAGGTCCTCGTGCACAAAACTAACCCGATCTGTCGATTTGGTGAGATTGACCTGTACGTTTTCAAATCCTTGGAGTTCGCTTCCATCATCGCCGTACAATGTCACCCAGATCTTTGTGTGCTTGTTGAACCGAACGGTATCGGATTCAAGCTCCAAGGCGAGCCGTTCCACAACAGGCTGCACCTGAAACTCCACCCACTTTTCAATCCCCCGACTCGACGCCGTGAGCCTAACTGTCTCCGAAGGAAAACGAGGTTGTCTCCCATTCGCCATAAATTTCAGTTTCGCGATCTCACTTGCCTTGCCCGTAAATGAATTCCCTATGGGGGTGCCATCTACATGAACAAGCACTCCTAAGTCAGCTCCCTTCGTGATTGTAACTGTTGTCCTCAGATTGGGATGCCACGTTGCAGTCGTTGGTGGATTTGCCCACGCCTCAGATATTGACAGGGCTGCGGTACTCGATCCGCGGGGTATTATGCCTGCGGGATACGGGTGACTGAATTTGAAATCATTATACAGCACAATCGGTCCACTTCCGGCAAATCGACATCCCGCTGAACAGTTGCTCGTCGGGCTCGTGAGGGTCTGAAGGAGTTCATCATCAACATACCAGTTCAATGTCCGCGTGTATGCAGGGTTCGGATAGATTGTGTAGTCCATTGAATACGTTGTGGTCCCGGAATACACCGCAAGACTCACCGAGGACACGCCGCTTCCCAGCTGAACGGTTTGTAACGAACCATAGTGCAAGAGCGACATGTAGCGGTTGAAATTCGGTTCAGTTCTCACCGAACCGTTGTGAATCAGTTCCATCCTTAAGGTTGCAGGACCAGAAGAGACAGAGAAGGTTGTTTCTGATCTTTCTTTCGCCTGCACCTCCACCTTCTCCTTGATCACAACCTGCGCCGAGAGTTGAGTGATATGAACGAACAAAGAAATCATGGGGAGAAACAAGAGCGCGGGCCTGACCGCCCGCACCGGTGGTGTTGGTGTTCTCATATGTTCCCCTGTTGTGTTGAAAGGTCACTGAAGAAATGAATCTGATTCCCCCGAAATCAGTGGCGAATAACATTAAAACATCTTCAGGTTAATGTCAAGAAGAATCTCATCGCAGAAACGGGACCGACGGGTGTAATTGGGTCTTGTGATGAGTATGGCTCCCTGAGCCCTCACAAAGGAAAGCCCTCGCAGTTCCAACCGCGGGGGCTTTGCAGAAGCGGAAGGTGTAAGTCCAGAACAAAATTGGTGTACAAAGGAATCCCCGGGGCTCAATCAGCATCGGGGATTTCTCTTGGCTCAATATTGCGATTTCACAATCGGCGAATCTATTTGAGCAGAAGCATTGTCCTTCGTGCAACTTGTTTGTTTGCCGACCTCGTTGTTGATTCCAACTCGTACAGATAGACCCCGCTTGCATATCTCTCTGCGTTCCAGGTGAATTCATGATATCCTGCGTTCTGATCTGACTCAACCGGCCGATCCACGAGCTGACCGAGAAGGTTAAAGATTGAAAGTGAGACGCGCGCCGGTTCAGGAAGTTGGTATGAAATCGTCGTTGATGGATTGAAGGGATTGGGGTAGTTTTGAAACAACTCGAACGTCATTGGCGCACTGACCGATACGGCAATCTCTTTGCTCCAGATTTCGCCGCTCGACGATTTGATCAGAAAGGTCAGCGTATGTGATGTCCCCACCGGCGCGGATTTATCGACATTGAAGCTGAAGAGGGCAGGGAGTTCGCCGCGTGCGGGGAGACTTGTAATGGTTGCTTGACGAGCGGAAAATTCGAGCCAGGGTGGGATGTTCGTCGCAACGACAGATATCGAGGTCATTGGCACTTCGCCCATGTTGGCCACGGCAAGCTCGATTCTGTTGTCCTGCGATGCGAAGGGGAGTTGATGGGTGGATTGAGACTGAAGAGACGATGTCGCAACGACCATCGTCGCAATTAGGAAGAGTGTCGTTCTCATGATGATTTTCCCCTGTGTCAGATTGTGTGGATTCGATTCTCAAATGTTCTGTAGGACGACTCCTGGCAACACCATCTACCGGTGGTGTCACTTTGTGACCTTCGGGACCTGAGTTGTCCTATTAAGACTCGCGGGACGCGCGGCCTCAGAACGTGTGCGCTACTTCTTCGGCAGCTGGTTCAACAAGATATCGATGTCTTCCCTGATCACCTGATACGCATCTTGCGTGATAAACTTCGAAGGTTTCGGGACCTTCTTCTCCTCGTGCTTGATCGTCTCTTTCCGCAGCTTGTCGACTTCTTTGCCGAATTTGTCAAGCTCTTGTCGCGCCTTGGCTGAATCCTTCCGGCTCAGATCACGCTCAATTTTGTCAAGTTCTTTGTTCCAGTCGTCAAAGAGCTTCTTGTCGCCAAGGAGATTGAGTCTATGCACCGCGCTAATCTGTTGCCGAAGGTCTTGCACGGTTACATTCTTGCTGAGTGCGGTTTCTGCCCGGCTACTTGGATCATATAGGAAGAAGAAATTGAAAACCATCCCAGAATCAATGAATCCTCCTGAAGCAACATTAGTGGTCGGTCCACCGCCTTTGTGTCGAGCAATGACGTTTACATCATAACTTGTGAGCTTTGTTCCATAGAGGGTTATTGCATGCCGACCAGGAATACTCTCAAAAACAACATCAATAGGGTCCTTTTCATACGGATCGTCTTCTGGGCCCTCCTCAGAAACTAATCCAATACTCGCCGCGCCAATGCTGACACCTGGGATATCTGAATAGTACTTCCCACTGCTGGGTTCATAGCCAATCTTTCTTCCAATTGGATCAACTACCAGCATCTTGAGATATCCGTTTGCAGAGATGGTTACTGTTTGGGCTAGGGCGGTGGTTCCAGCTACCAAAATAAGGCTGGAGATGGGAACTAGCCTTCCGAATAGCGTCTGTCTCATTGCGTCTTCCTTTCATAGCTGATAGTTCTAAAAACCCGATTTGAGTAGCTGCTAAGAGTCTTTCGGTCTCTGTAGCATCCTGGATCAATTATTTGATACTCACCGTTCTTTTTCCCGGTTATCAATACCCAGTGACTGCTTACTTTGTTTGTATCCCGCGCGCTTTTGTTTCCAACCAATGCAATAACAAGATTATTCTTGGCTAGCAGCGGATCTATAGTATTCAGTTCTATCGGAGCTTTCGAGGACCAGTTTGAATCAGTTCCTCCGGTAAGCGGTTGTGACTTGAATAGCGCTCCCCCATACTCTATGACCGCTGTCCAGTCAACACTTCCATTGTAGTTGCCTTTCCTATTCTTTCTAAAATAGCCGTCTTTTGTCATTTTCTCGTTCAGGGTCTTTGGAGTCATCTTGATTCCAGCATCATTCAGGATCATCGCCATGGCTGCAAGCGCACATCCTTTCTCCCCAATCGAATATTGGTGTTCTGGTTGTTTGATATTACCACTTTTGTCGAGCTCTTTGTAGGTATCATATGGCTCACGTCCCCAGGAAGTGTCGTTCTGACAGAACTTTTCAATCGATGCTTCAACCCACACTCTTCCCACCCCTTCCTTTCCTGCTCCCGTCACTCCGATATCCACCCTCTGCGGATTCAGACCAATCGGATTCTCCCCATCGGCTACGAACCATACCAAACCACTCTTCGCATCATCGTATGGCACGTTCGCAAGATAAATCCCCT
>Ga0194127_10003202_pt1 | contig 21278 bp, 16 predicted proteins | sample TA2KigC100mmetaG_FD_148624 | JGI IMG/M metagenome (GOLD analysis project Ga0194127, IMG submission 148624) | Freshwater microbial communities from Lake Tanganyika, Tanzania - TA2015036 Kigoma Deep Cast 100m | ecosystem: Environmental > Aquatic > Freshwater > Lake | place: Tanzania: Lake...
AAAAGATAACCGAGCGCCCTGAGTTTGGCCCTGTCATCTTCAGAAAATTCAGTTTCCCGGTGGTTCTCCCCGGATGCCGAGTCGGACATATCCCGGTTCCATGCCTGCAAAGCCAGTTCAAGCTCATTGCCTTTGTCTTCATGCACATCCACCAGGTTTTGTTTCTCGCCGGGGTCATCGTTCAGGTTGAACAGCATGCGAATGCCCATCTCCGGCAGCTGGATAAACTTCCAGCCCTTATGGATGACCGACTGAAAGTTAAGCGTCCAGCGTGTTTCGCTGAAAATCATTCTATCCGGCCCTGAATCGGGATCAGCAAAATCAATAACCCTGCCGCTGTGCTCATACTCTGCAGGCATCGGTACGCCGGCGGCAGAGAGTATGGACGGCATAAGGTCAACAAGGCTCACAAACCGCTCAACCGTTTTTTTCAGGGCGCGCCCCGGCAGCTTGACGATCAGGGGCACATGAATCATCTCCTGAAACACCTTGCGCATGTGGCCGATATAATAGTCACCGCGCTCCAGAAATTCCTCACCGTGGTCGGCGGTAAGCACGATCAGTGCATCCTCGTACAATCCGAGGCGTTTCAACTCTTCCAGGAACCGACCGATATGCTCATCGGTGAACGCTATCTCCGAATCGTACAGAGCCCTGATGTATTCAACGTCGCGCACGGACATGTACGGCGCCCGGTATATCAGGTTGTTCCAGTCCATTCCGCTGTATTGCGGGCCGTCAAAGGGTGCGGAGAAAACATGCTTTTCATGCTGAATATAGGAATAATGCGGATCAAAATAATGCAGGAAAAGCAGAAAGGGTTTATCGCCGGCTCCGCGAACATAGTCGATCGCCTTCTGCGTGACCGACGGTGAGGAAATATGCCCTCCGCCCCGGGCATTGTCTTCATCATAGCCGTCGAACCCCTGACCGAAGCCGTAGCGCCCGGCAATAAAGATATGCGATATCACCCCGTGAGTGCGGTAATTATGCTCCCGCAAAATTTCCGACAGCAGCAGCGACTGTTCATCAATGGTGGCTGCCCAATCAGCCATCCTGAGTTTGGCCGGATACTGCGCGGTGATCAAAGAGCAGATTGATGCGCTCGTCCATGGAGCGGTTGCGATTGCATTCTTGAATACAACTGAGTCTTCCGACAGCAGGTCAATGTTCGGGGTGGTGTTTCTGTCGTACCCGTAGGAGCCGACATGGTCCGCGCGCAATGTATCGACGACGATGAATATGATATTGGGGCCGGGGACGAAGCCGCTGGTGCGGTCAAGCAGCAGGGCGCCGTTGCCGGCAAGCGTCAGCACCAGCAGCACGGCCGCGCTTGCGTTAAGATACCTGAGCACTGGCCTGCGCCTGCTGTTGTGACTCGATCGGTTTGCCAGGAAGCCGGCAGCCGCCAAACCGGCGGCAGACAGCACGGCGATATTAAACGCGGCCCTGACGGGGTTGGCCTGGTAGTCAAAGCCGTAGCGATATATGCTCAAAAGGCCATAGCCTGCCGCGGCGGCAGCGGCCACAGCCGCCAGAAAATATCCGGCCCTGCCCGGGCTCAGCCGGATGCCCGAGTGTGTCCTGGCAAGCCGCAGCGCCTGGTGGCACAGGGCCACGCAGCAGCACGCGGCTGAAAAAAATACAAGAAATGTATTTACGCTGTGCACTGCCGCTGTCGCGGCGAGCCTGAACATCCCATAATGGAGATATCGATTGGCCGCGATAGCATCCACGGCGGATGCCATGCCCGTTGCGAATCCGAGTACAACGGCGACGGCCAGAATCCTGCTTACAGTTTTCATACCATCAGCTCACTGACAACATGATTTGGTTCAATAATCATACACTTCTTAGCAGGCTGTAGAAAAAGGCCCATCTGCGGCGTTGCGCTCATCACTCGTCTTTGCGGCGTACGCAGAAGTACGCCTCAGTCTTCGTAATTTTGCGCGCCTTGCATCCGGTCCTTTTTGAACAGCCTGTATAAAAGAACTTTTTCAACAGCCTGTTAGAACTTTTATATAAATACCATATGTAATCCAGCGACACAACACCGTCACTTCTCCCTGAGCCTGTTCAGGGGTTGAAGGACAACGCATTTGACGTTGAACCCCTTCATGGTTCGACAAGCTCACGACGAACGGGATTATGTTTTTAAAAGGCTGCAGAAAAAAGATACTTGCTCTCAATCGCAACCTGCATCGTGCATGCAATTACCACCGCGCTTCCTCATCCTGAGAAAGGCTTAGTATCTGCCTGCTTGAGCAGCGCGCGCACAAAAGGAAGCATTGATTCAGCCGCAATACGGTGCGCCTTTTCATTGGGATGCTGATCATAGGCAGACACCCACAGGTCAGATCCGTTCATTCCCAGGAATGCAGGTAAAAGGCTGTGTACGGGGATATCGTTTTCACGTGCGAAATCAGCAATCGTGTTGCACACCCGCTTAAAAGGATAGCTCTCGTTCAATTCTACCAGCACAGGGAATATGATCAGCCCCATGGCGGCGGAACGGCTTTCGGCATACTGCCGGATCAAAAGCAAATTGCGCTGCGCCCTCTGCCACTCGGCGGTCTGCTTCGTATTCCCGAAGTAGGCCCGGTTGATCGAACGACTGTAGGCCGTGGCGACAAGCATGCGGTCGACATAGTCCTTGGCCAGACGGAAGACGCGCACATGGCGGTAGAGCAGCGAAGCCCTGTTACGCTCAACAATATTCTTCCGTATGGGGTCGAAGAAATCATCGATGGATTTAACGTTCGTACCGTCTCTAAGAAAAAACACGGCAAGAACGACATCGGGATTGAAATCATCGCCGTGTTTTTCGAGCAGTTCCAGCCACTGGCCGGTCAGGCTGCCGGGCACCCCGCCGTTCAGCACTTCAACAGAACCGGCGCCGGGAATACCCGGTTCCCGGTTGAGCATGGCTTCGAGCTGCTTGGGGAACACAGCCTCCTCGTTGTCCACGCCCCAGCCCCACGTAAAGGAATCTCCCAGAATGAATATCCGCCTGCAGGACGGCTGCTTGTCCGGACCGAACTCGCGGTCGCGAAGCCCCATACTGTTGTTGAGGTATTCACGCCTGCCCCATTCCTGCTGCTCGGCGATCAACTGCTCATACCACGGGGCACTGTAGGGAAGGAACAGCCTGACAATCGCTTCGCAGCCTGCGAGCGCAACGGCAAAGGCCAGCATGGCAATCACGGCGTTCTTCAGCATACCGCACTTCTTTCCTTCGCCGCGCCGGGTTTCATTGTAACCGGTACAGCCTGTTATGGCCGTGTTCCGCGACCAAAACATAATTTTTTGTGAGCGAGTCCAACACATCTTCGCCCATAAATTTATTTTCATAGGAGGTCAGAAAGTAGGCTTCAGATCCTTTGATCCGACCGGCGTGCCGGGGGTCGAACAGGTTCTGAAAGCGCTTGCCGCTCAACAGCATCAGCTGCGGGCATTGGAGCCAGCCGTACGCATACATCTTTTTTTCGTCAATGTCACGGATCTCATCCGTCATCAGCAACAGGTCCCTGCGCATATCGCCGCGCAGCGTGGCCCGGAGAGCCTCGGCGGAAAATCGCGGAAGCGAAAAAACAACAACCGCGATGAGCATCATAAGCAGCACTCTGTGTCTGTGTCCAGCCAGCGAAGGCAGAAATGCGCACAGGCCCAGGATAAAAACCACCTCCGACATGAAAAAATAGCGCAGCCAGCCGTAAAACGGCATAGTCAGATACCATACAAGCATCACGAGCGAAAAGAAAAAAAGATAGAAGGCAAAGTGCCCCCTGGCATACACCAGCATTGCAACAAGTGTTGCAGCATACAACAACAGGCACAGCCAGCTGCCGCCAAAAATATACTGAAGGTCTTCGGCTTTGCCTTTAGTCTTATCAAAAAAATCAGCCAGTCCGGCGCGGGTCGGATTTTTATACAGGTCGACAGCCTGACCGAAGCCGTATTGAAGCAGATGATCGGCCCGCTCTGCCCTGGCCGCCTGTAATACTTTGGCGCCGGCCGGGTCCAGCACAAGGGCCGGCACTACGGTTGAATAGAGGAAATGAGGCGCAAACATCAGCAGCACATACGGAACCACGGTGATACATTTTTTTAAACACTGACCATAGTCACGCGCCCGCAGGTACGGCCAAACGCAGCGTATGAGAATATACAATCCGGCAGCCGGGACAAGCGCTATAATTATATTGGTTTTTGCGTCAAGGGCGAAACCAAGCAGCAGGAATCCCGCAAACAATCGTGCGCGATGCAGAAAATAGAACCCCGCACAGACGAGAAAAGCCGCCACCACCTCGCCCAAAGGATCAAGAACGATGCAGGCATTCTCGCCCCACAGATATCCGGTATAAAATATCCAGAACAGAAAAATCCCCAAAGACAGCATCCGCTCTACAGGCCTTCTGTGAACATAAAAAACCAGAAACAGCAGAAAGGCGGCATACAATCCGATGAGTACATGCACGGCGGAGAAATAATCACATGTGCCGGTAATTTTCCAGAGCAGGAAAGCAGGCACATACAGCTCCGGGCCCGTGCTGATAACCGGATCAAAGGGTATGGTTATGCCGTTATAGGTATACGCGAAGCCGGTGCCGTTGAACAGGCTCTGGTAGGAGAGCAGGTTGTATGAAGCGTCAAAATTAAGGCTGATTTTTGTTGAGGCAAACAGCAAAAAACCGATGAAAATAAATACCGCCCCTAAAAGGCAGGCGTTGAGAATTTTATCCCGCATCAGGCACCCTTTTTTTCTTCCTGCTGAAGATTGGCTGTCTGCCTGACAATATACAGCGGCCTGTTCTGACTTTCAGTATAAATTCTGCCGACATACTCACCCAGGATCGCTAAAAAAATCAGCTGCACGCTGCCGATGAAAAGCACGGTAATGATGGTAAAAGTCCAGCCGGAAATCACCTCTGCAGGATAAAAAAGCTTCCTGTACAATGCATACAGAATACCCAATACACTTAAAACAGCGACAAAGTATCCGAAAATGCCGGCAAGCTTCAACGGGATGTGGGAAAATGCCGTCAAGCCATCGATTGCAAATTTCAACATTTTGCCAAAGGGATACCCGGTGCTGCCATGACGTCTATCTGCGCGATCAAACAGGATACAGGTCTGCCGGAAGCCGACCCATGATGTCAGCCCCCTCATAAAGCGGGCATGCTCGCGCAGCCGTCTCATTTCAGAAACGACCTGTTTATCCATAAGCCTGAAATCACCGGTATCTTCAGGAATATCAATATTGGCGAGTTTTTTGAGAATCCGGTAAAAAATAAAGGCTGTCGCTTTTTTAAAGAAACCGTCCTGACGGGTTCTTCTTTTTGCGTATACGACGTCATAGCCCTCGCGCCATGCTGCAACCATCTCTGCGATGGTCTCCGGGGTATCCTGCAGATCGCTGTCCATGATAACTACCGCATCACCTAGCGCAAAGTCCAGGCCGGCCGTTATCGCTATCTGGTGGCCGAAATTTCTGGAGAAATCCACCAGCTTTACCCGGCTGTTGAGGCGGCTGAGCGCAACAATTTTTTCCAATGAATCATCGCTGCTGCCGTCATTTACGAAAATAATTTCATAGTCGCCTGTTTTTTCCAGAACCGCCCGGCTTCTCTGATACAGTTCCTCGATATTCTTACCTTCGTTGTAAATGGGAAGGATGAGGGAAATTAATGTGTCCATGGTTCGCCAAGTGCTGTTGGTTTTAGTTTGAAAAAGAAGCCGCCAGCTGACTGTTGAGCATGTTCATAAAAATTACATGCGCCAGAATACCACCGGCAAGCAGCGCCAGAATCATATAGTATTTTCTGCCACTGGTGCAACGGCACTCATGCACCCGGGCGGCAGTCAACACAGCCAGGGGTATGGTAATCCAGGCGAAAAACCGGTAATTGGCATTAATGAAAAACGGGTGCGAAAATCTGATAAACAGGCCGTGAACCAGCAGCACCAGCAGTACAAACCAGCTTACGGAACGTAGATCGCGGCGCCGGTAGGAAAGAGCGCACAGCAGGAGGACCTGAATCCACACTGTGATCCAGGCCCAGGTATCCGCGGCGGGCGCCTTCCTGCTGAAATTAAACTCTCCCAAAAGGGACGTGCTGAGGACTGAGGAAACGTAGGTGCCCTTGGTCCACCAGGATATCTCGGGAGACAATTCAACATGATAATTGCGATCAAACGCATACGGATGATCCCACTCCCCGTTGGTTATCGCCGGCGGTTTAAAGAAAAAAGCGGCGAAACCCGACTGCTGACCGATATGCCAGAAGGGCCACATGTCGGATGCTTCGGCATTATGCATCAGGTATTTTCCCGTATGCCTGAAGGTATGCATTTTCAAATACGGCACAATCATAAGGCTCCCCACGGCCAGCGGCAGCAGGATAAGCGCTGCCGTTCGCACGGTCACCGCCTTGATCGCAACCGCAGAGCAAAGAAACAGGCCAATGGCTCCAAGCAATAACACAATATTATATTTTGCGTACATCCCGAGCGCCGCCAGCACAAACAACAGAACGAGCAGGGAGCGCTTGCGGCTGAAATAAAAACCGACCGCCGCTGCAATTATTGCAGCGGCCAGGGCTGAAACCAGCGCGTCGTTGTTATAGGTTGTAAAAAGGTGAACAAAGGCGGGAATGCTCATACAATAAACAAGGCTCAACAACTGAGCCGGCTTCGGTATAGACCAATAGTTCATGATAACGTGACAGCAAACCAGGAATACTGCGCCATAGACAATAGAAAACAGCCGAACGTACAGTATGTGGTCGGGGGAATCCGGCCGAAGAAACTGATTGATAAGGTAATAAAGAGGGGGCTGATATGTCTGCCAGCCATGATACGGCGATGGCAGTTTTTTAAATTGATGGATAAGTTGACTGTACTGGACATGACCGCCGATATCGGGGGCAAAATGTTCCATATCAGGCAGGGTGAAGATAAAATTCAAGGAGAGCAAAACCCAGGCGAAGAGCAAAATCACTATAAAAATGCTGCCCCCCGATGCGGGCTGCCGGCTCTCAATTGCCTGCATAGCGTCCATGGTTCTTCCCTGCACACCCGGTCCTGAATGCCGGGGGCTGTCCGAAATTGCCTGCGTGGTACGCCCGGGCTTTACGGCCGGATACCGGTTGCGTACAAACAGAGTACCTACGCAATTTGAACATTTGCGCCATCGGCCTTGATTGAGCGCTGGGTCGCCTCAAGAACCCGCAGAACGCGCAAACCGGCCTCCCCGTCGGTAAGAGCCGGCCTGTTGGCCTCAACCGCTTCGGCGAATTCTTTCACCATCATGGCAAGCGCTTCACCATCGTCGACCCGCGGCGCATACATGTCGGCGGAGCGGTACGATACCAGCAGCCGGTTGCGCTTCTCTTCTTCGCCGTGCTTGACGATAATGCCCTTGTCATAGATTTTAATCGTCTCACCGGGCTCAAGATCGTCCCACACGAGCATTTTTTCACTGCCGCCGATGATCGTGCGGCGGATTTTTACCGGTGAGAGCCAGTTGAGGTGAAAATGGGCTATAAAGTCAGAGGAATACCGGAGCGTCACATAGGCTATGTTCTCGATACCGTTGCCCGTGTGTGCGATACCGTGGGCGCTGACTGATGCGGGCCGCCGGCCGACGAGAAAATCCAGGATTGACAGGTCGTGAGGGGCCAGATCCCAGATAACATTGACATCCTGCTGAAATAGCCCGAGGTTGATGCGGATGGAGTCAAAATACAATACATCGCCAAGGGCCCCTGAGTCGATTAGTTCCTTTGTTTTCCTGACGGCGCCGGTATAGCAGAAGGTGTGGTCGCACATCAGCTGCAGCCCGCGCTCATGAGCCAGGCGCACGAGTTCTTCGCCCTGCGCAACGCTTGAGGCCAGCGGTTTTTCAAGCAGGACATGCTTGCCGCTTTCGAGACAGGCCCTGGCAATTTCAAAATGCGCATTGACCGGCGTGGCGATCGCCACCGCGCTCACGCCCGGATCATTCAGTATATCAGTCAGGCCGGCTGCTTTCCTGACGGTCGGATACATCCGGGTCGCCCGGTCCATTTTCTGCGGATCCATGTCGTAGACCCACGCAAGCTCAGTCAGGGGGCATGCAACGAAATTACGGATCAGATTCGGACCCCAGTACCCGCAACCTACAACAGCAGTTTGTATCATTTCGGCACTCCTTTATATAGTTATTAAACCTGAAATCGGCAGACATACAGGGGCCGTCAGCAATTGATACTATGACAAGCTGATAGCGCAAAGCAACAAAATTTATTTAACTTTTTTTTCTACGCTGCACCCGATGCCGTACACCTGATCATAGCGTATCAGTCAAAATCACCCGCCCAGAGCCTTTATCCCCATCCCAGGTAGAGCGGGAGAAAAAGACATTTATCGACCACCTGCCTTTCATGGGTTGTTGAAGAAAGCACATATCCCTTTTCCACATGAGGGTTTTCGGCGAAGAAAACGTGAAGGCTCCTCATCCTGCCGGCAGAACCGCTTTTTACCTCAATGGGAATAATTTTTCCGTTTCTTGCAATGACGAAATCAACTTCCGCCGAGCTGCCTTTTTTTAACCTGCTCCAGTAATACAGCTTGTTATTTTCAGAGCCTCCCGCAGCAAGCAGCTCCTGCCCTACGAACTGCTCTGCAATGGCTCCCCGGTAAATGCCGGTCAAATCAGCCGCACTCAAACTTTCTTTTGGGTCAAGTCCGCATATGTGCTGCATAAGCCCGATATCAAGAAAAAGAGGTTTGAAAATTTTCGCATGCGCCCCGGCGCCGAGCGGGAGCCCTGATGCATGTGTCGAGTGAATCACATGAACCAGTAAAGCTTTTTCAAGAATTTTTAAAGATGTTTTTGTTACCTCAATTCTTCTGTCGCGATCCAAATGCGTGTATTTGATTTGCGATCCGACCTGTGCGGGGACCGTCGTCATTACATATTCAAGACTCTCTATGTGTGCCTTTGCATTATATTTTACCAGAGACTGCACGTATGATTGCAGTATGTCATCGTGGATTTTTTTTACTTCGGTCAGGGAACCTGTAGCAATAAATGCCTGGACAGCCTGGGGCATGCCTCCGACAATACAATACGCGCGGAGTTGTTCCATAATTGCCTGATGTGCGACATGCGGCACTGACTTTTCTTCAAACATTCCGGGAATATTTTCAGCAAGAATTTCTTTTCCTGCTGCCTGCAAAAATTCTTTAAATGTCATCGGCCGCATCCATTCGAAAGTAACCCGACCGACAGGGAAAGAAATGAAGTCCATTGCAAATTCAAGCAGTGACCCGGCCGCAAGCACATGCAGCCCGGGCATTTCCTCATAAAAATAGCGCAGGCTCATCAGCGCCCGCTCACAGGCCTGAATTTCATCAAAAAACAGAAGCGTCTTCCCGGGAACAATTCTGCTTTCAGTGTATATTTCAAGTTCCTGTACTATTTTATCCGGTTTTAAATCTTTTTGAAAAACAGAATGCACGGAGCGGTCTCTTTCGAAATCAAGCACAACACAATTAATGAAATTGTTTTTCCCAAATTCCTTGACCGTGTAGGTTTTGCCGACCTGCCGTGCCCCGCGGATAATCAAGGGTTTTCTTGATCCGGCATGCATCCAGCGCATTAAGTCGGCGTTGATATTTCTTTGCATAGTCATGTCCATTAACCCATCAATGTATTTATATGGGGATATTATTACATTAATAATGTAATTTTACAAGGATATTTTTCTATAATCACGCATCACGGGAGCGTGATTACGGCCCTACGATAGAACCTTATCAAGCTCCTGGAGGGCCATGCTTCTGCGTGGCCGTATAAAAAAATCATCCTTACAGAGACGCGCCGGGGCGCGCGTCGGTTTTTTTAGCGCATTTAACTAAATAGTATAGCCGGTTTGTCATTTCGAATCCCGCCTGTTGCGGGGTGAGAAATCTTACTGTCTTTTATGCTTGAGCCTAAGATCTCTCCCTTCGGGCGAGATGACAATAAAAAATAGGCTACAGAAAAAAGGTAAATGCTCCAGCAGGCTGTTGAAAAAGTCTTTTTATACAGGCAGTTCAAAAACGCACAGATGCAAGGCGTGCGAAATTATGAGGAATGAGGCATACTTTACCGTACGCCGCAGTGACGAATGATGAGCACAACGCAGCAGATGGGCGTTTTTCAACAGCCTGCTAGATTGATTTGATCGGATTCGGCCGCGACGGAGCACGGCCCTCTAAAAAAAAATACACCGCCAGGGGACCCGATGCCGTGCGCCTGATCATAGCGTATCAGTCAAAATCACCCGCCCAGAGCCTTTCGATAAAAATTCTCCACGGCAGAACAGTAATGCTGTCAACCGTGCGCGGGCGCTTCTCCAGACTGACAACTATATAGTTTTTCAAAAGAGCTTCTTCCTGCAGCGCCCGCAGTCCCTTGAGATCACGATTTCCGATTGTGTTTTTTGCCTTAATTTCAATAGCGGTCACACCGTTCAGAATAAAATCCACTTCAAAATTTGACTTCGACCTCCAGTAATGCAAATCTCCGTGGGACTGATAGTCGATGTATGACTTCAGCTCATGATACATATAGGTTTCAAACGCCTCCCCGAATTCGGGTGATTTCTCCTGCAGACGCGAGCGATGCTGAAGGTGCCTGACCACACCGACATCGAAAAAATAGAATTTCGATGTCAGAATCGGCTTGCGCTTTACCGTCTCCCGCCAGGCCGGAAGTTCCTCGGCTATGAGTGTATCCTGCAAAATTTTAAAATATTCCTGAACGGTACTTTTGGGGACCTGCGCATCGTTTGCTATCTGTGTATAATTGATAATCGTTCCGTTACACAGAGCGGCAACCTCGAGAAAACGGCTGAACGCGGGCACATTGCGTGTTAAGCCCTCGGCAGCAATTTCTTCTCTCAGATAATTTCCCGCATAAGCTTTGAGATCTTCCACCGGATCATCGGAAAAATAAATGGAGGGGATGAGACCATAGTTCAGGGCTTTCAGCAGATCAAACTCAGCCAACTCACTGAAAATAAAAGGATGCAGTGTCTGCGAACGCGCTCTGCCTCCCAGCAGGTTAATCCCTCCACGGCGAAGTTTTCTGGCGCTCGAGCCGGTCAACAGGAAATGGGTCCGGTATTTTTCAATCAGCAGATGCACTTCATCAAGCAGGGCCGGCAGTTTTTGAATTTCATCAATCACCACGATGCGATCCCGCTGAGATACTTCCTCGCGCAAGCGTGCCGGTCGCTGAGCAAGGCTCAGATATATATCGCTGTCCAGCAGATTGTATACTGCACAGTCTTTGAATGCATGCTCAATAAGCGCGGTTTTTCCTGTCTGGCGCGGCCCAAAAAAAAAACAGGATTTCCTCTCAATTAACGCCCTGATATCTAAAAGCCTTGGAACAAACATAGTGATACCTATACCATATTAAACCCGTCAGTTATCATGACAGATGCCGGAATACCTGTCAAATTATTTATAAGCCTGCCAGGGAAGATCAATGCAGTTCTACTTCACGGGCGTGCTGCTGCAATGATCTGTTTTGTAAGATGAAGTTCAGGATAAGCTGGTTCTTTGTGCGGTCAGCGGACACGCCACAAAATTCCGGATCAGATTCGGCCCCCGGTAGATGCATCCCCGAACCGCTGTCTTGAACATACCGGAGCTTCTTACCACAGTTATCACACAGAAAATCGTTACTCACGTAAAAAAACAACATTGAGCTGATACTATGACATGTCTCATGTTGAAATCAACACAAAAATTAAAACTTGCCTATTATCCATTATGTCTTTATACTTTTTAAACTAATTTAAACCATAAACTTGTCATGCCCTGCATGTAGATACAGTGTTATAAATGCAAAAACAAACGGTATTGTAGGCCTTCACCATGCTTCCCAGACCCATATCTGATGCAGGCTTTTATCATTTGGAAGCAGGCCCGGGATTCCCCAAAGGCCTCAAAGACAGCATGCCGGCCATCTTCTGGGCGATACCTTCGAAGATTCATTCAAATTCTTGCGATAATGCCATAACGATACTGCAAGGCTCCCCGGTTGCTGGACCACACACACACAAATTCATCCTGATTTCCATGGATTCTGACGGCAAGGCGCGTATTCATTTCGACATAGCAGGCACAATTGAGGGTATTCTCCTTGAGCACTATCACGATGGCTTACAGCCCACAATTGAGATGAGGCTCCCGTTCAACTATTCCCGAATTCCCCCATGGATCAAGGGTATTGCCCGATTTTTTCGCACGAGCAATATGGTGCATGAGCCTGCCGTTGATTTTCCCTCTGATAGGCATCCGGAAGTTGTGGACTGGTTGCGGAATGTTGCTGACTGGACTCAAGCACCATCAACAGTTAGAAGTCGCTCGTTCTCCTGGCCGAACGGCTGCAAGGCTGCCCTGACCATCAGCCATGATGTTGATACCGACTGGATATTCAACAATGCGGGCTGGATTGACCGAATTTGTGATCTTGAGGAACATTTCGGACTACAGGGCGCCTGGTATTGTGTTCCAGTGTATTCGCAGAGCAAAACAGCGATAGCCGGGATCGAACGGCTTGTCAGCCGCGGATGCGAAATCGGCTGCCATGGATATAATCATGATGCAAAATGGCCCTTGCTCAGCGGACAGCGTTTTGAAGACCGCGCAAAGGCCGTTCAAGTCTTTCGGGACCGCTGGAAGGTGCGCGGATTCCGCTCCGAATGGTTGTGGCGAACGCCGCCATTTCTTTTGACAATCGCCCGTTTGTTCGACTACGATACATCCGTTCCAACGGTGTCTTCGTTTTTCACAAGCGAATGCCGGAACGGCTGTGGGACATATTTCCCATATGTGACCCACGGCAATATGATCGAATTGCCGCTGACATTGCCGATGGATGATGATGTACATGCCAGCGGGCTCGGCCTTGAGGAATTCTGGCGACTACAGGTGGAACGTGCCATGCGGATTATCGACAGTGGTGGACTTGTGATGCTCTCCCTGCATGTCCAGCCGCATCAGGCAGCCAACAACGCCACACTTCAAGCTGTTGAAAAAGCTATTGGTGAGCTCGTTGCCGTACCGGGACTATGGATAGCACGACCGGACCGGATTGCTGATTGGGTTCGCAGCCAGCTGAGCATGGAACATACCGGGTGTACCCATGAATGTGATTAAACTCTCTACGCTCTTGCTATGCACCTTCATGCCGTCGCCCATACGGCTTGCAATCTGGCGCCTGCTGGGGTTTAAGGTCGGCCGGGGGTGCCATGTCGCGATGTTCAGCATTGTGGTCGCGGACACAATTGAACTTGGACACGGGTCGGTTATCGAAACCCTGACGCTTGTGTATCGACCCTCTTTATTTTGCATGGGGGAACGTTCCCGGATCGCGGGTTTTGTACGAATAATTGGGTATGGCGGAAGGGTTGAGCTCCGGCAGCAGAGCTTTATAGCCCTGGGCTGCCTTCTTGATATTTCAGCACATATCGAGCTGGGTGACCGCTCCCAAATCGGCCCTCGCTGCATTCTGTATTCTCACGGCGGCACCGGGTTGATTTATAACATGCGCTATCCTCACCGTATCGGCAAAATTACGATCGGCTCCGACTGCTGGTTAGGGATGAACTGTGTCGTGCACCCCGGTATCGTTATTGGCAACCGTGTCATCACGCTTCCCGGTATGGTTGTACGCTGCAATGTTCCCGATGATACTGCAATGATCGCTCCAGTGGCTGAACACCGACTGATTCCGACCAGCCGTCTTCTTATCGGCGTGACGGACGAGGTGCGCCGCAGCAAAATTGAGTCGATATTTTTCCATTTAGCCGGGGTTTCCCGGGGTGTCGTATCCGATCAGATTGATCCGCATATATGGCGGCTGTACTTTCCCGGCGGAAAGACACTGTATCTGCCGCGGACCGACGCTGCCCGGCTTGATGCTTCGAAACTTTCCTCCATGGATGATGCTGTCTGGACATTATTTGAAAGCGGCGTGATAAAGGGGGTGACGACTTTTTGTTTCGAAAAACTAACCGTATACGGCCCCTGGACACCGTTTGCAGAAAGGCTTGCCTCTTTTCTGCTTCGTGAAGGAGGCGCTCACTTCGTATTTCAAAGCACACCATCCCGTCACACACCCGCATCTAAGGATAGCCATGAAACTTGCTGAGGCGATGAGTCTTGTTAATACCTGCCGGCATCGCACTGGTGATCCTTTTACCGTATTCCTGGCATGCGGTTTCACCGTGCAGCATGCGGAGACCTTTCTTATCGCGCACCTTTCCCAGCGTATGGTCGATCGTAAAGTGTCTTTAACATCCGGTTTGTATGGCGACCTTGCTGGAAGTTTAGAGCGTTTTAAACATAACCAATCTGATGCCGCAGCGATTATTATCGAATGGGAGGATATTGATCCAAGACTGGGCTTTCGAAATGGGGATGCATGGGTTGCACGGCATATTGAAGATATTTTGACTACCGCCTTCCGGCAGCTTGAACGTTTGAGGGCGGGTATTGCGCGCGTTGCCGAATCTGTTCCCGTCGCAGTGATGCTGCCCACACTGCCGCTGCCGCCTTTTTTCACCGCACCTCTTGCCTGGTGTGATCGGGCGGTATTGAGTCTGCAGTCGCTCGTGTGCAGCTTTGCTGAAACTGTTGCGGTTTTGCCCGGCATACGCATTGTCAACCCATACAGGCTCGCATGCCGCTCTCATCTTGATCACCGTTTTGATTTGAGAAGCGAATTGCGGTGGGGGTTCCCATATGCGATCGAGCATACGTCATCCGCATGTGAACTTCTCGCGGAACTGATCCATCCCGCTATACCGAAAAAGGGCATTATTACCGATCTTGATGAAACATTGTGGCGCGGCATACTCGGTGAAGATGGTATTGAAGGAATTTCATGGGACCTGGATCACGGCAGCCATCAGCATTGCCTTTACCAGAAAATGCTGATGTCGCTGGCAGATGCGGGCATACTTATCGGGGTGGCGACAAAAAACGATCCGCGTTTAGTTGAGCAGGCATTTAAACGCACGGATTTGATTATTTCACCCGAAACACTCTTTCCCGTTGAATCGCACTGGGGGCCAAAATCCGAATCTGTCGATAGGATCCTGAACACATGGAATATCGGAGCAGAAAGCGTTGTATTTATCGACGACAGTGAGATGGAAATCGCAGAAGTAAAAGCAGCGTTTCCCCAAATTACAGGACTCGTGTTCCCTGGCGCACCAGGTAGCGGACTTCAAAACCTGTTGGAAACACTTCGTGATCTGTGCGGCAAGGCGTTGGTAAGTGACGAAGACCGTTTGCGGCTTGCCAGCATCCGGCAGTCCCGCCATCTGAGTGCCGAAATATCACAGGACAGGATCGAATCGTTCCTTGCACAGTCACAGGCTGAGATTACGCTGACCTACAACAGGCCTGACCAGAGAGCCTTTGATCTGATTAACAAGACAAATCAGTTTAATCTCAACGGTCGCCGTATTGATGAATCTGTTTGGCGTGCACGCAATAAAGATCCTCACGTTTTTCTCCTGTCCGTTTCGTACAGGGACAAATTCGGTCCTCTGGGCACCATAGCTGTTGTTTCGGGCACCCGGGATAAGCATATTCCCTTGGTTGACATCTGGGTCATGAGCTGCAGGGCTTTTTCAAGACGGATTGAGTACCAGACCCTCAGGGCGCTTTTTGATTTTCTTGATGCGGAAACCCTGAGCCTTGATCTGGCGCCAACTGTTCGTAACGGTCCGATACGGGAGTTTTTTGACTCGTGTGGAGCCGCCCATGATGCGACATACACCCGGATGCTGCGCGACACCTTTCACGCAAACTGCCCGCAACTCTTTGCAAAGGTACTGGTCGAATGAACACGATTAAGGAAAAACTGGAAAGATGTTTTGCGCTTGTGCTGCCTTTAATCCCCAGGTCGGAGCTTCCCGGTGCATCAAAGAGTTCCATTGCCGAGTGGGATTCGCTTGTTATGGTAAACCTGTTGAGCCTGATTGAAGAGGAATTCGGTATCCAGGTTCCTGACGGGGACCTGGAGAATTTCATTTCCTTTGAGTTGATCCTTGACTACCTGAAGGCAGATAGCCATGATACCTGAATCCGCGATACTCCATGCAACTGACCTTCGGATCGGGCTTACCGCCGGGTTTGAGCGCAGCATTACTGAAAACGACGTGCTGGAATTTGCGCGCACGAGCGGGGACTATAATCCGCTGCACATTGATCCGGCGTATGCTGCCGCCACCAACTACGGACATCGTATTGTGCATGGTGCGTTTCAGGTAGGCATGGCTTCCGCCATGCTGGGAATGCATTTGCCGGGACGCAAGGCGCTGCTGACGCTCATAGATGCAAGGTTTCCGGCCCCGCTGCCGTTTCCTTCCACTGTCAGGGTTCATGCGGAGATTGCTGCCTGGAATCCCGCTGCGCGATCCGGACGGCTTCGTGTTACAGTGCTGGAGCTTGCCAGCGGCACGGTAACCGCCGAAATCGGACTGGGCTTTTCCCTGCATGAAGATGCGCAGGTTCCTGTAGAAACGCCCCGAATGTCGCATGGCACAACAGCCTCCGTTGATCGATCTCCCCTGATCATTATTACCGGTGCTTCAGGGGGGATCGGCTCTGAGATAACGCGGGTTCTGCTCAGAAACTACCGGGTGCTCGCCGTCTACAATCAAACACCTGTGCCGCATGATATTGCCGCAAGCCCGCAGCTTCTTTCCGCTGCGGTTAATTTTTCTGATCCCTGCTGGCCGGATATTCTGGCCGGTGCGCTGGGAGAGCAGGATTTGTATGGAATCGTCCATTGCGCATGGCCGGGGGTGCCGCGGGGGGGCTTACTGAGTACGCCGGCTGCAACGATCGAGACACAGCTTTTTTATGGCACTGTGTGCCTTGTTGAGCTTGCAAAACTGCTGGCCGCGCGTGTTTCTCCGGACGGCGGGAGAATGATTGCGCTCGGCTCCACATACGGCAGTTTCAAGCCGCTGCTTACCGCCGCTTCGTATTCGCTTGCAAAATCCGCTATGGAGCATACCGTGCGTCTGCTCGCCGCGGAACTTGCAGCCCGGAAAATTACCGTGAATGCGATCTGCCCTTCCTTTGTGCCCGCGGGCATGAACAGGCAGGCTGATGAGCGACGGAAAAAAATGGAGGCTGCGCACACCCCTCTCGGGCGGCTCTGCCGGCCGGACGATATCAGCGCTGCGGCCGGCTGGCTGCTCTCTCCGGACGCATCGTTTGTGTCGGGCCAGGTGCTCGGCCTGACAGGCGCCCAGCTATGAAGGGTGGTAACTTTGAGTGCAATTGGTAAAAATATTCAAAGGGAATCAGTGGGATTGTTTTGCACCGTAAGGGTATCCTTCAGGTGGGGTAATAATGGCCCATATAAAAGACTCAAGAAATCTGTGCATCGAACTGATAATAGCTCTATCACTGTTTATTCTCATAAATGTCTTGAGTTCGATATTTCAACCAGCCATTTCCGTTAACAACGGACGCGGTTGGGATGGCAGTGTATATTATCTAATTGCAGAACAACTGGTTCAGCACCAGCGACCTACCGCTTTAGCGCCCTTCGTTTATCGGATAGGCACCCCTTTTTTGGTCGCCTTTTTCTTTCCGAATAACCTATTGTTTGGTTTTAAGGTAATAAATATTTGCGGCAACCTGATGGTTGTACTGCTATTTGTTTTTTGGCTACGGTTATATCTGAATCTTTGGATAACCAGAACATCATTGACAGCATGTTTCCTTTTGATGTGGCATGGTCCGGTGAGATTTGTTTATTATTATCCAGCACTAACGGATCCATGGCTTATCGTTTTTCTATTGGCTGGACTTATCGGTATCAGCAAAACCCAAAAAAACCCAACTTTGACAAACATATGCCTTATTGGGTTGATCGTATTAATCGGAATTGTCTTTCGTGAAGTGGTTCTCATTATACCAATTTGTTTTTTGTTCGCTACAAATCCCATACCTCTATCATTTAAAAAAATAGCCCTTAAAAGCCCCGCCCCCTCTTTTTTTGCGGGGATTGCCATCCTGATCCTGTGTTATATGGTTTTTTACTCCATCTTGCAGACAATTCCCTCGACAAGCCCCACCTTCTCTTTTATTAAAACAACTCTTTATAACATCAAAACACAATCGCTTCCCACCTATGTTTTAGCTTGCTTTATTACATATGGCCCAGTTGTTGTTTTTTTAATTTACAACTGGCGCTGTTCACTTGGTTTTTTAATGAAAAATCAATTTATGTTTGTCTATATAGTGATGATTGCAGTTTTAGCATGGATTGGCGGTAGTGATATTGAAAGATTTCTATTGTGGGGATTTCCTGTAGTTTACCTGCTCATTGGGAAAAGCGTAGAGGAAAATCCTGTTCTCTTATCCCCTGCACCGTTTGCTGTCTTTCTTATCGCACAAGGTCTGGCAATGAGGATTTTTTGGATCATCCCTGATTACCCTAACGATTTCCCTTCATCATTTCCTATTTTAACTGTACCCAGCAGTGCTTGTCAGTACTTTGATTTATATTCATCATATCGCTCAATTCCTATGATTATATTTGCCCAATATCTTGTATTAATGGTTGTCCTGCTTATATGGTTTAAATCCATAGATAAAAAAACGAAGGCCTGATACGTTACATCTAAGCCGCTGGCACCGTTGCGGAAATTATCACCTTACACAGCTACGCAACGACCTCTCGGCACTGTCAAAACAGCATCATTCTACAGAGGGGTTTCGCACCCCCTGCTGTATTGAAGGTTTCTTGTAGAGGAGAAGAAAAACAGCTCCGACTAAGGCATGAATTATAACAACACAACGTGTCAGAAGCATGCCGCTGGCGCCGCCTGCATGGCCGGCTGCGCCGTATAGGATTGCGCTTGCGGCCTCGGCAATGCCTAAACCACCAGGTGAAAACGGCAGCATGTTGGCAAGAATAACCAGCGGGCCGATGATAAGGCTTTCAAGCAGCACGGGAGCTGCGCCGACTGCGCGCATCATGCAGTGGATGAGCAGGGCATTAAAGAAGGCATTGCCCAGAGAACAGAGGTAGGCAAGGCCGAGCATACCCGGACGACTGCGGTAGAACGTAACGGCATCGCGCCAGGCCTGCACGCCCCCCACTACGCGGCCGCAAAGACTGAGCAGCAGGCTGTTGGTGCGATCCCAGAGAAGCAGCAGCGGAGACAGCATGGCAGCTGCAAACAGGCAAACTGCCGGGATCATCCACTGGCGCAACCCGGGAGCAGCGTCTAACAGCCGGGGCTGCAGCACCAGCGCCGCTGCCGAGAGAAAAAGCAAGGCATGCAGCCCCAGCCCCCTGTCAACAAGTGCAACGGTTAAAACCCGGGGTTTTTGATCCGGACTTTCTCGCAGGGCGTAGTACGCCCTGACAACATCGCCGCCCACGTTGCCAGGCGCAAAAATACTGAAAAAATAGCTGATCATGGTCAGGCGCAGGGCATCGAACAGGCTGACGTTCAGCTGCTGAATACGCGCCAGTATCCACCAGCGAACTATGGGTATCGCACAGGCAATTGTGCAGCACAGCACTCCTGCCAGCAGCGCCCCCGGGTTTGTGTAGGAGTGCAGGATCTGACCGATATCGATTTTACCGGTCGAGAATAGAAAAAAAATGAGCCCTGCGGCGATTGTTATCTTCAGGGCATTTTTTAAAAATTGTAGACGGCGCTTGCCGCTATCTTCGGGTGAGGATGGCATCGCCTCAGCAGAGCTCCGGGCAGGCTGGTTTACCCACGCACAAATACGTTATGCCGGCCTTCTCAACCGCAGCAGCATCCCAGAAATTCCTGCCGTCCATGACGACCCGAACCCCCGAGGCGTGCCATGCGCAAAAATCAGGCTGACTGAATGCGCTGTGGGCCGTATTGAGAATGACCGCATGCATCGTATCACTACCGGCATGTGCCGGAGAAAAACCCAGTTTGATGAGTTCGTCGTCAGAGTAAAGCGGGTCCTGCGCGGTCACCACTGCGCCCTGATGCCGTAACTCCCGTAAGAGCGGAAACGCCGGGCTGTAGGCTAATTCTTTCACATCCGGACGAAAGGCAACCCCGAGTATGTGCACGGTTTTGCCGTGCAGGCCCTGCAGGGCGGCGTCAACACGGCCGACAGCACGGCCGGGCTGCGCTTCATTGGTCGCTCGTGCCAATGCTGCCAGATGCTGCGGCACATTGAGGCGGGCGGCATGACTTGTAAGAAAGTACGGATACACCGGCGTGCAATGCCCGCCCACGCCGATACCGGGCAAAAGCAGGGCGGCCTCACCGTCAGTGTTGGCAGCGGCAATCGTCCGGTACATATCGATGCCGACCGCCTCGGCATAGGCTGCAAGTTCATTAGACAGGGCAATGGCGACATCGCGGTACACCATGCCTGCCAGCTTGATAAACTCGGCGGCCTCAAGCGTTCGCACGTTGACAACCGGCGCACCTAAAAATTCTTTATAGAATGCCTCGGCCCTGTCTGCAGACTGCCGGTCAAAACCGCCGACGATCTTCGGAATCTTTCTGAGATGTTCAAAAACATGCAGGGACTTGACCCGCTCTGGGCTGAAACAAACGTGGAAGTCTCTACCGGGCTTCAAACCGCTGCTTTCAAGAACGGGTATCAAAACATTTCGGCACCCGCCGACAGGCAGCGTGGTTTCATAGGACACCAGCGTTCCCGGCTGCAGGCCTGCAGCAACCGCCTGGCTCGCAGCCCTGAGAATGCTGTAATCAATGTCGTTATCCTGCCCGAGATAGGCGGGCACGATGATAATAACAGCACCGGCCCTGGCAACAGCCGCCGTGGTGTCAGTAGTAGCCCTGAGCCTGCCTGCAGCCACATTGCGGGCCATGATTTCAAAAAGCCCCGGTTCCTCAAACGGCAGTTCACTGCGGTTTATTCTGGCAACGGTTTCGGGATTGCTGTCACATGCCGTTACAAAACCGCCGTTATCTGCCATTTGGCAGGCCAGTGGCAGACCCATTTTGCCTGCGCCAACGACAACAATATTCATGCATTCACCTGTATACTATTAAATTTGACTTGTGCAGGCTAGACATATTATGTTACTTTGTTATAAAAATCAATATATTCATTCTGTTTTAGGAAAAAGATTTTAGGGTCTACAACAAAAACTGTGGGTAAAATAACCGCCGAGTAAAAATGGAAATAGCATCTATTGCCTTGTTTTGTTAAGAATAATTTTGCAGGGG
>Ga0194127_10003206_pt1 | contig 21253 bp, 13 predicted proteins | sample TA2KigC100mmetaG_FD_148624 | JGI IMG/M metagenome (GOLD analysis project Ga0194127, IMG submission 148624) | Freshwater microbial communities from Lake Tanganyika, Tanzania - TA2015036 Kigoma Deep Cast 100m | ecosystem: Environmental > Aquatic > Freshwater > Lake | place: Tanzania: Lake...
GAATCTTTTGAAAATACAGCATAGCTATGAGATTTTGGAACAGCTATTGCTTCATCTCGTTTTTTTTCACGGACTTTTGTAATTATCAAACCAACAGTTATGGTGATAAGAAACATTAACGCGACTAATATTGCTGTCATGGCATATCTTCCTTAAGTTTTCTTGAGAAAAGAAAACAATTTGAGTGCCATAATGGAATAGATAAATAAATACCACTTTAACCTCTTTAGTATCAAGAGGTTAGGAGAAAGTTTCTGTGAAAGAAGAATTTGATCTTTAATTTTTATTGATGAATATATTTACACAACAAAACAGGATAGTGTTGTAATTCTTTATAAATGAAGAACTTTGATTTGATTATTTTTTCAACAGAGCAAGTTGAGATTTTCAGCGATTGAATGATGTCATTCTTAAATAAGTCCGAATAATTTAATAAGAAGTGAATGGAATTTTGATTTACTCTAAAAGAATGTATATTTACTCAAGTCAAAAGTCTTGATCGTGAGTTCATATTTTCAAGTTGATCAATTCGAAATCAAAGGAACTAAGTATGAGAAATAGAATCCTCCTCTTTTCATTTATATTCTTTGTGCCAGTTTTTTTTGTTGCCTCACTTCCCACAAAAGAAAAAAATATCAACTCAGCCCTTAAGCTAAGCGAAGAATCTGAGGCATGTTTAGATTGCCACTCATCTGTAACGCCTGGAATCGTAGAAGATTGGCAGACAAGCCTCCACTCAAAAATAAATTTGCAGCAAGCGATTTCTAAACCTGAATTAGAAAAAAGAGTTTCCTCAAACAAAATTCAGGAAAAATTCGGTGATAAAGTAATCGGCTGTTATGAGTGTCATAGTCTGAATGCAGATTCGCATAAAGACAATTTCGACCATTTTGGTTATCGTATAAATGTTATAGTCAGTCCGAACGATTGCAGCACTTGTCATCCTATAGAAGCAACGCAATATTCTGAAAGCAAAAAGGCAAATGCTATTGGTAATCTTGAGGAGAATCCGGTTTATCACACTTTAGTCGAAACGATAACGAGCACAAAAGAATTTAAAAATGGAAAAATCGTTCAGACTAAAGAGTTTGAAAACGCAAGAAGTGAAAGTTGTTATGCTTGTCATGGAACGAAGATTGAAGTAAAAGGAATGCGTAGTGTTGAAACAGATCTCGGCGAAATTGAAATCCCCAATCTTTCGAATTGGCCAAATCATGGAGTAGGAAGAATTAATCCGGATGGAAGCAAGGGCGCATGTACATCGTGTCATCCGAGGCACAGTTTTTCAATCGAGATCGCACGCAAGCCATATACATGCGGACAGTGTCACTTAGAACCTGACGTGCCGGCATACAACGTTTATAAAGAAAGTAAACACGGGAATATTTTTGAATCCAAAAAAGAAAAATGGAACTGGACGAATGTTCCCTGGACAGTTGGAAAAGATTTTTCTGCACCAACCTGCACTTCCTGTCATAACAGTTTATTAGTGAACTCAAGCGGAGATATAATTGCCGAACGTTCACACGATTTTGGCTCTCGTTTGTGGACGAGGCTTTTCGGATTAATTTATGCACATCCGCAGCCAAAAAATGGAAACACTTCAATAATCAGAAATAAAGATGGACTTCTACTTCCGACAACTTTCACCGGAGAAAATGCGAGTGAGTTTTTAATTTCAAAAGAAGAGCAATCTGCTCGAATAGTAAAAATGAGTAAAGTTTGCCAATCATGCCATTCAACAACTTACGCAACGAATCATTTTAAGAAACTTGATAAGACGATTGAGGAAACTAATAAAATGACCTTAACCGCCACGCAGCTTTTACTTGAAGCGTGGAATGCCGGTTTAGCGAATAAGAACAATCCATTTGATGAAACCATAGAAATAAAGTGGATTAAGCAATGGCTGTTGTACTCAAATTCGATTCGATACGCATCAGCGATGTCAGGACCCGACTATGCTGCATTCAAAAATGGGTGGTGGGATCTTTCAAACAATCTTGCTGAAATGAAAGATTGGATTGAGGTGCACAAGAAAATAAAGAAGTAAATAATCTGGAGTTAATATGAAAAAGTTTATGCTGCTTTTTCCTCTCTTGGTTTTTTCTTGCAGCGAGGATTCGTCAGTAGACTCTTCTTCAACGCTGCTTGAGGAGGTTTGGCTCAAATATAAACAAACCATTTCAATTGGCGCCGAACCAATTTATTTGACTTTCAATGAGGTCCTTTCAGAATCTCGCTGTCCTTCAAATGTCGTTTGTGTTTGGCAGGGCGAAGCGAATTTGGAATTTAAACTTTTTACGCCCAGTATGTATGAAAGAAAATTTAATCTGAAGATTGAAGGATTTGTTGGAAGAGCAGATACAGTTGCTCATAAATATATTGATACACTGGGCTATCGCATTACATTAATGCAGCTAGATCCATATCCGCACACAGATTCAACACGGCAGATAGCAGATTATTCCGCGCTGATGAAGATTAAAAAGCTAGAGTAAAACTCAACGAATTAATCTTCTTTAATTACAAATGCATGCACAATCTCAACTGAGTTTTTCAGCATTGCGGAGACTGAGCAATATTTTGTCTGAGAGAGTTCGATTGCTCTTTCGATATCTTCTTTCTTAATCCCACTGCCATAAAAGACATATTCGAGAATTATTTTAGTAAAGACTTGCGGATGTTCATCGGAGACTTCGGCTTCAATGTTGATTTCAAAATCTGTCAAAACAATCCGTTTTTTCTTAAGAATAGAAACCACATCACTCCCGGTGCAACCAGCCAATCCAAGGAGAATTAATTCTTTCGGCCTGATGCCGGCGTTGCTTCCGCCGAACTCTTCGGGTCCATCCATTGTTAGCCAGTGATTTGAATCGGTTTTTCCAGCGAATGTAATTCCAGAAATTTGTTTGATATAAGCTTTTTTCGTTTTCATATAAAATCTTTCCTTTAAGAGTTTGATGGTTTATTTGAAAATTGGTTTCAATTATGAATTCGAAATACAGTCCAAATTCGCTTAATAAGTTTTATTATATTTGAGACGTAAAATCGGTATTAAAATGAAAAATCATTCGATAATCTCGATAATATTTTTATCAGTAATATTAATTACTAGTATGACACGAACAACAACAGCACAACTTAAGCTCTCGGCAGAGATAGTAAGTTTCGATTCGATTGCAGTAAAACTGCCGTACAACAATCTGACAATAAAATCCGAAGATGTCAAACTGCAAGGGGCAGTATTAAAAAGTATTGAACAGCATCATGACGTACTGTTTCTTTACACATCAGAGATAGAACTTTCGGAGCCAATATTTATAGAAATAAAGAATTTCGGGAAAGTTAAAGCTGAACCAGGGCGAGTCTTTGATAAATTCACAACAGAGAAGAAGCTAGGATGGGAAATAAAAAACGAGCGAACAAATTTCAATATTTTTGCACCGAGGGCGTCGATGGTCAAGCTTGTTCTTTTCGATGATGTAAGAGACGAATTCGGAAAAGAATATTTTATGAGCCGCGATACAGATGGAGTATGGAGATTAACCATCGAAGAAGAATTGTGGAATAAATATTACGTTTATAGAGTAGATGGTCCTCAAGATGAAACAGAAATGTTCGATGCAAATGTATTAATTGCAGATCCCTATTCAACTGCAGTTGCATCAAAAAACTCTTATGAACACGAATCGCGGACATTAATTCACAGAAATGATTTTGACTGGGAAAATACAGGTTGGGTGAAACACTCACCAGATGAATTAGTAATTTATGAAATGCACGTGCGTGATATGACTGCACATTCTTCTTCGCAAGCAAAAAATCCCGGCTCGTATCTTGGATTGACAGAAAAAAATATCCGTGGCGGAATTAATTATTTAAAAGAGCTTGGAGTGAATGCGGTCGAGCTCCTGCCCGTTCACGACTTTGCGAATTGGGAGATTCCGTATAAACGAAATCATCGCGGGTTCTATAATTCGTGGAATCCATACGAAAGAAATCATTGGGGCTATATGTCAACTTATTTCTTTGCTCCGGAAAGTTATTATTCTTCGAATGGGAAAAGCAATATTGGAGAATGGAACGGAACGGATGGAAGGCAAGTTCACGAATTTAAAGAAATGGTAAAAACATTTCACAAGGAAGGGATCGCGGTTATTCTCGATGTAGTTTACAACCACTGTTCGCAATATGATTGGAATCCGTTTAAGTACATCGATAAAAAATATTATTTCGGATTGGATTCATCACAAAACTTTCTTTCATTCAGCGGATGCGGCAATGATACAAAAACTGAACGCCCTTTATTCAGAAAACTAATTCTCGAAAGTATTATACATTGGATGACCGAATATAAAATCGACGGATTTCGATTTGATTTGGCACAGTTAATTGACCGAGAAACTTGTGAACTGATAATTGAAGAAACCAAAAAAATAAATCCGAATGTAATTATTATTGCCGAGCCATGGGGAGGTGGATACGATCCTGCAGGATTTTCGAAAATAGGATGGGCGGCATGGAACGATGTCGCGAGAAACGGAATTAAAGGAGAAAATCCATTTAATCGAAAAGGATTCATTTTCGGGAATTGGGATCATGGTGTGAATACTGCATCGATGAAAAAATTCTTTTCCGGAACGCTTGAGAAAATGACTGGCTTGTTTCAAAAATCTGAACACTCGATAAATTATCTTGAGTCGCACGATGGTTATACACTTGGCGATTTTGTCCGTTTAGCAACCGGAAAGATCGAAAGACATGACGCGGTAAGAGACGCAAAAAAATTAGTGACCCTTTCAAAGGAGGAATTGAAGATTCATAAACTTGCAGCATTAACTCTTTTCTCGCTTCAAGGTCCTGTTATGATCCATTCCGGGCAAGAGTTTGCACGTTCAAAAATAATTGCACTTACATCGACACCGGATATTCATATCGGCACACTCGATCATAACAGCTATGATAAAGATAACGAAACTAACTATATCAACTATGAGCACGTTGATTGGAACAAAGAGCTTCTACTTTACTACAAGGGAATAATTAATCTAAAAAAGAAATACCCTCAGCTTCGTAAATCTTCCTTATCAGATCTTACTTTTATTTCCGATTCAACTAATGAATTTGCGGTTGGTTACATTTCGAAAATGAAAGATCAAGCCGAATTGCTTGTATTTGTGAATGGAAGCAATAAGAATAAAAGCGAAATATCAATCCCATCTGGTGAATGGTATGTTCTTGCAGACGGGATAAAAGTTTATAATTCAAAAGATGAACAGAAAATTGTAAAAGACATTTTAAAACTTGAACCAACGGAAGGAATAATTCTCGTTAAATCGTTTTGAACTAATTATTTTGGTTGAGCTATTTGAGATAAACCATTTTTTTCGTCTCAACGCGATTACCGGCTTTGAGCTGATAGAAATAAACGGAGCTGCGCAATGGATAATGTAAAATTGAAAATGGAAAATGATAGAATCCAGCATCTTTAATTTCATCAACAAGCGTTGCAACTTCACGTCCAAGTACATCATAAACTTTCAATAGAACATGTTTTTTTCTCGGTACTAAATACACAATACTAGTTACTCCATTAAACGGATTCGGATAATTTTGATACAATACGAATTTATCCGGTATATCATTCTTGTCAGAAATGTTCGTTGAGATCGAAACAGTTGCTGGGATTTTAATCTCAATATTGTTAGGATCATTTGTTGATAGAAGTATTTCTGTATGATAAACGTCCGACTTCAATCCCTTTGACTTCGCAGTTAGAAATATTGGCTGAGATGACATAGGAAGAATATTTCCGCTAATTGGATTTGATGATAAGAAAAGGTCGATTTCTAAAAGCAGATTATTTTTAATAAAACTAGTATTGAAAGCAATCTCCAATCCATCATTCCCGTCAAAATTCTCTATTCCAATCGTCTCAAAATTCCAAGTTGAATTTATTTTACTGTACACAAATTGCACTTTGGATGAATTTGAAAAAAGAATAATTTGAAAAGTAAGATCTCCATTTGACGAAGGCCAATAATCCCAATTGTTCCACTGAATAATAAACTTATCATCAATCTGCTGATAATAAATATCCCCTTTTTTTGTTCCGTCTAAGTCTGTCCAAAACGGAGAGATGATTGCATCCGGGCGATTAAAACTCGGGATTGGATAATTAATACTGGACTCTTCAAAAAAATAAAAGTTGAACGTAATAAATCCGTTGGACGAAACCACAGTTTTGTTAAACGTAAAACCGTAAAAAATAAAATCGAATGGAAGGTCAATTATTCCAAAACCCTCATCCTTGGCTGGAAGATTGGAATTAACCTGAAGCAGATTGATTTTCGTTCCAGTGGTTGAAATATCTGTAAAGCTGTAAGAAGGACCTTTAGAGTGCTCGTTCGTTATCCACCAATAACCAAATTTATCAATCCCGCCAGATTTCTCAGTTTGCCTTATTCCCACACGTGTATCGGGCTCCCCTTTTCGTTTTAGTTTTGTGTAATAATGTTCTGGATATGAGCGAGTAAAAGAATTTTCAAAATTAACACCATTGAGCTTCCAACTTAGATCGGCAAGGCCAGAATTGTTTATTATTAAGGAAGTTTTTGTTGAATCTGTATTATTTAGATTAAAATGAAGTGATGAGGATGAGAGTGATACCTTAGGATAATAGACAGCATTTCCTTCTATTAGAATAATTATAGTTGTATCCCCGGCATTGCAGCTTAATATGGAAGTAAATTTACCGGTCCGTGTCGGATGAAATTGGATTTTTACAATCTCAAAACGATCTTTCAAAACTGTAAAATTGTTTCTATCAGCTGCATATCCTGAATCCGAAAAGTTTAAGGAGATTGATCTGGAGGCATCTGTGTTATTGTAAAAATCTAAATATAAATCTTTGGTTGTTCCAACTTCAGTCTCCGAGAAAATAATTTTATTTGGGCCAGCAAATAGTTTTTGTTTTGAAATATTCTTTACAGTTCTAAATGCATTCAATCTTCCATAACCTGTTTCCAAATCGAATCCATCTGAACCCAAATCGATACATGAATATCTCATCAGATTTCGGATAGAATCCTGGCTCAAGAATGGATTAAGTGAAAGAATCAAAGCTGCGACTCCTGCGGCATGAGGTGTTGCTGCCGATGTACCGTTTGCAAATTGAAAATATTCATTCGGTGAGTAGCCAAGCTGCCCTATCATGTCAGTTGAAAAAATTCTTGTTCCAGGTGCCAGAAAATCCAAATCGATACCGTAATTGCTTGCCCAGTTCTCTCCATCGCAAGTTGAAAAAGTTTTTCTTCCATCGCATGGACTTAAAGCGCCCACTGCCATAACATTTGTATATGAAGCAGGATAAAACGATGCAGTATCGTTCCAATTGCCTCGCGAACCAAATAACACACAACCTTTTGCATAAGCATAATCGATTGCCGATTTAAGATAACCGGAATTTGTCGTACTTCCCCAGCTCATCGAAATTACTTTTGCTCCGCTGTCTGCAGCAAAAATAACTCCATTCGATACAGATTGTTCTGAACCCGTTCCTTTGCCAATTACTTTGACTGGCAGAAGACGGCAATTCCAATCTACACCTGCCATTCCGATATTGTTATTGCCTGTTGCGGCAGCAATTCCAAACATCACTGTTCCATGTCCATCGTCGTCCATAGGATCATCGTCGCCGTATTTAAAATCATATCCTGGAATTATCCTGCCGGCAAATTCCGGATGATGGTAGTCAAGTCCAGTATCTAAAATCGCAAGAATTAAATCTCTTGATCCTATAGTGATTGTCCACGCTTTTCTTGTTTCGATATCAACACCAGGTGTTCCAACCGGAGCGCCGCCCCCCAACGGAATGACCTGTCCACGATTCTCGTGAGCCCATTGTTTTTGATAATTAGGATCATTTGGATATGAAGTTGTGGAATAAACATAATTTGGTTCAGCCGATTCAACAACGTCAAGCTTGCTGAATTCATTGGAAATAAATTTTGGGTTTAGAAAACTCGGGAAGTTAAAGACAAAAATTCTCGATAAGCCAAATTCTTTATCAAGCTCAGTATCTTTTGGTTTGAATTTTAAGAACGGTTCGATGGAATTGATTTGATATTTTCTATTTAGCTCATCAATGGTGCTTATTCCGGTTTCGAGAACTCCATTTTTTGATTTTGGCGAAAAATTTGGGAATTCATCGGCAGAGATTTTGACTATGATCTGGTCAGCAATATATTTCTGTTGTGAAAAGAGAGAAAGATTCAGAAAAAAGAGAAAAGAAAGAGAAGCGAAAAGCTTTAATCTCATACAAATCTCCGTAATATTATCTTAAAAGAATTAATTTTTTAGTAGCAGAATATTTTCCTGCTTCCAATTTGTAAAAGTAAACTCCACTCGCAAATCCGCTCGCATTAAGTTCAATTTCATATTCCCCTAACGGTTTGGGTTCGTTAACCAGAGTTTTTATTTCTCTGCCAAGAACATCGTAGATCTTTAATGTAACTTTTGGTAGAGTCATTGCGTTTTGTGTCTCTAATGTTGGAATTACGTATCGAATCATTGTTCTTGAATTGAATGGATTGGGGAAGTTTTGGTGTAGAACAAAAGAATAATTTCTCGAAGTTGTTGTTTCACCTACGCTAGTTAATAAGCCAGAATAAGATTGTAGATTTAATTGACGAAAATTATTTTTTAGCATTTCAATTCCTTGAAGATTACTGCTGCCGCGTGCTGCCATAATTACAATTACAACCTCTTGTGTATCATTTACAGCAAATGTAAATGGATGAGTTGATATGAGCATTCTTCTGTTTCCATCATCGGGGCGAGGTGTCGTGTATAACGTAGATGGCCAACCAGGTCCCTCATACCACCCAATTCCACTAACAGGATCGCCAGTTAACCAAAATCGAGTTCCTACAAATGTAATTGGATCATAGATATATTCACCCTGATATCCGGCTCCCTGTTGATAATTCCTCAGAGCATAAGGAGTTCCAGCATGGGAACCTTTATGCGGCTCTATATATATCATTAATCTACCTTGTTCTGGTGGTGTATTAATTATAAATGCTCGTGCTCGAAGATTCTTATAACCCTTTATCCATTTATCGTTGAAAAATGCAGAATCGATGATAGTCGCCGTTTGTTTCGGTCCCTGCAAAATACTGTATCCTATAACTGGTGGAGATTCACCCCAAATAGAGTCATAATTTGAAGTATTATAGCAATACGCAAGGTTCAGAGAGATATCACCACCACAATAATCATCAAACCGATTTCCGATATCTGGATCAGCCCAATAGCTAAAGATAAAGTTTTCAAGATTTTTGCTGGATTTATTGATGATTTTATATTTTTTAAATATCACATCATTTAAAAAGTTTTCTTTTTTATAACCAAATATATATGAGTGAATTTCTAAACCAATCGGTTTTGAACCAAATAGAGCAATAGTTTTGGTTGTATCTAAGTCGTTCATTATAAACCAATTAGTTTCATCTCCGTAGAACTTGGGCTTATCGATTCCAGGATCGTAGAATCCATTCAGATTAATATCTTCCCATGGAGCACCCAAATCTATAGGCCAATTAATATAATCATATTGTAATCGATCTTTTTCTAAACTTGGGGGTAGAGATTCCCAATTTTTTTTGATTTTCCAAATCTTGAAACGTGAATCGTTTGGGTTTGATGGGACTTTTCCAGGGAGTATCTGCCCGGGTTGGAGTCCGCTCCTATATGAACTTCCCCCAGCGGTTAAAGAAGGGTAAGTAGCATAAAAAGACCAAAGGAAACCATCTTTAAATGAAAGTTGATTTATTGAGTTAATTCCGCCAGGCCATAAAAAACCGGCTCTATTTGCAGAGGAGGAATGAGAGCCGACACCTGTATTGTCAAACCACATCAGAACATTGTTAATTGCTATATAATCTTCATTATTATTAGGTGAAATTATTTCAATCGGAGTTTCAATAATTGTAACTGGACCTAAGCCAGTTGCGTCCCTTATTTTAATTTTACACAATTTAGTTGTGATTGATGGTACTTTCCATGTGAACGAATTAGAAGTCGATGAATAATTCTCTATTATGCTTATCCATGTTAAACCATTATCAGTTGAATACTCAATGTTATAAAAATCGATGTTAAGACTATTCCACATAATTAAATAATTGAATCCGCCCCAGATTTTTTCAGAAACTTTAGGTTGAAGTAAAAAAAGCTTTTTGTAAAATAAATCTTTATTCGATTTTAATATCCAATAATCACCTTTATAATTTCCAGTAAAAATTAATCCGCTGTCTAGAGATACTTTAATCTCCTCCGTTACCCCTGAGAACGTTTTCCGAGTTAATACAACTCCATAAAAATCTAATTTTATGATTTCATTTGGCTTTTGATACACATCTTCTGAAGTAGCGATAAAAAATGCTGAATCATTCAGAGATACGATTGAATATATTTTAGTATCGAAGGTTTTTGACCAAATTGGATGCCCAATATTATTTGTAAAATAAAGCGATTTTCCACCGCTTATAATTAAATAGTCATTATTAGTCACTTGAAGATCAAAAACTACTTTTCCATAGTATGATGCTATATCAAATTTTCTTTGCCAGAGTGTATTACCAAGAGAATCGAGCTTAGTAAGAAAAATTCTTCTCTTAGTAAGAGAGGTTTCATAAGAACCCAATATGACAAAACAATTGTCAAGGGTCTGTTTTACAGTATAACCGTACTCATTTTTACCAGCGTCCAGGACTTTTAAACACTGGATTTCACCTTCAGGGTCTGTTCTAATTACTAATATGTCACTGGCCGCAATCTTTTGATTGCCGACAATTACTAAACCATTATCCTTTGTTAAAATCATATCATGACCGATATAATTAAATGCTCCAGCGATTTCTTTCTGCCAGATTTGTAAACCATCGGTTGTGATCTTAGCAAGAGCAATTCTCGATTCGCGAGATGTGTACATAAATATTAAATGGTTATCATTAGAAAGAAGTACTTTATTTCTACCATATGATTTGTTTGTTATACATTCAAACTCCAGAGTCCATACAGAATTACCATGCTTATCTAATTTTGTAATAATGGCTTTCGATTCTTGTGAGTAAATGTTCAATGAAATCCCAGCTATAATTAAACTATTTTCATCAGGGCAAACTACAGATGTTGCATTTTCTGTGTAGTTCGTGTCCCCAATAATTTTTTCAAAAGTAATTATTTGGGCAGAGAGTGAGTGTGTGGAGAGATTAAAAAAGATAATGACCAGTGAAACAATGTATAATAATCTTTGTATCATTTTAGGCACTAGGACACTTCATAATGTTACGATAAACACTACTGTAATATAATCATTTTCTTAGAAATGAATCTATTGTTGACTTGTAGTTTGTAAAAATACACTCCACTCGCGAATCCAATTGCATCAAGTTCAATTTCATATTCACCTGGCGGTTTAGGTTCATCGACCAGAGTTTGTAATTCTCTGCCAAGAACATCATAGATCTTTAATGTAACTTGTGGTAAAGTCATTGCATTTTGCGTCTCTTGTGTTGGAATTACATATCGAATCAATGTTCTTGAATTAAAAGGATTGGGAAAGTTTTGATAAAGGGAAAATTCATTTATCGAATAATTTCCATCTACGCTTGATGGGATAAAGATTTTAAAATGTCCATTACTTTCATCAAAACTACTGCCATCGTTCACATCGGTTATTCTTAATAGAGCGCCACGTTCGTTTATATGAGGAATTGTCCAGTTGTAACTCAATGAATCGGCAGGAAAGTTTTGTACTATAGTATGCCATTTTCCATCCTCATTTGTTTGAAATTGAATTGTAACAAATTTAGCAAATGTATGCTGCCATTTAATTTTAAATATGCTATTTGCCTGCAATTGCTCGCCTCCGTTTGGTGCAAGAACAATTATTCTTTTATATCTGCCGAGCGAATCTGTTTTAACAACAAAGATCTGAATACTTGAACCGTGTGCATAAGAACCTGTAATAATAAATCCGCCGTCTTGAGCCTGTTCAACGTAATTTGCTGAAATATAGCCAATCAAGTACCCCCAATAAAAAAAATCATTGCGCCATTGTAAGCTTCCATATTTGTCATATTTAAAAAGATTTGTAGATGTCAGCATAATGAAGCCGCCGTCTGAAGTTTGTTTAACAGACATTCCTTTATAACCGGTTGAAATTATTTCTTTGGGATAACCTTTAGTATCGGCGGTAATAATTGAACTTCCGCCGTGAATTAGTATCGACCCGTTGCCCAATCTCTGAGATGAATAACCAACATTACTCGAAGCATTCATTGAATATTTTCTTACCCAAAGAAGATTTCCGCTGTGATCAAGTTTTAATGCAATTAATTTGGACTGAGTTATGCTAATGGACATCGATCCAATAAAAATATACCCATCATCATCTAGTTCTAATGCGCTCCACCCGAAGTCGTTTTTTCCAAAGTCAATACTATATGACCAAAGCGTATCGCCATTCATGTCGGTTTTAACGAAGTAAAGATCCCATGTTGAATTTTGAATTGAGCCGGCAATTACAAATCCATTGTCTGAAGTTTGCGTAACAAAGTAGCTCATCTCGTTCTTAGGCGTTCCAATAAATTTTGACCAGATAACAGTTCCATTCTTATCGGTTTTAATTAAGGAGATATCCCAATTACTTTCCCGATTCACAGCGCCCGTTAAAATAAAACCACTGTCACGAGTTAATTGTGCGAATGATCGGGTTAAATTCAATTGATTTAATCCTGGGAAAGATTGTGTCCACTTTTGATTTCCTAGCGAATCTATTTTTGTTAACAATAGATTATTTAGCGAAGTAGCCGATATGATATAACCCAAATCATTTGTTTGTTGAATTGAATATCCTATTTGCTTGTCGCTGATTCTGAAAGTTCTTTGAAAGGTAATAGATTGAGAAGAAGAAATCTCAAAAGAGATAAAGGTTATTATCATAACTCTGACGAATGTGAGGTTCATTTCACAATCGCCAATTTTTTAACAATTGCATTACCTCTATAATTTAGTGTATACCAAAAAATTCCGCTGGTTAATTTATCAGCATCCAAGTTTATTTCATGTTCGCCAGCTGATTTTAATTCATCAACAAGAGTTTTGATCTTTCTGCCAAGCACATCGTATAATTCTAATTTAACATGTTGAGAAATTACTTGATTATTTGTTGAGATCGATGGCATCTCTGTTGGAATCGTATATTTTATCTTCGTGATTGAATTGAAAGGATTTGGAAAATTTTGATAGAGATTGAAATAAAACGAACTGGATTTATCGTTAACATCGGTCTTTTCTTTAATAATAAACGGTGCCGCATTCGAAGCGCCATAAGAATAATCTGATGCATCAAACACCTCGATGTAACAATCATTTGAGGGTGAGTTAGGTACAACCCAAAGATATTTTTCGCTGTCTGCTGAGTAACTTTCATGAATGGACTGGTAAGAAAAATTATACTTTAATCTTATGAAGACATTCTCAACATAATCACTTTTCCACTTAATCCACACCGAATCTCCGATTGTGAATGTTTCGCCGCCAATTGGAAAAAGCAATTGAACGTGTCTATTTGAACCTAATTTATCTAATTTAGCAATCCATGTTTTTTCGCTGCCGCTTATACCGATTTTTCCAAGAATTATAAATCCACTATCGGGAGTTTGCAATGCCATAACATTCTTTTTCTGAGTAGTCGGAGGGTGCCATTCCCAATTTAAAATTCCGTTTCGATCTGTAACAAATAAACCGTTATCTCCGGCAATCACAATATTTTTTTGAAAAGATTCTGTTGCTGAATTTAACGGAGAGGAGAGGGTTCTTGTCCAAATAGGATATCCAACTGAGTCGATTTTTATCAAATAATTCTGAGCTGTGATAATAAATCCGTTATCAATCGTTTTGCTAAGGAAATAATTGGCAAACGCATTTTGAGTTTCATTTAATTTCCTCTGCCAGAGAATATTTCCGTTTACATCAGTTTTTACCAGATAGACTCTTTTCGAGTTGATACCAAATGTCGTTGTTCCGATAAATACAAATCCGCTGTCTTTGGATTGTCTCACAACCCAACCATAATCGCTTCGAGTTCCACCGAAAATTCTTGACCATAATTCATTTCCTTGAGAATCAGTTTTGAGAAGAAACATGTCCCAGCCCGAAGCGGAATTTTTTTTTGATCCGCCAATTATATAACCGCCGTCATAAGTTTGTTGAATGAAATGTCCCGCGTGGTCAGTTGTACCACCTAATTTTTTCTCCCAAATTAGATTACCCAAACTATCTAGCTTTATTATATAAATGTTAATATAAAATGGAGTATCGCAAGTGCCGACAACAGCATAACCACCATCTGAGGTTTCAATTGCGCAAACGCGGTTTGGATTGTAGTTTCTTGTCCCTTTTATAATTTTATGAAAACTTTCTTTTCCTACTTTATTTATTTTTTTAATGAAAATTTCTCCATCAAGATTGGAGTAGTTTACGTTAGTTCCAGAAATTAAATAATCCTCATCGGTTGTAATCTCAAGACTATATGGAAGTGTTACGTGCCCAAGGTTATATATAATCTCAAATGTGTTAGTTTGAGCATGTAAAGGTGTATAGGCTGCAAGAATCAGGAAAATAAAAGCGAATTTTTTTATTAAAAAAAACAAAAATAAATTTATAAAACTTTTCATCCTTATAATTATCCTATTCTAGATAAATATTACCAAAAGGTTACTTAATATAAACCATTTTTTTCGTCTCAACGCGATTACCGGCTTTGAGCTGATAGAAATAAACGGAGCTGCGCAATGGATAATGTAAAATTGAAAATGGAAAATGATAGAATCCAGCATCTTTAATTTCATCAACAAGCGTTGCAACTTCACGTCCAAGTACATCATAAACTTTCAATAGAACATGTTCTTTTCTCGGTACTAAATACACAATACTAGTTACTGGATTAAATGGATTTGGATAATTTTGAAAGAGTCGAATCTGCTGCGGATGTATAAAATTTTCAGCTTTCACATTTGTTGAGTTTTCTCCCCAAGCAGCCACAATTTTTGGAATTGTTGGATTGCCGAATGCTGCGAACTCGCCAATATAACACGCGACCTTTCCATTTGAATATTTTATCACTGCAGGATCAAGCAAGAGAGCGAGACCTTTTGTTCCATCGGGAATTAATAATCTATATTTTGTTGTATCGAAAAATCTTCCATCACCGTCATTACAAGCAATCCCGCTCTGCCCTGGAACTCCGCCGCGCATTTTTGTTCGATAGTACAATCTTATATTTCCATTTGTGAGATAAACAGGATGAGGATCGACGTCGTCAACTCCAAGAATATTTCCGATAGACTCAGCCCTCCAATTCAATCCCCAATCTGTTGTAATTGCAGTCCGAGTTCCATTCGTTCTGTAAAAATCACCCACGTAGTACATTCTCCAAATAGAATCTTGAATTTGTATCACCGAAGGAACGCTTGAAATGGAATCGTCTGCCAAACCAGGCTGATAACGTATTCCAAATTCTTTTACAAAGTTATAGCCATCGGAGGAGATGTAGCTTACGATTCTGCTTTTGTGTCTTGTTGGAGTTTTGTCCGGCGCTGGTTCTTCTGTTACAAAGCGAGTTCTTCCATCTAGCAGATAAATAAATCCGCCATCGACTTGCTGCGGTGAGTTTATTCCTGATAATACACTAAAAGTTTTTCCGGTGTCAGTCGATATTGCAGCACCTCGGCGAATTAAACCCGTACCACCAAATCCCAAAACAACTTTATTATCATTTGTAATATTTAGTCCTGGCACTCCCGCATTTGAAATTATTGCGGTTGTGTCGAGATTAAACTCAATTCCTTCATCGGAATTAAGCGTGAAATATTTTTTCCAATCAATTGTGCCAATCGATTCTGTTTTAGTGAAGTAAGACATCACACCAAGATGATCCGAACAAAAACTATATCCGCTGTATGGGGCATTCATAACCACCTTAGAAGAATCAATTTTTAATAGACTGCCGATGTTTGAAAAAATATAGTCAATGCGTGAAGCAGGTGCATTAGATGGAACTGTATAGCCAGCAGCCGAAGGATTGACTTTATAAAAACTGTCAAAGTAATTCCCGCTAGTTAATAAAGTTACTGGGGGTGTATTGGGAGTATCATTGAAATCGCCTGTCAGAATTGTTGCAATACTCGGGAATGTAGTGTCTTTCGAAGTTATGAACTGAAGTATTTGCTGAACTTGTTGGATTCTTACGCTTTGAGTCTGATAATCAAGATGCGTGTTGAAGAAATTAATTTTCCCCAAAGGGGTGTTTATATAATTCCAAACTACTTTTCTTGGAAAAGCACCAGGGACTAACTGTAAAAATCCCGACTGCTCAACGGGAAATTTTGAAACAATACCGACAAACTCTCGGAATTGATTGCTCCATGAAAGATGAGTGTAGCTATAAAAATAATGATAAATAAAACCGAAATGCGCCGACAAAGAGTCGGCAATAATTTTTGCTTGATTGTCGAGTCCGCTGCCGCTTAAGCTTTCGTTTATTTCCTGCAGTCCAATTATATCTGGATTTAATTGTTTAAGATTCTGAATTATTTGAAATAATCTTGTCTGTGGATTGGTGCCGGGTTTCATTCCCATCAGATTATAAGTCATTACTTTTAATGAATTTTGCCCAGTCAGCGGTTGGATAGAGAATAATAGAAAAAGGATTAGTAGTTTAATTGTCATTATTTCTAAACTCAATTAATAATTCTACTGTTGAATTGTTCGTTATTAAAAACCCATTATCAAACATTATAAATATCCATGTCTACAAATAAAGTTGGAATAATGTTGTTTAATTCGCAAGGGAAAAGTTAACTAGAAATTACCGATTTTCTCTAGCTTTAGGCTCTTTAAGTTTAGGTTTTCTATTGTTATCTTAGAAAGAAATTAGGATTCCACCAACAATGATCACACACATCGAACATATAGGCATTGCGGTAAAAGACTTGAATGAATCAATAAAATTTTATGAAGATTTTCTTGGGTCAAAATGTTACGCAGTTGAAGAAGTCTCAGATCAAAAAGTAAAGACAGCATTTTTCAAAATCGGCGAGACGAAAATCGAACTGCTCGAAGGAACTTCATCCGACAGCCCGATCACTAAATTCATCGATAAACGTGGAGAAGGAATTCATCACATTGCATTCGCTGTCGATGACGTTAAATCGAAACTGAATGAATTGAAAGAAAAAAATGTGCAACTAATTGATCACGAGCCGCGTACCGGCGCAGAAGGATTGCAAATTGCTTTCATTCATCCTAAAGCTGCAAATGGAGTGCTTACAGAAATTTGTTCACACAAGAAATAATTACATAAGGTTAATAATGAAGAAACTAATTTTTTTTCTGATACTATTTTCAGCATTTATTCTTCCTGCGCAAAATATTAACGTAACAGAACACAGCTTAAAAAACGGAATGAAGATTTTGTTCGTTGAAGATCACACAGTTCCGAGTATCTGCTATTTCGTTTATTTCAAAGCTGGCGGAAAGAATGAAAGACCGGGAATAACTGGTATTTCGCACCTCTTCGAGCATATGATGTTCAATGGATCGGCAAAGTATAAACCGACAGAATTCGATCGGCTGCTCGAAGAAAATGGCGGTTACTCAAATGGAAGTACGTGGAATGACTTTACAAATTATTGGGAAGAATTTAATTCGGATAAACTTGAATTAGTTCTTGATCTTGAGTCAGACAGAATGAAATCTCTCAAGCTTGATAAGGACAATCTCGAACAGGAACGCTACATTGTAATGGAAGAACGACGTCTGCGGGTCGATAACTATCCCGAAAACAAACAGGAAGAAGAATTGTACGCACACGCATTCGCTGCTCATCCTTATCAATTCCCGGTAGTCGGATGGATGGGGGACCTAGAGAATATCAAGCTCGATGATGCAAAAAATTATTTTAAAACTTACTATGCGCCGAACAATGCAGTCGTAATTCTCACGGGCGATTTCGATACGAAGAAAGCAATAAAGCTTTTTGAAAAATATTTTGGAAAAATTCCCGCACAAAAACCGCCGGTAAAAGTCAACAATGCCGAACCTCAGCAAAATGGAGAGAAAAGAATTGAACTGAAACGCGACGTTCAGCTAAGCTCTTTTTTAATTGGATATAAATCTGTTTCTATATCCGATCCAGAGCATTATGCATTGGATTTGCTTTCTGAAATTTTATCTGGGGGACAAAGTTCGCGCCTTGTGAAAACTCTTGTAAATGATAAGCAGCTTGCTGTGGAAGTTTGGACTTCGCAAGATGAATTTGAGCATCCTGGATTGTTTAAGATCTATGTGCAGGCAAGACAGGGCGAGGAGTTAAAAGAAATTGAAGAAAACGTTTATGACATTCTGAACGATATAATAGAAGACGGCGTGACAGACAACGAGCTTGAAAAAGTAAAGAACAAAAAGATTCGTGAATTGATAAGCTACTTTAAAACAAATCAATCAACTGGATTCAGGCTCGGATACTTTCACACTTTGACGGGAGATTATAAAAATGCTTTTCAACTGGCCGAAATATACGGCGCAGTCACAAAAGAACAGATAAAAGAAGCGGCGAAAAAGATATTAGCCAAAGATCAGCGGACAGTTGTTACATTATTACAGTCGGGGAAATAAAAATGAAAAAAATAATTTTAATACTGATAATCATCGCTCAAGCAGCATTCACTCAAAAACTCGATATACCAGATTTTTCTGTCAACACTTTAGAAAACGGATTGAAAATTGTCCTCGTTGAAAATAACAAACTTCCTTTGATACAAGTCCGCCTGCTATTGAAGGGAGGAGTTCGCCTAGATCCTGATGACTCCGACGGATTGACAAGCATTACATCCGAGCTTTTAAAAAAGGGAACAGAATTGAGAAAAGCGGAACGTATTGCAGAGGAAATCGAATTCCTCGGTTCGAGCATTAATGTTTCCACGAGTTATGATTACGTAAGTCTTTCATCAGAATTCCTAAAAATTAATTTTAATGATGGATTAAAGGTATTTTCTGACATAGTTATGAATCCAATCTTCCCATCTTCAGAAGTGAGTAAAGAAATCAAAAAACGTCTTGCAGAAATTGATGCAGCCCTCGACGATCCGAATACAATTATCTCAACGGCATTTTCGCTGGAAATCTTCGAAGGACACATGTATGGGAAAGTATTAAAAGGAAGAAAAAAATCTTTATTGAATATCGACCAGAATGCGGTCAAATGGCATTACAAAAAATATTTTGCACCAAATAATTCTTTGCTCGTTGTGTTCGGAGATTTTAATAAAACTGAAATGTTCGAAATGCTGAAGAACGCTTTTGCGCAATGGAAAAAAGGAGAAGAACTAAAATTTGAATCGAAGGAACAAGAGTTTTTTTCTGGAAAACAGCTTGTAATAATCGATAAACCAGATGTAACTCAAACTCAGATCAGATTTGGAAATAAGGGAATGAAAGTTAATGATAGAGATTATTATGCAGTTCAAGTCGCAAACACAGTCTTTGGCTCTGGATTCACATCACGGCTAGTTGAAGAGATCAGAGTAAAAAGAAGCTTGTCATACGGAGCCTCAAGCTCATTTGCGTCATATCAAGATGGAGGAACGTATCTAATTTCCACCTTTACCAAAAATTCCACCGTGAAAGAGGTCTTCGATGTTTTATTCAATGAGTTGAAGAAATACAGAGATAAAGGTCCATCTGAAAAAGAAATCTTAAAGGCGAAAAATTATTTGATTGGCGATTTTGCCCGCGACCTTCAGTCGCCGGAAATGCTCACAAGATATATAGCCGACATGGTATTCTATAATAGAGGAGAGAATTATCTCGCCGAGTGGGTTAATAACATTCGTAAAGCGTCCCGAATCGATATTGAAAAAGCAATTCAAAAATATTTTTTGATGGACGATCTCTTAATGATGATTGTAACAAACAGCAGCGAGGTTAAGCCGCAAGTTAAAACATTCGGAAAAGTGAAAGAGATAAATTATTTATCTGTACTGGAGTAAATATGAAGCTCAAAACAACTTTATTACTTTTCATAATTCAAATTGGGATTGTATTTTCTCAAACGGCATCATCGTATTTGCCCACGACGGTTGGGAATGTATGGAAATTCAAAACTCAGGCACTTGATTCTGCAGGCGTACCAACCGGGCCAATAATTTCAATGTTCGATTCCACGCTTGCATTTACAAGCTTTTTGGGGAAGCAAACTCTAATAAGTATTCGAAAAACAGAAGAGGGTATCATGTTCGATTCGTCTTGGTATGCTGCGCAAGGTTCGAGCATTTATACACACATGCGGTCGATCGAACTTGATACTTTCGAAGTAAAGCTTCCTGATTGGTTTGAAACCTACCGCTTCGGTGCATCGCTTGGAAGCAGATACACGATCTTTCAGCTTGATACAACATTAACGATTCCCGGAATGGGAACTCTTCCACTGCGATTTGTTTATCGAGGAACTCGGCTTGGAACGGAATCGATCACTGTACCGGCAGGAACTTTCAATGCGATGACATTTAAAACGGAAATAGTTATACAATATCGAATCTCGCTTCCGCCACCGCTGCCGCCGCTTTTAATCGATTTATTCAGTCTTCCGGTTCAAGATTGGCTTGCACAAGATAGATTTATTGTTAAATCAAGACAGGAGCCGCTTTACGTAGACTCGCTTGGATTGAATATTCCAGGGCAGATAGAAGAGCTTGAAGAATTCCGTCCGCCATCAACTTCAGTGGAAGGGGATTTATTAAAAATTGATTATAAGCTTTATCAAAATTATCCGAATCCGTTCAATCCGAGTACAGTTATCAGCTTTCAGCTTTCAGCAGTCAGTCAGGTTAGTATTAGAGTATTTGATATTTTAGGAAGAGAAGTTGCCGTTTTAGTTGATGAAGTAATTGGACCTGGGATTTACAATTATCCATTTTCCATTTTACATTATCCATTGCGCAGCTCCGTTTATTTCTACCAGCTCAAAGCCGGTAATTTCGTTGAAACGAAAAAGATGGTTTATCTCAAATAGTGCCAAATGTCCCCTCAGGATATTAAATTTAACAAAAAGACTGAGGAGACAAATGGAACTAAGACGAACAGAAATAAACCGGAGAGAAATAAACCGGAGAGAAATAAA
>Ga0194127_10003214_pt1 | contig 21224 bp, 14 predicted proteins | sample TA2KigC100mmetaG_FD_148624 | JGI IMG/M metagenome (GOLD analysis project Ga0194127, IMG submission 148624) | Freshwater microbial communities from Lake Tanganyika, Tanzania - TA2015036 Kigoma Deep Cast 100m | ecosystem: Environmental > Aquatic > Freshwater > Lake | place: Tanzania: Lake...
TCGCCGTCTGCAAGGCGAAGGGCCTGACCGGCGAGCAGGGCGTGATGATCCCCGCCACCAACGAGCGCCATCTGATGCTGATTCCCGAGGTGCGCGAGGCCGTCGCTACCGGGCGCTTCCACATCTGGAGCGTGGCGACGATCGATCAAGGGCTCGAGATCCTCACCGGCCGGCCGGCGGGCGTGCCGAACGCCGAGGGCGTCTACCCCGAGGGCAGCCTGCACCGCGCCGTGCAGGATCGGCTCGCCGCCTTCGCCGAGGGCCTCAAGGGCGAGAAGGGCAACGACGAGGGCGCGGCGAAGAGCAAGGAGGAGTAATGGCTGGCGTGCTGGTTTCCTGGCTGGGCACTCGTCGGCACATCGCGCGCCTGATCGCCGCAACCCTTCTCGTTGTCTTGGTCTCCCAGGCAGGCATCTCGCGCGGAAGCACGGCCAGACAAGACGAGAGCGAGAAGATAGACCGGCTTCGCGGGATGCTGCATGACCGAGGCTTCCTCCGACTGCCGCCCGGAAGCACGCACCTAGACTCCCTTCGAGCATTGCGCTACGAGCTTCTTGTGCGCCCTGGGCGGGCGGCGGAAGATTGTCCCGAGAACCCGGTGTGCATCGCGTTGATTGAGGTGCTCAGTGTGGCTCCCCGCAACGACTCCCTCGCTATCGGGTACGAGACGTGGGATGCCGGGCACCAAAGCACGTTGAAGATGGCCTCCCTCGTCACGATTCGTGCACTGGAGGCCTTCGGATGCCGCGGCCTGGAGCTCGAGCCGGGGCCGGTATCGACTCACACCGTCTGCTCGACGCCACAAGGAGTGATCCTTGAAGGGGGGCATCCGGCCCCCGTGCTCTTCCCTGGCGTACGGGCGTACGTGGCCATTGAGCATGTCGCCGCCCTTGGCGGGATGCCCATGCTGAGGCCGCTGTTCTGTCTGGGCGAGCCAGGGGACTCATCCTCGCTGGCGCACTTGGACGGACGCATCCGGCCGCTTGTCGAGGAGATCGGCAAGGCCGTAGAAGAGACGTCAATCGGTGGCCAGGAATGACCTGCCGCAGGATCGAATCTACCCAGCGATCTTGACAGCCTGTCGGCATCATAGTATAATGCCATTCCCTCCCGCCTCCCGCGACCTCGTCCCAACGAGGCTTCTCCATGTCCGAGTTCGCACCCGATCTCCCCGCCGCCGCGGTGGATGCCCGGCTGCGCGCAGCCGTCGCCGATCTGCGCCGCGCCCCCCAGAATGCTGTGCTCTGGTTCGCCGAGCTGATGCGCCGCCGCCTCTACCGCGATTGCGGCTACGCCAGCATTCATGCCTACGCCGAGGCGGTGCTCGGCTTCTCGCGCAACAAATCGTTCCAGTTCATCCGTCTGGCCGAGAGCCTGGACCGACTTCCAGGCCTGCGCGACTCGTTGAGTCGCGGCGAGCTGTCCTGGACCAAAGCGCGCGAGGTCGTGAAGGTGGCCACCCCAGAGAGCGAGAGCCGCTGGCTCGCCGAGGCTAGCCGCCTGAGCAGCCGCGCGCTGGAAGCACGCGTGAAAGCGTGCCGTCCAAGCGGCCGCGCCTTGCATGCTGAGACTCTGGGCCAGTCGACGCTGCTTCCCGGCAGCTCGCTCGGCTTGCCCGTGCCAACACAAGAGCCGGCCACTCCTGCTGCCACGTTGGGGGCAGTCGCGGACAGCGGCTCCCGCGTGCAGGGACAAGCGACCGAGACGGTGCTGACCCTGACGCTCCGCCTGAGCCCTCTGCAAATCGGCCGGCTCGAGGCGCTTCAGGAGAAGATCCGCAAGCGCTCCGGAGGCAGCGGCCGGCGGCAGTCACGGGAGGAGATGCTGATCGCTGGGCTCGAGGCTCTCCTTACCGCAATCGATGAGGCAGACAGCCCGGCACGTTGCGAGAATGGCAAAGAGCTGCCACGTGGCAACTCCACTCCGCCCTACCAAGTCGTGATCTACCGCTGCGAGGACTGCGGCGCCGCGCGCCTGCCCGATGGGCGCGCTCTTGCACCGGCGGTGGCTGCGCAAGCGGCCTGCGACTGCCGCACGCACCGCGTCGGCGAGACGAACCGAGCATCGATCCCGCTGGGTCTGAGGCGCGCAGTGCTGGCGCGCGACGGCCACCGCTGCCAGGCTCCCGGCTGCCGGGCCACACGCTTTCTGGAGGTGCATCACCGCCGGCCTCGTGAACACGGCGGCACAAACGAGGCCGCGAACCTGATCACGCTCTGTGCAGCCTGCCACCGGTTGTTGCACAAAGACGACGGCAAGCTCGCGGCGGCCCTACCAGCCGCGGGCTTGTCCATCCCGCGGTGATTGACGACATTGCCCCCCGCAATCGCGCCGCCGCGGCGCCCGCCCGGCGCATGCGCTATAGAAGGAGAAGCGATGCCCAGCACCACCGAGAACCTCCACGAGGCCTTCGCGGGCGAGAGCCAGGCCAATCAGAAGTACCTCGCCTTCGCGGCGCAGGCCGAGAAGGAGGGCTTCGCCAACGTCGCCAGGCTCTTCCGCACCACGGCCGAGGCCGAGCGCATCCACGCCGCCGGGCACCTGCAGGCGCTGGCGAAGGTCGGCGACACGGCCGCGAACCTGCAGGCCGCCATCGCCGGCGAGACCTACGAGTTCACGACGATGTACCCGCCCATGCTCGAGCAGGCCGAGGCCGAAGGCCATGCCGCCCGGCGCATGTTCGGTTTTGCCGTGGAAGCAGAGGCCGTGCACGCGAAGCTCTATCAGCTCGCCCTCGCGGCGGTGAAGAGCGGCAAGGATCTCGCCGAGATCGCCTTCTACCTCTGCCCGGTCTGCGGGCACATCGAGCTCGGCGCGGCGCCGGAGCGTTGCCCGATCTGCAAGGCGCCGGCCGCGCGCTTCCTGCAGCTCTAGTCCGCGGAGGCGGCGGTGATCCTGCTCCTCAACGGCCCGCCGGGAGTGGGCAAGCGGGCCGTCGCCCGCGCGCTGTTGCCGCGCCTGGCCGATGCGGTCCTGCTCGAGGCGGCCGCCCTGGCCGCCTTCCCACCCGAGGACTGGCTGGACGCGCCCTATCGCCGCCAGGCCGAGGCCGCGCTGCTCGCGCTCGTCGACCACCACCTCGCGGCCGGCCGCCGGCGCTTCCTCAGCGCCGGCGCCTAGCCCGCAGGCAGCAGGCGGCGGTACACGGCCCAGGTGCTCTCCGCCACGCGATCCCAGGAGTAGTTGCCGACCGCATGCGCGTAGGCGCGCTCGCCGCCCGCGTGCACTGCCGCGGGGTCGGCGAGCAGCGCGGCGAGCTGGGCCCGCAGATCGTCCACGTCCTGCGAGCGGAAGCGAAAGCCCACCCCTTCGACCAGCTCGAGGTTCTCGGGGATGTCGCTGGAGAGCACGCAGCGGCCGAAGCTCATCGCCTCGAGCAGGGCGATCGAGAGGCCCTCGATCTCGCTCGGCTGCACGTAGAGATAGGCGTTGCTGAAGAGCTCCTCGAGCAGCGCGCCGCCCACGAAACCCGTGAAGACGACGCGCGCGTCGCCCGCGGCCAGCGCCTTCAGCTCCGCCACGTAGCGGTCCTCATGCAGGCCCTCGCCCGCGATCACCAGGCGCTTGTCGCTGTCCAGCGCGCGGAAGGCGCGGATCAGGTGGTGGGCGCCCTTCTCGGGCGTCAGGCGCGCGATGAAGAAGAGATAGCCGTCCTCGCCGAGACCCCACTTCTCGCGGATCTCGCGCGGCGCGCGCCGGGTCGGCGCCTGGATGCCGTTGGGGATGGCCTCCACCCGGCGGCCGAACTTGCGCTGGTAGTACTCCTGCAGCACCTGGCTGACGACGATCGTCGCATTGGGGAAGCGCACGCTGTAGCCCTCGCAGAGCTGCAGGTAGCGCCGCGCGAAGCGGCCCCACTTGGCGCGCTGCCAGTCGAGCCCGTGCACGGTGACCACCGTGCGGTGCCCGACCAGGCGCGGCAGCCAGGCGAAGATGCTCGGTCCCAGCGCGTGGTAGTGGACGATCCCGCGCGGCCGCACGAGCACGTCGAGCGTGGCGAGGAAGGCGTAGAGGATGGTGTCGAAGTGCTTGGTGCGCAGCGTTGGCAGGCGGCGCACGCGCACGCCCCGGTACTCGCGGATCGGGGCCAGATAGTAGCTGCGCCCGTAGACCGTGATCGCCGCCCGCCCGGCCAGCCGGGTGGCGATCTCCTCGATGTGCCGCTCGATTCCGCCCTGCGTGGTCGGTATGCCGCGCGTGCCGATGTGGTATACCTTCATGGGCAGGGGCGCCTCTGGACGACGGCCGCTCGCGGAATGCGGGGGCCTCCATCCTAGGCGGGGCTCCGAGGCCTGTCAACCTTGGCCCGGCGCCCGCGTCGGGCCGAGCGGCGCCGTGTGAAGCGAGACTGCGGTGAAGGAACTGCTGGTCGGCATCGCGGGGTCGGGCAAGACGCAGTGCTGCCTCGCACGCGCGCAGGCGGCCCTCGCCGCGGGCCGGCCCGTGCTCTATCTCGTGCCAAACGCCGACGAGGCAGCGCTCGTGCGGCGCCGCTTGCTCGAGGCCGCGGCAGGCAGCGCGGCGTTCCTGCCCGGCATCCTCGGCTTCCGGCTGCTGGCAAGGCGCCTCCTCGATCAGACCCTGCCCGGCTGGTCCGAGCGCGACCCCCTCGCCCGCCGCCTCGCCCTGCGCGCCCTCCTCGAGAGGTGGCGCGGGCGCTTCGGGCTCGAGGGCTTCGAGCGCAGCGCGCGCACGGCGGGCTTCCTCGCCGCGCTCGACGAGCTGCTCACCGAGCTGGCCCAGGCAGAGCTGCCGCCGACGGCGCTCGCCGTCCTCGCGGCGGGCGCGGCGACTCCCGAGGACCGCCGGCGCCTGGAGATCCTGGCCGGGCTCGCGGCCGACTTCGCCGCCGAGGCGGCCAGCGCAGGCAAGGATGCGCTCTGCCTCGACCCGCCCGCTCTGCTCGCACGCGCGGCCGCGGCGGTGGCGACCGCACCGGCGCTGGGGTGGCCGCCCGCCGCCGACCCGGCCGGGGGGCGCCTGCTCGTCCTGGACGGCTTCAGCCACCTGAACGCGCTCGAGCGGCGCCTGCTCGACGCCCTCGTCGCCGGCAGCGAGGAGACGCTGCTCGCGCTCTGCCTCGATCCCGCCGATCTCGCCGGCCCGCCCCAGCCGCCCTTCGAGGCCCTGCACGCGCTCGCGCGCCACTACCTCGACCAGGGCGGCTGGACCCTGCGCGCGCTTGGCGCGACGCAGCGCGCTGCGACGCCCCTGCTGCGCTGCTTCGCGAGCGCGCTCTTCCGCGCCGAAGGCGGGGCGCCGGCGAGCGGCGAGGGCCTCGGCCTCCTCCAGGGTGGCACGCCCGCGGACGAGGCGGCGGGCGTCCTGCGCGAAGTCCGGCGCGCCCTCGCCGGCGGTCTCGCGCCCGAGCGCATCGCCGTGCTCTACCGGCAGGAAGGCACGGGCGAGCTGCTCGCCGAGCGCTTCGGTGCCGAGGGCATTCCCTTCGCCCTCGAGCGGCGCCGCGCCCTCGTGCGCTTCGCGGCCGTGGATCAGGCGCTGGTCCTGCTCGACTGGGCGAGCGGCGAGGCCCCGGCGGACCTGCCGCAGCGCTTGCGCGGAGGCGTCGCGACGCCGGAGGCGCTGCTGGCCGAGCTGCAGGCGCTCGGGGAAGCGCGCGGCGCGCCGGAGGCCCTGCCCTGGGCGCCGCTGCTCGCGGCGCTGCGTGCGCGCGAGGCTGCCGCCGACTGGAGCTGGCTGGACTGGGAGGCGGCCCTGCCGGCGGGGCCGCTCGACGGCAACACCTGGATGGCGAGCGCCATCGCGCCGCTGCTGCGCCTGCTCGCACAGGCCTTGGCCGCGCAGTTCGAGGCGGCCCTCGGCGAGGCCGACCGCGCGCCCGAGATCCCCAGCCTCGCCGCCGACGCGCGGGCGCTCGAGCGCTTGCAGGCCCTGGCGGGCGCGCTCGCCGAAGCGCTGCCCGCGCCCCGCAGCCTGAGCGGCTGGACGGAGCTGCTCCGGCGCGAGGCGGAAGCGGAGACGCTCGGCATACCCTGCGGGCGCGAGGGCGGCGGCGTCCTGCTCGGCAATCCCTACGCCCTGCGCCTGCCCGAGCTGGACCGCGTCTTCGTCTGCGGGCTCAACGAGGGGCTCTTCCCGCCCGCCTTCCGCGAGGACCCGCTCCTGCGCGACGCCGAGCGCCGCGCCCTCTCGCCCGAGCTGCCCGAGCGCCGCCAGCGCCTGGCCCGCGAGCGCTACCTCTTCTATGTCGCCTGCACGCGGCCAACCCAGCAGCTCTGCCTGAGCTGGGCGGAGCGCGACGCCGCCGGCCGGCCCCTCGCGGAGAGCCAGTTCCTCGCCGAGCTGCGGCGACTGACGCCCGTCTGGCCGACGCCGCAGCGCCTGCCGGCCCTGGCCCTCGCCGAGGCCCTGCGCGATCCCAGCGACCTGCGCGCGCTGCTGCAGGCCCGCCTGCTCGCCGCGGCGCGCCAGGAGGCGGAAGACCTCGCCGCCCGGGCCGAAGCCTGGCTGCGCGCCCAGGGCGAGGGCGAGCGCCTGGACGCCGCGCGCCTTCAACGCAAGGAGCCGCCCCTGGCCGGCCATGCCGCGCTGGCCCCGCTGCTCGCGGGCGGACTGCGCCTCAGCGCGAGTCGGCTCGAGGCCTTCGCGGACTGCCCCTTCCGCTTCCTCGGCCTGCACCTGCTCGGCCTCGAGGCGGCCGCGGGCTTCGAGCCCGGCGCGCTGGAGGAAGGCCGCCTCCTGCATCGCGTGCTCGAGCTAGTCTATGCCGGGAGCGCGCCGCCCGCGTCGGCGGGGCTCGCCGCCCTGCACGAGCGAGCGCTGGCGGAGCTCGCAGAGGAGCTGCCGGGCCTCGCCTCGCCGCGCTTCCGCGCTGGGGATGCGCGTCGCCTGCGCCTGATCGAGGGCTTCCTTGCGCGCGACGCCGCGCGGCTCGCGGCCACGGGCTTCGCTCCCCAGGCGGATGCCCTCGAGGCGCGCTTCGCGCTGCCGCTCGCCGAGCTGCCCGGCGGCCCGGCGCCGGGCGACGAGGGCGTCCTGCTCACCGGCATCGTCGACCGCGTGGATCGCGATGCCGAGGGTCGCGAGCTCGTGCTCGACTACAAGCGCGGCGAGACGCGCATCGAGCCGCCGGACGCGGAGGCGCCGGGGCTCTTCCAGCTCGCGCTCTACGCCTGGGCGCGCAGCCGCGAGGCGAGCCTGGCCGGCGCCGCCTACTGCAGCCTGCGCGAGGCCAAGCCCCTGCGCGGCTACTTCCAGCCGGATTTCGAGACGGCCCTCACGCCCTTCACGGTCGCCAGCGAGCAGGGTCGCCACTGGCTCGATGCGGCCGCCTGGTCGGCGTGGCTCGCCCGGGTCGCCCAGCGCCTGCGCGCCATCGTCGGCGAGATTCGCGGCGGCCTGCTCGCCCCGCGCCCGCGCGAAGGCCTCGCGACCTGCGAGCGCTGCGAGCTGAGGCTCCTCTGCCGCTGGGAGGAGGACGCGGAGGTGGACGGTGACTGAGCGCCCGCCGCTCCACGCCGAGCAGAAGCGGCCGGCGACGGCCATCCGCGAGCACTGTCTCCTCGCTGCCGGCGCCGGCTCGGGCAAGACGCGCGTGCTCGTCGAGCGCTACCTGAACATCCTTGCCGATGGCGGCTGGGACCCGCGCCTGCCCGCGCGCATCCTCGCCGTCACCTTCACGGAGAAGGCCGCGCTCGAGATGCGGGGGCGGGTCGGCGCCGAGATCGCCGCGCGCGAGGCCGGGGCCGTGGCCGCCGAGCGCGAAGCCCTGCGCACGCTCGGCCGCGAGCTGGAGAGCGCGCCGATCTCGACGATCCACGGCTTCTGCAGCCGTGTCCTGCGCGAGCACGCCGTGGAGGCGGGCCTCGATCCGCGCTTCCGCGTCCCCAGCGAGCTGGAGCTGGCCGAGCTGCGGGACGGCGTCACCCGCGAGCTGATCGCCACCGGCGACCCCGATCTCGCCGCGCTCGCGGCCGAGTTTCGCGTGGAGTCCCTGTTCGCGGCGCTCGAGTCCCTGCGCGAGCTGCGCCGCAGCCTCGGTCTCGACGCCGCGGAGCTGGCCGGGGCGGCGGCGGCGCGCCTCGCCGCCGCGCAGGACGAAGCCCTGCGCGCCCTGGTCGAGGGGGAGCTACTCGCGGCGCAGGGCGCTCTCGCCGCGGCGGTGGCCGGGCTCGGCGCCCACCTGCCGGGCGGCACGCACCCGGAGCCGGCCGGCCGCGCGAAGATCGCGGCGGCGCGCGCCCTGCTCGCCGCGCGCGATCTCGCGCGCCCGCAGCCCGGCCTCGCCGAGGCGCTGCGCCAAGCCCTGAGCCGACTGCGGACCCGGGGAAAGGGCCTCGAGGACGGCGGCCGCCTGCACGCCGACTACGAGGCGATCAAGAAGGGCGCGGAGGCACTGGGCGGACTCCTCGCGGCCTGGCAGGCGGCTGCGGACGACGCGCCCGGCCGCGCGCTGCGCGCGGCGGTCTTCCGCCTCTGTGGCCGCTACGCCACACGGATCGACGAGCGCATGCGCGCGCGCGCCTGGCTGGACTTCGAGGATCTGCAGCTCGAGACCGTCGCGCTGCTCAGGCGGCAGGCCGGCGTGCGGCGCCGGCTGCAGGAGCTCTACCTGCACGTGCTCGTCGACGAATGCCAGGACACGAACCGCCTCCAGCTCGATCTGTTGCGGCTCCTCGTGCCGCCCGCAACGGATCCCACCCGGCGCGCGCTCTTCCTCGTCGGCGATGAGCGGCAGAGCATCTACGGCTTCCGCAACGCGGACGTCGCGGTCTTCCGGGCCGAGCGCGCGCGCATGGCCGCGCGCGGCGAGGCGCACAGCCTCGAGTTCAATCACCGCAGTCGACCCGGGCTGCTGCGCTGCGTGAACGCCGTCTTCCCGGCGCCGGAGTTCCCGCCCTTGCGCTCGACGGAGCCGCTGCCGGCGGGGGAGCCGCCGCGCGTCCTCCTGCAGATTACGCCGCGTGCGCCGGGCGAGACGCGCGCCGACCAGCGCCCGCACGCGGCCCGCGCGCTGGTGGCGGCGCTGCAGGCCGCCCGCGCGGAAGGCCTCGTCGTCGGCGTCGGCGAGAAGGCGCGACCCATCGACTGGGGCGACATGGCGATCCTCGTGCGCAGCGGAGCGAGCGTGCGACCGCTGGTGCGCGCCCTTGCCGAGGCCGAGCTCCCCTACGCCGCCGACGCCGGCCGCGAGTACTACCTGCGGCGCGAGTTGCTGGATCTCGAGGCCCTGGTCGCCGCGCTCGACGATCCGTTCCATCCGCTCACGCTCGCGCGCGGACTGCGCAGCGATCTCGTCGGCCTGAGCCGCGCCGACCTGCTCGCCCTGCTCGCCCTGCAGCCGGAGCGCCGCGGGCGCGACCGGGGCGAGCTGCTCGCGCGGCTGGAGCGGGCCGCCGCCGAAGGCGCGATTGGCCTCAGCGCCGACGGCCGCGCCCGTCTCGCCGACTTCCTCGCGCTGCGCCGCCGTTTCGCGGGACGCCTGACGCGCCTGCCCCTGGCCGAGCTGCTGCCCGCCCTGATCAGCGCCACCGACTACGAGCTCCGCGCGGCGGCCGCGCTCCAGGGCCTGCGCATCCTGCGCAACCTGCGCCAGCTCGCGGACCTGCTCGGCGAGCTGGAGAGCGGCCGCCGCCTGAGCCTGCGCGAGTTCGTCGCCGGGATGGCCGCGCTGCGCGAGCGCGCAGCGCGCCAGCAGGAGGCCTGGGTGCCCGAGGAGGGCGGGAGCCTGCTGCGCATTCTCACCATCCATGGCGCGAAGGGGCTCGAGTTTCCCCTCGTCGCGCTCTTCGATCTCGATCGCGGCCTGCGTCCGGGTGGCCGGAGCGGGGAGTTCGCGCTCCTGCAGGCCGAGCTGCCCGCCGGTCCGACGGCCTGCCTCGGGCTGCGCCGGCGGGATCCTGCACTGCCTAGCGATGCCGGCAGCGCGGACCTCGCCAGTGCCTGGATTGCCAGCGAAGCGCGGCGCCGTGAGAGCGCGGAGGATCTGCGCCTGCTCTACGTCGCGATGACCCGCGCGCAGGACTACCTGATCCTGGCCGGCGGCGCGCCGCTCGCCGAGGCGGCGGACTTCCCGGCGGACTTCCTGGCCGCGGCGGGCGACGCGACGCAGGACTTCCTCACGCGCATCCGGCTCGCCGTGGCGGCACCCGCCTTCCCACGTGACAGCCTGCTGCTCGCCCGCGCCGGTCAGGGGGACCGCCTGGCCGGCGCCCGGGCGCCGCGCCGCGCGAGCGCGGCGGCGGCGCCGGCGGCGGCGCCAGACTGGTCGAGTCTGCTGCGCCTGGCGCCGGCGCCGCCCCGGCTCGAACTCTCGGTGACCAGTCTCGCCCTGCTCGGCAGCTGTCCCTTGCGCTGGCTGCTCGAGCGGCGCCTGGGGCTGGGCCTGGTCTTCCGCGCCGAGGCCGAGCCGTGGCGGCCGGCGCCGCGCGCCGAGTTCGAGAGCACGGGCGCCGGCGGCGCCGCACTCGGCACGGCCCTGCACGCCATCCTCGAGCGCTGGGACTTCCGCCGGCCGTTCGCGGCAGCCTTCACGGCGGCCTGTCCGGCGGCACTGTCGCCGGCGCTGCGCGAGGAGGCGCGCGCGCTGCTCGCGGACTTCTTCGCCGCTAAACAGCCCTGGCTCGCGCGTCTTGCGGAAGCCGAGTCGCTCCAGCGCGAGGAGCCCTACGTGCATGCGCTGGGCGGCGTGCTGCTGCGCGGCCAGGTCGATCTCGTCTTCACCTGGCGCCGCCAGCGGATCCTCATCGACTGGAAGAGCGATCGCGTGGCGGGTCGGGATCACATCCAGCGGCGTCTCGGTCATCACCGCTTCCAGGTGCTGCTGTACGCCCTCGCCCTGGCCGGCGCCGGCCAGCCCCTCGACCAGGCGCTGCTCGTCTTCCTCCGCACGGGTGAGGAAGGCGGATTCCGCCAGGTGCATCTCGCGCCCTTCGACCTCGAGTGGGCAGCGAACCACGCGCGGCGCCTCGCCGAGCTCGCGCAACAGCTCTCGGCGCTCGCCGCGGCGCCGGGCGCGGCCCTGCTGGACGCGGTGCCGCGCGGGCAGGATCCGCCCTGCCAGGACTGCCCCTTCCGCAACGGCCCCTGCCCGCGCAGCTACCGGAGCGCCTCGCACGGTCTCCGCAACTGGCCGCCCGCGGACGCACCTCCGCAAGCCTAGTCCCGCGCTCGACGCATCCTGCGATGGGCGCCCGCCCCGCGGAGCCGCGGCGCGCCCTCGCGCGCCCTCAGCGGCGTCTGGTCCGCTTTCTGCACTCCAAGCGCCCGGATGGTGGCAGACTATCTGGATCGGTTGCGGAAGGATGCGAAACGATGCGGGACAAGACGGTCACCCCTGATCTCGTCGGTCGCCGTGGATGGCGGCCTGTCGGTCTGCGCGAAGAGGGCTTCACTCTCGTCGAGCTGATGGCGGCGGTGGCGGTCTTCGGCATCCTGATCTCGATCGCCGTGCCTGGCGTGCTGCGCAGCATGGACACCATGGAGTGCAAGCAGAACGCGGAGTCGTTGGGCGGCCGTCTGCGTCTGGCGCGGGCGCAGGCGCTCAGCAGCTTCAGCGACGTCGTCGTCTACTTCAACCGCGATGGCCTCGGCACCTACACGGTGCATCTGGACAACGGCGGCGGCACTGGTATTCCGGGGGACGCCGACTTCGACCCCGCGAGCAAGAACAACGGCGTCGTCGACGAGGGCGAGACGATCAGCCCGCCCATCGCGCTGCCCGAACGGACCGTTTTCGGCTACGTGCCGGGGGCGATGACCAGCGGAGGCGCCTACCTCGACAAGGCCATCAGCTTCGACGGCACGCCGCCCCGCCTGACCTTCCGCGCCGACGGCACCTGTGAGGATGACGGCTGGGTCTGCGTCATGCCGCTCGAGGATTTCCTCGAGCAGGACCCCGGCCGCGACTACGTCGTGGAGGTGACCTCCACGACGGGCGAGGTGCGGACGCTGCGCGCCGTTCACTAGACGAAGGAGGGCCGATGAACCGGCAGGGCTACAGCATTCTCGAGGCGATGGTGGCGATGACCATCTTCGCCGTCGGCGCGCTCGCCCTCTCGCAATCGTACTTCGGCGTCATGCGCGCGGAAGTCGGAGCGCGCAACCAGGAGCTTGCGACGCAATGTGCGCGCGACCGCATGGAGGAGATCGTCAACTCCCTCAGTTACGCCGCCATCACCGAGGCGAACTTCCCGGACGAGGACTACGGCGAGGTCGCCGACGCCGATCCCAAGTTCGAGCAGTTCGCCCGCAACGTGGCCATCGTCGACTCCCTCAATGCCATCAACCAGAGCGTCCTCAAGGAAGTCACTGTGCGCGTCACCTGGCAGACCGCTGCCGGCACGCGCGACGTGACTCTCAACACAGCTGTCGCTCGCTACCGGGACATCCAGCTATGACCGACCTCTGCCTGCCTCGTCCGTGGCGTCGATTGTTCGGCGATCGCGCCGGCTTCACGCTCGTGGAGCTGCTGATCGGCACGCTCATCGCGAGCATCGTCATCGTCGTGGCCTTCCAGGTGCTGGTGGGGGAGCAGCGGTCCGCCGAGGCACGGCGCCAGGAGATGAACGCCCAACAGAACCTGCGTGTGGCCCTCGACGGCCTCACGCGGGACATTCGCATGGCGGGCTTCGGCGTCGACGTCTTCGCCAGCCAGCCGCGCATCGTCGACGCCGGCCCCTGGCAGATCGCCCTCAACGGCGACATCTCCACCGGGGTCGGCGGCGACCCCGCGATGGATGGCACAATGCAGATCAAGGTGTCGGGCGGCACCGCCTACAGCCCGGGCGACTACCCGAGCGAGAATCTGAACGGCGAGCCGCGCTACGCAGGCGGCGCCGAGACGGTCGTGCTCGGCCTGGACAGCAACAGCGACGGCTTCGTCAACGATACCGATCTCTACGATCTCAGCGACTGCCCGAATGACTACGCGCTCTATCGCGGCGTCAACGGGCTGCGGACGGAGCGCCTCGCCTTCGGCGTGCGCGGCCCGGAGCCCTACCCCGACGGCACCCTGCCGCCGCCGCTCTTCCGCTACTGGGGCGACTTCGGGGGTGCCGGCCTGCGCCTGTGGGGAGACACGAACAACGACGGCGAACTGAGCCAGACGGAGATCGGCAACCTCGGTCCGGTGAGCGTCAATCAGCTGGAGGACATCCTCTACGTCGACGTCGAGACCGGCGCCTTCAGCGCGGGCGAGGTCCTGCAGTCGGCGCACGCGCACGGCACCGAGGCCGAGCCCTTCAGATACCTCGAGGTCAGCACGGGCACCCGCGTGCGGCCGCGCAACCTCGGCGTCAATCCGGCGAACCTGTCCGCCTGCGGCGACCGGCCCGCCCGCCCGGGCGGCGTCTGGGTGGAGGACACGCCCGACGACGCCGGCTCCAGCATCACGATCCACTTCAACGCCTCGGCCGACGAAGCCGGCGGCGAAGAGGACGTCACGCACTACTTCCTCTACCGGCGCGAGGCCGGCGGGATCTACGGCGGCGCCATCGCCTCCGTACCGGCGGCGGGCGAGGCCACCTACGCCTACGCCAACGACCTGCACACGCCGGACGAGGAGAACATCCCCCTCGACGGCGTTCAGTACTACTACCGCGTGACGGCCTGGGACTGTGCGCCACAGGAAAGCCAGCTGTCCTCCGAGGTCGGCCCCGTCGTCAGCCAGCCGAACGGCTCAGCGCCGCCCGTGCTCGTGCAGGCCTACGACACGCCCTGCGACGACGGGGAGGAGATCACCCTCGTCTTCAACCAGAGCCCGGACGAGGGCGCCGGACTGGTGAGCGGCTACCGCGTCTTCCGCGGCCCCGTCGGCGGCGACTTCCTGGCCAAGACCCTGATCGGCTTCCTGCACTCCTCAGGCGCGGCGAGCTACACCTTCCGCGACAACGAGGCGAACAACATCGCCGGCGCGCCACCCGTGGACGGGCAGCCCTACTGGTACACGGTGCGCGCCGTGAACGACACGATCATCTCCGTGGATTCGAACGAGCTGGGGCCAGTGGACGCCAACGAGGGCCTCAGCGCGGCGTTGCTGGAGGCGGTTCAGGACGTGCCCTTCGACGACGGCAGCCGCCTCACCGTGAGCTGGCTGCGCTCGGAGAGCGAGACCTGCTCGCCCAACCCCTTGCTCGGCTACCGCCTGCTGCGCAAGGATCCGCTCTCGGAGTCCTTCGCGAACCTCAGCTTCTACGCGGTGACGGGCGACCCCGCCTACGCGGCGGAGGACTCCGGACTGCTCGCGGGGCAGCCCTACGTCTACCGCGTGCTGGCGGTGAGCGCGGACGAGGAGCGGCCCAGCAACGACATGCAGGGCGTGCCCACGAACAACATCGACCTGCTGCCGCCGGTGAACCTGACGGCGAGCGGCGTGCCCTGCGACGCGAGCGGCGCGATCCAGCTCGCCTGGGATCGCTCCTTCCACGACAACGGCAGCGGCGACGTCGAGTGGTACCGCATCTGGCGCCGCGTGCAGGGGAGCGAGGTCTGGGGCGAGCTGGACCGCGTGCCGGCGACGGCGGCGGACGACTACGACTACGCCGACAACGCGAGCAGCCCCTCGCCGCCGGTGCTCGGCCTTACCTACGAGTACGTGGCGACGGCCTACAACGAGACCAACGGCAACGAGTCGGGGCACTCGGTGATGGCCACCTGCACCTCGGCGAGCGTGCCGGACGCGCCCTACCTCTGGCAGGCGACCGATACCCTCAACGACCACGGCGGCTCGATCACCGTGCGCTTCAAGCGCAGCGACGACGACGGCTCCTGCACGGACACGGTGGTCTCCTACTCGATCTACCGGCAGACCGACTGGGGCGGTTGGGGTGACGAGCACCTGATCGGAACGGTGACCGCCACCAACAGCAGCATCTACACCTTCATCGACAATGGCAGCCAGGGAGCGCCGCCCGTCGACGGCACCGGCTACTACTACATGGCCCGCGCCTGGGACGGCACCCAGTTCTCGGTGAACAGCAACGTGAGAGGGCCGGCGATCGCTGTGGACGACGGCACGACGACGGCGACGATCTTCGCGGACGGCTTCGAGAGCAACCTCGGCTGGACCCACGGCGGTACCGAGAACGATTGGCAGCGCGGCGATCCAGTCGCGCGGGCGCAGACGTACGGGCGGCCGGACCCCGAGACCGCCTGCCTCGGCGCGAACGTCTACGGCACGGACATTGGCGCCCCCGGCTGGAACGGCGCCTACCGGCCGAACACCAATTCCTGGCTGATGAGCCCGGCCATCAACTGCACGGGTTACGAGAGCATCCAGCTCACCTTCGCGCGCTGGCTCAACGTCGAGCAGCCACTCTACGACCGGGCGATCGTGGAGGTCAGCGTCACGGGCAGCAGCGGCCCCTGGACGGAGATCTGGCGCAACAGCGCCGAGATCACCGACAACAGCTGGCAGTGGATGAACTTCACCCTCAGCGGCGCCGACAACCGGGCGGACGTGCGAATCCGCTTCCGTCTGCAGTCGGACAACAGCTGGCACTACGCGGGATGGAACATCGATGAGGTGCACGTCCTTGGCGATCACTAGCGCGCGGCGGCTCGCCGGCGCGGCGGCGCGGGACGAGCGCGGCAACGCGCTCGTCGTCACGCTCTTCGTCACGCTGGCCCTGTCCGGGCTGGTGATGGGCGCGCTCATGGCGAGCCAGACCGAGACCCGCCTGAGCAGCAACACGAGCATGCAGCAGAAGGCCTTCTACCTCACCGAGCGCGGGCTCGAGGAGTCGATCGCCTTCCTGGCCCAGATGGGGCAGCCGCTGGTGGGCGCGGGGGCCGGCGGCGGGCCCGTGGCCCTCTTCGAGGACGTCGAGGCGGGCGGCGGGCGCTACTCCGCCTGGGCCGACCCGATGGACAGCAACTCGGGCCGCAGCACGCGCTTCATCGCCCTGACGGTGCGCGGCACCCTCGACGGCTCGGGCGTGAGCCGGGCCCTGCAGGTGCGCCTCGGCCAGCAGAACTTCTCGCGCTACGCCTACTTCACGGACATCGAGACGAGCGCGAGCGGCGGCAAGATCTGGTTCACGACCAGGGACGAGTTCTATGGTCCGGTGCACACGAACGACCAGCTGCACATCTCCGGCAACCCCATCTTCCACGAAGAGGTGAGCTCGGGTGCCGCTGCGGTGGACTACTACCACGGCGGGCCACCGCAGGACCAACCGGTCTTCATGATGGGCCTCAACCTGAACGCGGACAACATCCAGCTGCCGCCGAACACCGACCTCCTGCGCGCCAAGGGTCTGGCCGCCGACGGCCTCGATTTCATCGGCACGACAGCGATCGAAATGCGCGTGGCCGCGGGCGGCGACGGCATCCTGCGCGTGCGCGTCAACGGCGGCGCCGCCGTCGACTACCCGTTGCCGGTCAACGGCGTCTGCTACGTGAACGGCAAGGTCGAGCTGAAGGGGACGCTCAAGGGCCAGCTCACGGTTGCCTGCAACGGCGACATCGAGATCATGGACAACTGCGTCTACGCGACCGATCCCCGCGTCGACCCGACGAGCACGGACATCCTCGGCATCGTGGCCGATGGGGACGTCTACATGGACGGCTACGCCTACGGCGCCAACGTCGACACGGCGGACGAGACGGTGATGGCGGCGATCATGGCCCTGGACGAGAGCTTCACGGTCGAGAACTACAACAGCGGCTCGCCGCGCGGCAATCTCGTCATCTACGGCGGCCTCATCCAGTACCGGCGTGGCCCGGTGGGCACCTTCAACCCCGGCACGGGACAGATCGTCACCGGCTATGCCAAGGCCTACTCCTACGACCCGCGCCTGATGGACAACCCGCCGCCCTCCTTCCCGACCACGGGCGAGGTCGAGAAGCTGAGCTGGCAGGAAATCGATCCCAGCCAGGACATCACGGCCAACTACTGGTAGCCGCGACTTCCGCTTTGCCGGCCGGCGCGGCTGGTGTACTGTGAAGCGGCCCGGGCGCGCGCGAAAGCGGCGCCCGGGCCGCTGCGCGTCGACACCGAGGGAGGCTGTGCGTGCTCCGGTTCCGGCGGTTCCCGCAGGCGCTCCTCAGCGTTCTCCTCATCAGTCTGCTCGGCGCTGGCGCAGCCGAGGCCGCCGGCCGCCGTGGTACCTCGCCCAAGGCCCGCGCCGCGGCGCCCGTCGGCGCGCCGGCGCCCGAGTGCGCCGCCGCCTTGCTGATGGAGGCCGCCACCGGCCAGATCCTCTACGCCGAGAATCCGGATCGCGAGTGGATCCCCGCCTCCGTGGTCAAGCTGATGCTCCTCTGCCTGACCGACGAGGCGCTCGCCGCAGGCCGCGTAGCCCTCGACGACTCGGTCACCGCCTCGGCGCGCGCCCAGGCGCAGGGCGGCAGCCAGGTCTACTTGACCGCCGGCGAGACGACGAGCCTGCGCGCCCTGATCGAGGCGATGGCCGTCGGCTCGGCGAACGACGCGACGATGGCCCTCGCCGAGCACCTCTTCGGCTCGGCCGACGCGGCCGTCGCGGCGATGAACGCGAGGGCGGAGCGCCTCGGGATGGCGCGCACGCACTACGTCAACGTCACGGGGCTACCCGAGCGCAAGGGGCCGGACAGTCGCACGACCGCGCGCGACCAGGCCCTGCTCGCGCGCGAGATCGTGCTGCGCCGCCCCGGCGTGCTCGCCTGGACCCGCCTGCAGGAAACGGAGTTTCGCCCGGGGCTGCGGCTGGACTGCACGAACACCCTGCTGAGGCGCGATCTCGGCGTGGACGGCCTCAAGACCGGCTACCACGGCCAGGCCCGCTTCAACCTGGTCGGCACCGCCGAGCGCGCGGGCCGGCGCCTGATCACGGTGGTCTTCGGCAGCCCGAACGCCGGCACGCGCAACCGCGTCACCGCGCGCCTGCTCGAGCGCGGCTACGGGGAATGGCTGCTGGTGACCGGACTCGGCGCGGGCGAAGGCTTCGGCGAGGAGTTCCCCGTCGACGGCGGCTGGCGGCGCTCCGTGCCCGTGCTCGCCGGCCAGGCGCTGCGCTTCGCGGTGAGACCGGCCGAGGCGGCGCGCGTGCGCATCCGCCTCGCCGAGGGCGCGCGCCTGCAGGCTCCGCTCAAGTCGGGCCAGGTGCTGGGCGAGATCCAGGCCACGCTGGACGGGCAGCTGCTGGCCAGCGTGCCCGCGGTCGCCGGGCGCAGCGTCTGGCGCCGCTGGTTCGGCAAGGGCGAGGCGACCGGCAAGGCGGCCTGGCCCGAACTGCCGGCACCGACGGCCAGCCGGAGCGGCATCTAGACGGAATCCCTTGGCGCCGCTCCCGCCGATCGCCTAGGCTTCACGGATCCCGCGCCCGCGCGGACAATGCAGGAGGCCCGTCATGCCACGCCTCGCCGCCCTGGCTCTCGCCCTGCTCGCGCTGCTTCCGCTCGGTTGCGACCGCGGCGGCGGTGCCGGCGACCAGGCGGCGCCGCCGAGCGCGAGCACTGCCAGCGAGGGCGTCCTCTGGCTGAGCTACGGCGACGGCGTCGCCCGCGCGGCGGCGGAGGGCAAGCCGATGCTCATCGATTTCTGGACCGACTGGTGTCACTGGTGCAAGGTGATGGACAAGGACACCTACGGAAACTCCGACATCCGCCGGCAGCTCGCCCAGCGCTTCATCGCGATCAAGGTGGACGCCGAGAGCGATCGGCCCCAGGGCGGCGCCGGCTCGCCGACCGGCGTCGAGCTGGCCCGCAGCTTCGGCGTCGCGAGCTACCCGACCACCTGGTTCGTCGACAGCCAGGGCGAGAAGATCGCCCCCCTGCCCGGCTTCGTGCCGCCCGAGCAGTTCGGCTTCATCCTCGACTACATCGGCAGCGCGGCCTACAAGACGCAGACCTTCTCGGCCTACCAGGCGAGCCGGGGCGCCACGCCCAGCGGCTAGTCCGGCAGGGCTGGCCGCGCGGCCGGCGCCGGCAGTCCGCCTAGGCGGTGGCCAGGGCGCGGCCGCGCTGGAAGGCGGCCCAGTTACCCTCTTCGGTGCCCCGCGGCACGCGGGCGAGGACGACCTTCCGCCACAGCGCCTCGGGGAACGCCAGGCTCGGCGCGAGCGCGCCCAGGAAGAGCACGCTGAGCATCTTCTCGTTGCCGAGGGCGCGGCACTCGGCCTGCGCATCGATGGCGACGAGAGTCGGGCAGCGCGCGGCGAGCTGGGCGAGGGCGTCCTCGGGATAGCTGAACTGCTTGCCGGCCGCGATCGGCGGGATGATCTGCTGCCGGCTGACGATCGCCCGGCCCCCGGGCGCCAGTTCGTGGATCGCGCGCAGGCCCTCGGCCTGCTCGAAGGCGATCAGGACATCGGCGGCGCCCTCGGGGATCATCGGGCTCCAGACCTTGGGGGCGAAGCGCACGTGGCTGGAGACGGTGCCCCCGCGCTGGCTCATGCCGTGCACCTCGCTCTTCTTGACGTCGAGGCCGGCCTCCATCGCCACCTGGGCCAGCACGTCGCTGGCGAGGATGATGCCCTGGCCGCCCACGCCGACCATCAGCACACCCGTGACCTTGCCGGGCGCCACGCCGCTCGCGCTCATGCTGGCACCTCCTCCGTGACGAGGACGATCGCCGCGTCGCCGCAGGTCTGCGGACAGAGAGCGCAGCCCGTGCAGGTCTCGGTGTCGATGACCGCGCGCCGGCGGCCTTCGGGCGTGAAGCTGCCCGTGAGGCTGATGCTCGGGCAACCCGTCTGCAGACAGCGCAGGCAACCCGTGCAGGCGCTCTCGACGATGTGGTAGGGCGTCCCGCGCAGCTTGCGCGGCATCAGGGCGCAGGGGCTGTCGGCGATGATCAGGCTGACGCCGGCGTAGGCCTCGGCCTCGGCGAGGGCAGCGTGCACGTCCTCGAGGTCGTGGTTCATCACGCGCTGGATGTGCTCGACGCCGAGCGCGCGGGCGAGCGCCTCGAAGTCCACCTGCTTGGCCGGCTGGCCCATCAGCGTGAGGCCGGTGTGGGGGTGCTCCTGGCCGCCGGTCATCGCCGTCACGCGGTTGTCGAGGATGATCACGGTGATGTTGGCCCGGTTGTAGACGGCGTCGAGCAGGCCCGTCATCCCCGAGTGCAGGAAGGTGCTGTCGCCGATGGTGGCGAAGATGGGCTTCTTGCCGTCGCTCACCTTGCTCGCGCCGATCGCGTTGCTGATCGAGGCGCCCATGTCCAGGCAGGTGTCCATCGCGTTCAGCGGCGCCAGGGCGCCGAGGGTGTAGCAGCCGATGTCGCCATAGACGTCGCCGCGCGCCTTCTTGAGCTCGAAGAAGACGCCGCGGTGCGGGCAGCCCGGACAGAGCACGGGCGGGCGCGGCAGCACGGCGGCGGGTTCGGCGCCGGCCGCCGCGGGCCGGGCGAGCCCGGCGCGGGCGAGCCGGCTGCGCAGGCGGCCGGGCGTCAGCTCGCCCAGCAGGCCCCTGATCGACTTGCCTTCGCAGGCGATGCCGGCGGCCTTCAGCAGCTCCTCGGTGAAGCCGTCCAGCTCCTCGATGACACACACGCGGTCCACCTGGGCGGCGAACTCGCGGATGCGGGCGAGCGGCAGCGGGTAGCTCAGGCCGAGGCGGAAGCAGCTGGCCTGCGGCAGCACCTCGCGCGCCTGGGCGTAGGCGGCGCCCGCGGCGACGATGCCCAGCGCCCTGTCGCCCCACTCGATCCGGTTGAGCGGCGTCTCCTCGCTGTAGGCGCGCAGCTTCTCCAGGCGCTCCTCGACGTAGGCGTGCCGCGGCCGCGCGTGGCCCGGCACCATCACGAACTTCTGCGAGTTCTTCTTGAAGCCGAGCACCGCGGGCTTCAGGGTCGCGCCCGCCGTTACGATGCCTTTGCTGTGGCTGATGCGCGTCGTCATGCGCAGGAGCACGGGCACGTCGAAGCGCTCGCTGATCGCCATGCCGATCTTGACGAAGTCCTTGCAGTCCTGGCTGTCGGCCGGCTCGAGCAGGGGGAGCTTGGCGAAGCGCGCGTAGTGGCGGTTGTCCTGCTCGTTCTGGCTGCTGTGCAGCTCGGGGTCGTCCGCGCTGACGATGACGAGTCCGCCGACCACGCCCGTGTAGGCGAGGGTCAGCAAGGGGTCGGCCGCCACGTTGAGCCCGACGTGCTTCTGCGTGCTCAGCGCCCGCGCGCCGCTGAAGGCGGCGCCGGCCGCCACCTCGAGGCCGACCTTCTCGTTGGGCGACCACTGGACGTACATCTCGGGGACCATCCGGGCGATGGTCTCCAGGATCTCCGTGCTCGGCGTGCCCGGGTAGCCGGCGCCCAGGTGCACGCCGGCCTCGCGACAGCCCAGGGCCAC
>Ga0194127_10003220_pt1 | contig 21194 bp, 16 predicted proteins | sample TA2KigC100mmetaG_FD_148624 | JGI IMG/M metagenome (GOLD analysis project Ga0194127, IMG submission 148624) | Freshwater microbial communities from Lake Tanganyika, Tanzania - TA2015036 Kigoma Deep Cast 100m | ecosystem: Environmental > Aquatic > Freshwater > Lake | place: Tanzania: Lake...
CGGGATGCACGCGGACGTGAAGCTCAAGCCGAAGGGCGCGCTCGATGACCTGCCGCTCGGCGACGCCTCCCGCCACCTGTCGAAGTACCGCGAGTTCTGGAAGCTGTAGGGACGCGCGGCGAGCCGGCCTCAGTTGCAGCTGAAATCCGTCCGGCAGTCCGTGCTCCACTGGCAGTTCGACAGGCACCACTGGAAGCCGTCGTTCCCGTACTTCCAGCAGCACCGGTGGTTGAAGCCGCTCTCCCAGTTGCACGCGTTGCCCGGCTTGAGCGTGCACCCGCCCCACTGGCAGTTGGACCCGCACACCTTCTGCGAGCACGAGTCGCAGCCGCCCGTCGTGGTGCCGGGGCTGCACACCCCCTGGCCCTGGCACGTCCCCCACGACGGCCACGCGCAGTTGGACGTGCAGGTGCGGTACTGGGTGCCGCACAGGCCGCAGCCCTGGGACTGCTGGCTGCCCGGCGCGCAGGCGCCCTGGCCGGTACAGGACCCCCAGCCGCCCCACGAGCAGCTCGAGTTGCACGAGCGGGTCCGGATGCCGCAGTTCCCGCAGGAACCGGTGTCCGTGTCGCCCGGCGAGCAGACGCCCTGGCCCGAGCACGTGCCCCACGAGCCCCAGGAGCACGAGGAGCTGCAGTACCGCGTCTGCGAGCCGCAGTCGCCGCAGGGTCGCGTCTCGGAATCGCCCGGCGTGCACACGCCGCCGCCGCCGCACGAGCCCCAGCTGCTCCACACGCACCCGCCCAGGCACGTCCGCGTCTGGTAGCCGCACCCCCCGCAGGGCTGCTGCTCGATCGCGCCGAGGCGGCACTGGTAGCCTTCGTCCGTGACGCCGTTGCAGTTCTGGTCGATGCCGTCGCACTGCTCGGCCGGCATCGGGGGGCAGGCCTCGACGCAGAGCTGCTGCGAGCCGCAGCTCGCCCAGTCGGTGCAGGTCTTCGGCGCCTGGGCCGTGCACGTGGTCCAGCTTCCGCCCTGGCACGTGCGCGTCCCGTTCCCGCACATCGTCGAGCACGGCTCGCTGAACGAATCCACCAGGCCGGCGCAGTCGTTGTCCTTGCCGTCGCACTTCTCCGCCGCGCCCGGGAACACGCTCGCGTCGCCGTCGTCGCAATCCGCCTCGCACACGCGCCAGCCGTCCCCGTCCGCGTCGGCCTCGTTCGGGGGGATCGAGCCGTTGCAGTCGTCGTCGCGGCCGTTGCACGCCTCGACCGGCGTCTCCGGGCACGCCACCGCGCAGACCTGGCCGTACCCGCACGTCGAGTAGTTCATGCAGGACAAGGGCTTCGGCGCGTCGCACGGCAGCCACACACCGGCCTCGCACGTCTCCCGGCCGTCGGCGCAGCCCTGGTTGCACGTCCGGCCGAACCGGTCCACCACGGCGTCGCAGTCGTTGTCCTTCTTGTCGCACTCCTCGGTCGCGCCCGGCCGGATCGCGGGGTCCGAGTCGTCGCAGTCGAGGTCGTTGCCGATGTACCCCTGCGGCGCCGTGCACGCGTCGAGCCTGACCGATGGGTTGCCGTACCCGTCGGAATCCGAGTCCAGCCAGTAGGGCGCGCGCAGACCCTCGTCGGTCTTGCCGTCGCAGTCCTGGTCCACGAGGTCGCACGTCTCGATCGCGGCGGGGTTGATCGTGTCGTCCCCGTCGTCGCAGTCGCCGCCGTCCGGCACGAAGCCGGGCGGCGCCTCGCACGCGGACACGCCGTCCTCGGTCACGCCGTACCCGTCCTGGTCGGCGTCGCGGTAGAACAGGATCGTCACGCCGTCGTCCGCCACGCCGTCGCAATCGTCGTCCTCGCCGTTGCACTGCTCGTCGGCCGCGAGCAGCGCGGTCGAGCAGCGCGCGGCCGCCCCGCTCGGCATGCACTCGACCGTGCCGCCGGAGCAGCGGCCGGTCCCGCAGGACTCCCCGAGCGCGCGCGTCGAGCCGTCCCAATCGGCGATCGAGAAGCCAGGGTCGATCACGCCGTCGCAATCCTCGTCCGTGCCGTCGCACCGGTCCGCGGGCTTCGGCATGCACTCGCCGCAGGTGGAGTACTCCGCGCAACTCGACCCGTAGTCGATGCAGGTGTTCACGGGAGGCGCGGTGCACGGCTCGAGCGCGCCGCCGACGCAGGACTGCCACCCGGACCCGCAGTCGGTCGAGCACGCCCGGTCGGCCTCCCCCTCCTCGAAACCGTCGCAGTCGTTGTCCTTGCCGTCGCACTTCTCGGGCGCCCCCGGCCAGACCGAGGCGTCGTCGTCGTCGCAGTCGCCCTTGTCGGTCGCCGAGTACGGGCCCATCGGCGCGCACTGGCACTTCCACTGCTTGGCGTCGCCCCACGAGTCGCCGTCCGCGTCCAGGTAGTGGGGCTTGCACCCGGCGATCCCCGTCGGGTCCACCTCGCCGTTGCAGTCGTCGTCGAGGCCGTTGCACACCTCGAGCCCGTTCGGGTTGACGGTCGGGCGCAGGTCGTCGCAGTCACCGCCGATCTGCGCGGTCCACGGCGGTTCCGGCTTGCACAGGCAGCGCCTGGACGTGTCGAGCCCCCAGCCGTCCTCGTCGTCGTCCCGGAACCATGACTTGCAGCCGGTCGAGTCCTCCGGGTCGATCTTCCCGTCGCAGTCGTCGTCGCGCCCGTTGCAGACCTCGGCTGCGCCGGGGTGGATGGTCTTGTCCAGGTCGTCGCAGTCGTCGCACGCGGTGAACCCGTCCTGGTCCTTGTCCACCATGCAGGCGTCGCACATGTCGCCGATCCCGTCGCCGTTCGCGTCCTCCTGGCCCGGGTTGACGTAGCCGCACTTCGGGCAGTTGTCGTCGCACTTCTGCGTCTCCCCGCCGGTGCACGGGTTGTCCCCCGCCGTGCCGCTCCCGTCGCCGTCCTCGCGGATCCCGTCCCCGTCGATGTCCGGGTCGACACAGTCGGCGATCCCGTCCGAATCGCAATCGACGAAGCCCTCGTCCGACTTGCCGTCGCAGTCGTCGTCGAGCCCGTTGCATGTCTCCACCGCGGGGGTCGCGGCGTCGCATGCGGTCAGGCCGTCGGGGGTGCAGCGCCTGGACCCGGTGCACTTCCCGAAGTCGTTCGACACGCCGCAGCCGGTCTCGAAGCCGTGGAGCGCGGCCGTGCCGTGGCACTCGCACCCCTCGCCCGACCAGATGCACCACGTGCCGCCGCCGCGGTCGGAGGCGTCGGGCGCGGCGAGGCAGTCGTAGCCGGTAGGGCAGGGGAGGGTCGCGTCGCACGGCTCGGTGCAGAAGCGGCCATCGAGGCCGCGGGACATGCAGAACGCCCGGGTCGAGTAGCCCTGGCCGATGCAGTCCTGGTCGGTCCGGCAGGGGTTGCACAGCGTCACGAAGGCCGGGACGCACGCGAACTGCACGTCCTGGCCGGGCAGGGGGATCTGCTTGCAGGTCCACCCCACGGGGCAGGTCTCCATGCACGGGGTCGTGCAGACGTCGCCGTCCCAGCCGTGCACGCAGAACCCCCCGGGACAGTCCGAGTTCGACTTGCAGGGGGTCTTGCCCGGGATCACCTCGGTGAACGTGGTCTCGCCCGGGTCCGCGGGCAGGACGTCGTCCGGCTCGCCGCCCTGCTCGGGGACGGTGGGGTCGCCGTCCGGGTCCGGGATGACGATCGCGCCGTCGCCGTTCGCCCCGTCGCGCGGCGCGTCCGCCTTCACGTCGAGGTCCACGGCGGGCTTGAATGGCACCGACGACGACGTGCACGCCGCGAGCAGGAGGGCGAGGGCCGGCGCGACCTCCCCCAGCAGGATCCCCGTCGCCCGGAAACGCCCCGCCATCGCAAGCCTCCGCCCGCCGGACCGGGAGTCATTCTCCGCCTTCGGGGGGCTGCCCGTCAAGGCGTGCCGGACCCGGCCGGCGGGTTGGATGCCCGCGCCAGCCGGCGCTCCGCGTCGAGCAGCGACGCGGCGTACGGGTGGAGACCCGGCGTGCCGGGGGTGAAGCCGGCCGCGGGCCGGTCCTCGACGATCCGGCCGTCGTGGAGCACCAGGACGCGCGTGCACAGGGCGCGCACGTCGCGCAGGTCGTGGGTGATCAGGAGGAAGACGGGGACGGGCACGGCCGCCTCGCGGAGCACGGACAGGACTCCGGCCCGGGCGATCGCGTCGAGCCCGGTCGTCGGCTCGTCGACGATCAGCAGCTCCGGCGTGGTCGCGAGCACCCGGGCGAGGCACGCGCGGCGCCGCTGGCCCCCGGACAGCTCCCCCGGCAGGGCGTCTCCGCGGCCCGGGAGGCCGACGCGGACGAGCAGCGACTCGATGCGCGCGGCAGGCTCGCCGCCGCCGCCGCTACCGCCCGCGCCCCCGTGGACCGAGAGCGTCTCCGCCAGGTGCCCGGCCACGGTCATGCACGGGTCGAGGATTGCGTAGGGGTTCTGGAACATCATCTGGAACCGGCGCCGGCTCCGGCGCAGGTCCGCCCCGCGGAGCGCGAGCAGATCCGTCCCGCCGAGGCTCACCCGGCCGCGATCCACCCGGGCGAGGCGCGTGACCGCGCGCGCGAGCGTGGACTTCCCCGACCCCGACTCGCCGACTAGGCCCAGTCGCTCGCCGTCGTCCGCCGAGAACGCGACGCCGTCGAGCACGCGGTGCCCGCCGAGGCGGACCTCGAGCGCCTCGACCACCAGCCTCATCTGCCCCCCGAAGCGGTCCCGAGCAGCGTGGAGGCGTACCCGGACGCGGCGGGCTCCGGGCCGAAGTAGCGCCCCCACGCGCCCGAGTCCTCCACCCCGCCGTCGCGCAGGACCACGACCCTGTCCGCGACGTGGCTCAGGAGGTCGATCTCGTGCGATACGAACACGACCGACGTGCCGGCGTCGCGACGGACCTCGCGGAACAGCTCCAGGACCTCGCCCTGTACCACGAGGTCGAGGCCGGTCGTCGGCTCGTCCACGAACAGGATCGCGGGCCTCAGCGCGAGCGCCTGTGCGGTCGCCACGCGCTTCGCCATGCCGACGGACAGCTCGTGCGGGCGGCAGCGGGCGACGCGCGCCGGGTCGCGGAGCGCGAGGCGCTCCAGCAGCTCCACGGCGCGCCTCGCGGCGTCGCGGCGTCCGACCGAAGGGGCCGCCCGGCGGATGCTGCGGGCCACGGCATGTCCGACCGGCTCGAGCGGGTCGAGCGCCTGGGGCGAGTTCTGGTGCAGGTAGGCCATGACGGTCCCGCGGAACGGGGCCACGTTGCGGGCGTGCCTGGCCTTCCACCGGGCCGCGACGCGGTCCGGGACGCGCGCGGGATCCGCCGCGATCGCGGGGGGGATCGACGCCGCGAGGCCCGCGGTCAGGTCGGCCTCGGCGCCGCGCGCCCCAAGCCGCACCTCGCCGGCCACGACCCCGGGGAACGGCCGAACCCCCGCGAACACCGACAGGCACAGGAGCGTCTTCCCGCACCCCGACTCGCCCACCAGCCCGACGGTCTCGCCCTCGGCCACGTCGAGGTCCACCCCACCGAGGAGCGTCCGCACGCCGGCCGGGCCGCGGACGGCCGTGACGAGCCCCCGGACGGTGAGGACGGGCGCCATGCCGGCGAGCATACCTCAGGGCGCGCGGTCGCTGGTATGCTTCCGGGGCAGGTTCGGGGAGGCAGGGGACGTGCAGGACGGACCGGGCAGCAGGCGGCAGCGGAAGCGCGTGACCGCCGCAGGGGTCCGCCGGCTCGCGGGCCTGGCCGAATGGGACCCGGCGGCGACCCCGCGCGTGTCCGCCGGGGAGCGGGCGCGCGAGGTCTTCCAGTCGGAGCGATCGGGCCGCGCGTACGAGGTCGCGGAGAAGTGCGCCGCGTGCGCCGCGGCCCGCCGCGCGACCGGCGACCCGACCGCGCTGTGCGAGGCGCACCTGGCCGAGGCGATGGGGCTGTAGGGGCCGGGCGCCTGCTTCAGCCGGGCCCTCAGTGACGGCACGGGGTCGAGAGGAGTCGCGACACCGGGACGACCTCGACCCGCGGCGGCGGGGGGCCCGCGCCGGGGGCGGGCTTCCGCGCGGCCGCATCCGCGAGTTCCCCAGCGAACCTGGCGAGCGCCGCCGCTGTGCCGGGCCTCGGGTGGCCGATCCCGACCGCGCAGCCGCGCTGGCGGGCGATGGCGACCAGCTCGGCGAGCTTCGCGGCGACCGCCTCCTCGGACGGGTCGTTGTCCAGGAACACGTCCCGGTCCAGCTCGGGCACGCCCGCGGCCGCGGCGGCGGACCGTCCGGCCGTGTCGATCGCGGTGCGCGAGTCCACCCAGTACATGCCGCGCTTCGCCAGGACCTTCAGGACGGCCTCCATGCGCGCCGCATCGGCCGTGAAGCGGGAACCCATGTGGTTGTTCGCGCCCTTCGCGCCCGGCACCGCCTCGAAGTGCCTGTCCAGCACGGCCGCGATCACCGCGTCGTCCATCGCGACGTTCAGGAAGCCGGGGCCCGTGACGTGGTCCGCCTCGATCGGCTCCATCGGCAGGTGGATCAGGTACTCGCGGTGCTTGACGGACAGGTGTGCCGCGACCGCGGGCGCTCCCGGGGACGTCGGGAGCACGGCGAACGCCAGCGGCAGCGGCACGGCCCCGAACTGCACGGCCTGCTCGAGCGACTCGACGTCGTCGATCACGATCGCGACGAGCGCGGACGCGGGCGGGACCGGCTGCGGCGGGGCTGCCGGGGCCGCCTGCGCCCGGGTCGCGAGCGGCGCCAGGGCGGCGGCCAGGGCGGCGGCCAGGGCGGCGGCGAGGGCTGCCGGGGCCGCCTGCGCCCGGGTCGCGAGCGGCGCCAGGGCGGCGGCCAGGGCGGCGGCCAGGGCGGCGGCGAGGGCGGCGGCGAGGGCGGCGGCGAGGGCTGCGGGGGCCGCCTGCGCCCGGGTCGCGAGCGGCGCCAGGGCGGCGGCGAGGGCGGCGGCGAGGGCGGCGGCGAGGGCTGCCGGGGCCGCCTGCGCCCGGGTCGCGAGCGGCGCCAGGGCGGCGGCGAGGGCGGCGGCCATGACGGCGGCCAGGGCGGCGGCCAGGGCGGCGGCGAGGGCTGCGGGGACGGCCGCGAAGCGTCGGCCCGGGATCACCTGGCCTCCCTGCGGCGCGCCATGAAGGGCGCCGGATCGATCGCCTCTGACCCGCGCCGCAGCTCGAAGTACAGCCGCGCGGCCTCGTCGCCCGGGGCCCGCTCGACCTGCCCGACGAGATCGCCCTCGCGCACGATCGCGCCCTCGGCGATCCCGGTCCCGGTCAGCCCGGCATAGACCGTGTACCAGCCGGACGCGTGGTCGAGCACCACGGTCGTGCCGAGACCGCGGACCGCGCCGACGTGCACGGCGCGACCGAACGCGACCGCGCGGACGTTGCGGACTGCGCCGTCGAACCTGAGCGTCAGCCCCGGGTGGGGGGTCACGGTCTTGAACGTCGGGTGGACGCGATCGCCGAACGGCAGCTCCACGCGCGACTCCGCCATGGGGTTGCGCAACCGGCCGCGCAGCGACTCGAACGGCACCGCGGAGGGGCGGCTCGACAGCCTGCGCTCGATCTCGGCGACGAGCGCGCGTTCGACCGCGCCGATCTCGGTCGCGTGGCGCTGGGCCAGGGCGCGGTCCTTCTCGAGCGCCGCGAGCAGGGCCTGGCGTGCGGTCGTCTCCGTGGCCAGCCGGTCGCGCGCCTCGCGCTCCGCCGCGGCGATCGCGTAGGCGTTCGCGCGCTCGATCCCGGCGCGGAACTCCGCGGCGGCAGCGAGGTCTGACGCGCGGCCCAGCGATTCCATCTCGCGCGCCTGCCGCGCGGCGAGGCGATCGACCAGGGCGCGGCGGCGGGAGACCTCCTCGCCCTCGGGGCCGAGGAGGAGCGTCGCTGCCGTGCCGTACGGCGCGGCGGCCGCGGCCAGGCGGAGCGAGTCGAGCAGCAGGGCACGGGCGGCGGCCTCGTCGCGCTTCGCGGCAGCCAGCACCTCGCGGGCCGCGGTGGCGCGGGCCTCGGCGGCGGCCCTGGCGGACTCGGATGCCTTCACCGCCGCGTCGGCGCGGCGCGCCTCGAACACGTGCCGATCGAGCGCGGCGAGGACGGACTGCTCCTCGCGGAGCAGGGCGCGGAGGTCGTCGGGGTCGGCCCGCGCGGGCGCGGGCCGGAGGACGATGGCGGCGAGGCCGGCCGGGACGGCGAGGAGCGCGAGGCCGACGCGCCCGCGAATCACGGAAGCCTCCGGATCGACGCGATGAACGCCCCGAACGCGCCCACCGCCGCGCCGACCAGGACCGCGAGAGAGAGGGTGGCGGCCGGGTGCACGGGTACGCGGACCCCGACGCCGAGGTCGCCGCCGATCCAGGCGTTCGTGGCGCCGGCGACGATCAGGGCGGCGATCGCGCCGCAGAGGACGCCGATCACGCCCTGGAGCACGCCCTGCACGAACAGCGGGACGCGCACGAACGCGTCGGTCGCGCCGACGAGCCGGAGGATCGTCATCTCGTCGCGGCGGCGCTCCATGGTGCGCGTGAGGGTGCCGATCACGAAGAACACGGTGCTCGCGAGGAGCAGGACGGCGGCGAGCGTCAGCACGAGGCGGCCGAAGCCGACCGCCGCCGCGGCGGAGCGGATTCGGGCGGCGCCGACGGGCGGCTCCGCGACCACGTCCACGCCCTCGATCGCGCGGAGCAGCGATGCGACCGCGGCCACGTCGGGCGCGCGGCCCGGCGTGTCGCGGAACGAGACATCGAGGCAGTGCTGGCCCGGTACGGAGTCGGGCTGGAGGCGTCCGACCAGGTCCTTCGGCAAAAGGGCCGTGTTGCGAGCGCGGTCCTGCTCGCGGGACAGGTACTCGACCTTGTCCACCTCGGTGCGCGCGCGGACGCGCCGGATCACGTCCTCGACCGTGGCGCTCGGGACCTCGTCCTTCAGGTAGACGAGGACGCGCGCGCGCTGGCCGGCCCGGTCGAGCAGCGAGACGGCGAGCGAGCCGTACGAGGCGAACAGCGTGACCAGGCACGCCGCGACCGCGAGCGACACGATGCACGCGAGCGTCTGGCCCGGCGAGATGGCGAGGCCCTTGACGCCCTCGGTCAGCAGGTGGGCGGCGCGCCGGACCGTGGCGAGGCGCGACGGGTCGCCGATCGGCCCGAAGTCCTTCTTGCGTTCCCTGCCCTTGCCCTTGGCCGCCGCCACCGGTCAGCCCCCCTTCGGCACCGCGTACCCGACGCGGTCCTCGATCATGAAGCCCTTGTTCAGGAGCAACGTTCGCCGCGGGTACGCCTCCAGCAGGAACCGGTCGTGCGTGGCCATCATCACGGTGGTGCCGCGCGAGTTCAGGTTCTCGAACAGGCGCACGATGTCGTTCGACAGCTCCCAGTCGAGGTTGCCCGTGGGCTCGTCGGCGAGGACCAGTGCCGGCTGCATGACGATGGCGCGCGCGATGGCCACGCGCTGCTGCTCGCCGCCCGAGAGCATCGGCGGGAAGGCGTTCGCGTAGCGATCGATGGACAGGTCGTAGAGCACGCCCTCGACGCGGTCCCGGACCTCGCGGCGCGAGAGCCCGAGGACGTGCAGGCCGAGGCCGACGTTCTCGAAGACGGTCCGGTCGGGGAGCAGGCGGAAGTCCTGGAATACCACGCCGATGTTGCGGCGCAGGTACGGGACGGCCGAGCGGCGGAGCGCGCGCAGGTTGCGGCCGAAGACCAGTACGTCGCCCTCGGACGCCTGCTCCATGCGGAGCAGCAGGCGGATGAGCGTGGTCTTGCCGGCGCCGGACGGCCCGGACAGGAAGACGAACTCCCCCTTTCCGACCTCGAACGAGAGGCCGCGGATCGCCTCGGTGCCGTTGGGGTATCGCTTCGTCACGTTGTGGAGCGAAACCAGCGGCATCGGTCCCTCGCGCGGGCCGAAGAATACCACGAGACCGGTCTCCCGTACCCGTCCGTGCCCGTACCCGTCTCCGCATCGCGCCGTGCTATATTCCGCGCCGGTTCGGCCCGGAGTGGAAGTGGAGAACCCGAGTCGCCGCCGCCGGATGCTGCCCGTGCTCCTGTTCGCGGGAAGCGCCGCGGTCCTCGCCCTGTTCAGCTTCGACCGCGTGCTCGAGCCGTCGCGGCACTTCCACTTCATGGACCTCGCCAACTCGTTCCTGGACGGGCGCCTGGATACCGACACGCCGCGCCGGTTCAGGGGCGGCCAGGACCGGCCGGACGACCCGCCCGGGCTCCAGGACGCGGTGGACCGGCACCTGACCGACGGGTCCGGCAAGGCGATCGGCTGGAACGACTGGGCGACCGTCCGGGAGATCACGCTGACGGACGACACGGTGGTCAAGGGCGTGTTCCCGTGGTCGGACCAGCAGGGCGACCAGAAGAAGCGCTTCATCACGTTCGACCGCCGGGAGTACGTGATCGACGCCGACCTCGACGTGGCGCGCACGTGCGGGCCGAACGGCAACGCTCGCTGCGACGAGAGCCGGCACTACATGTCGTTCCCGCCGTTCCCGGCGTTCGTGATGATGCCGGGCTTCCTGATCTGGGGCTACGACTTCAACGACGTCCTGTTCACCGTCCTGAACGCGGCGCTGAACGCGCTGCTGCTGTTCACGCTCCTCGAGTACCTGCGGACGCGCGGCCTGTCCGCGCCCCCCCCGCGCGAGAACGTGCTCCTTTCGATCCTGTTCACGTTCGGGACCGTGAACTTCTTCTCGGCGATCCGCGGCGAGGTCTGGTACTCGGCGCTGATCCTGGCGATCACGGCCCACGCGGCCTACATCCTGTTCGCGATCGAGGCGCGACGGCCGCTCCTGGCGGGGCTGATGCTCGGGCTCGGCATGGCCACGCGCACGCCGATCGCGTTCGCCGTCCCGTTCTTCGCGCTGGAGATGTTCCGCGACGGCGATCGCATGCGCTGGCCCGGCTGGGGCACGCTGCTGCGGAAGGGCGCGCTGTTCGCCGCGCCGGTGCTCGCGATCGGGCTCGCGCTGATGGCGTACAACCAGGCCCGCTTCGAGAACCCGTTCGAGTTCGGGCACACGTACATCGCGAACGGCACGCGCGCGTCGATCCGCGACCACGGCCTGTTCTCGTGGTGGTTCCTGAAGGCGAACCTGGCCGCTGCGATCACGAACCCGCCGGTGATCGACACGTTCCCGCCGTTCATCCACATCACCCGCCACGGGCTGTCGCTGTTCTTCGTGACCCCGGCGCTGATCTACGTACTCTGGCCGGCGCGCTGGTCGGCGTTCGCGCGCAACGCGGCGATCACCGCGGCAGTGGTCTCGATCCCAGACCTGTTCTACCAGAACACCGGCTGGGAGCAGTTCGGGTACCGGTTCGGGCTCGACTTCCTGCCGTACCTGTTCCTGCTGCTCGCGGTCGGCGGCGCGTCGTTCGGGACGCGCACCTTCAAGGTCCTGCTGGTCGCCTCGTTCCTCATGGCCGCGCTCGGCGCCGTAACCTTCGACCGGATGGGGCAGTTCTATTACGAGTGACGCCGACGGCCCTGCGGCCGTGGCCGCAGGGCGCGGGTGCGCCCGGCATGGGCGCGAGATAGGAGGTGGAAGTCCTCTGGGGACCCTGACGCTGGGCCCCATCTCCCAGGCGAAGCCTGGGGAGGGCGTGCCTCGGATGGCACGCCCGACAGATGGGGGGAACCCCACACCGAAGAGACAAGGGTGCTGGGCCGGAGTAGCGGTCCGTCTGCGGCGAGCCGCGAGGTCCGAGGCAGGTCCCGTGAGGGGGAGTCTGGTGGAAGTCGAAGGTGCAGTACCGACCCGAGCGCAAGCGAAGCGCCGTAGGGCGCGCGACCCCTGGGCGAGCCGGCTCGTGGCGGCGAAGCCCGCAATCCGCCGGAGGGGAGCGCGTAGTGGCGACGGGCATGGTACGAAGTCTCGCGTACCTACCCGGGAAGACCTCCCGGACTCCGTGACGGTGAAGCCGTGAGCGGTAGGCATCGATGAGGTGCGCGAGCACATCGGCGAAATCGTGCCGGCGCTGGGACGCGCGCTGCTGGACGGAAGTTATCGGCCCGGCCTGATCCGCCGGGTCCGGATCCCGAAGGCAAGCGGCGGCCAGCGAGGACTTGGCATACCGAACGTGGTGGATCGGGTCGTACAACAGGCGGTGCACCAGGTGCTCAGCCCGAACTACGAGCCGGCGTTCCACGGGAGCAGCCACGGTTTCCGACCGGGGAGAAGCTGTCACACGGCAATAACCGAAGCCAGGGGGCATCTGGAGGAGGGCTTCGAGTGGGTGGTGGACTTGGACCTGGAGAAGTTCTTCGACCGGGTCAATTCTGCCGAGCACCGAAGCCCGGAAACTCCCACAAGAATCCGCGCTTGTACGCGGACCCCTGCGGACGCACCGATCCGCCGCCTTGAAGATGTTCGCGTTTTGGGTTGGCTCCCGTTGAGTCCGCCGGGCACGAAGGCGAACAAGAGCGGGAGAGCCAAGCGACCCGGGCGACTGGCGCGACAACCAAAGGCCAGTTGTTCGCGTCCGGGAGAAATTCGCGGCCTTCTGTTGACGCGACATGCAAAGGCCACTATTTCTCACCAGAAGGGCGTTTCTGGTGTAGGGTTGTCGCGTGGGAACCGGGATCACAGGCGAGGGCCGTCGCGAGATCGCCCGGGTACTCCGGGCGGGCAGGGCCTTCGTGTCCGTGAGGGACGTCGCGGTTGAACTGGGGGCCAGCCAGGTCGAAGCTGCGCGGAAACTCGCGCGCTGGTGCCGGCAGGGATGGCTGCGAAGGGTCCGGCGGGGGCTGTACGTGCCGGTTCCCGTCGAGGCCGAGAACCCCTCGGCATGGTCGCAGGACCGCCTCATCCTGCGCGGGGCGCAGAGCGCCCTGGAACGTGAATTCGGTCGGATGGCCTGGCTCGCGAAGATCCTCCAGATCAAGCCGGGATCCGTTGGACTCGAGGAACGCGCGAACCTCGTCAACGCACCCGCGAGGAAGGGCCATGTGCTCAGGCAGTTCCTCGGCGCAGGCGATCACCCTGGGGATCCGTGCCGTCGACAGACGCATGCGCTCGCGCTCGAAGAAGACGGGGTTCTCGAACGCGGCGATGCGCTTCAGGCGCATGCGGGCGAGCGGCGAGAGTGCCCGTGTTTCGACGAAGATCTGTTGACGGAGGGTGCCTCTGACCTGTCGGGGTAGCTCGATCTGCCGGTCGGCAGGGCGACCCGACGGGGGGCGATCCCATGGCGTGGCATCGTCTTCGAAGTTCGGCGCGGCCCGCACTCCCAGGATTCGGCCGGATCGGGTGGCGTCCTGCACGAGTGCGTCAACCGTGACCGAATCGACGCGGCGCACGGATGCGAGGAAGGCCCACGGGTCGTCCCACGGGCGCATCGCATCGTCCAGGAACAAGGTGCAGTCGCGGGCGCGCGCCTCCTTGCTGCAGCGGCAGCGCGATGAGGTTCCCAAACCCGCCCTTCGGCATTGCGTCCTGGTTGGGGAACAGGCGGTCGTAGGACGTGAAGCTGATCCCTGGTCGTCGATCCTGGGTCTCGGTCAACAGGAGACTGCCGAACCCTCGGGCGGCGATGGCCGGGATCGCTTTCTCGAAGAAGAACCACGCGTGCCCTCCGCTCCCGGAGCGCGACCGCTCGATCGCCACGGGGAGGCCCTGGCGTTGGCAGGTCTCGCGGAATGCGGCGATGTCGTCCTGCCAGGACGGGCCATCGAAGTCGGCCGCAAGGAACCAGCACGTCTCGTCGGGTAGGAGCGGGTACACGCCGACCACGTGCTTCCCGAGCAGGTGGTCCTGGACGACCGCGTCTGTAACCGGCAGCAGCACCCGTTCGCTGCAGTCGCCGCATCTTACGGTGGGTTTGCGGCATGTCCCTCGTACCCATTCGTTCGCGCAGGCTGGAGCGTAACCGGACCTGCCATTCCTCCCCTCCCATCGGCGCGCGAAAACGTCCTCGCGGCCTCGGAACAGGGATCGGAACAGCGCGATCTTGGCTTCGCTCGTCAGAGCGGGCCTGGCTGGGGATGTCGGGGGCGGCGTGCGATCCCAAGCGGCCGTCGGCGATCTGCACGTCGAAGTGCTTCCGCCTGTGCACCCCGCCGATGTTAACCAAGGCCCCACCGCCCCGGCTCCGGGAGCCACCGCGGTTAGCCAAGGGGCCGTGCTCTCTCCCCGCTCTCGGCCTCGGAGAGCACGATCGGCCCCGAGACCGGGCGCCTCGGGCGCCCCGCGTGATCTCAGCCGCGCCGGCGCCGAGAGCGCGCGCGGAGGTCGCCGACGCGCAAACCCCCGCGAGAACTGGGGCGAAGACGCGAAAGCCCCGGCCGTTGCCGACCGGGGCCTCCGTTGACTGCGCCTCCACCTCCGGTTGGTGGTGGAGGAAGAACGGCTCATTCCCATCCGCTGAAAGCCGCGACCCGATGGTTAACAGGCGTCAACAAGAAGTCGCGTAATATCAGCTAAGTACAAGGCACGTCTCACGAGATTTCATGCGCCATCTAGTGACGGATAGATGGCGCATTGGCGTTCAGAAGCGCTCGGCGATCCGGTAGTGGGCATCCTTCCGGGCGCCGTGCTTGTTGAGCAGGCCGTCGTGGACCAAGCGCTGGAGGCGGCGCTGGAGCGTACGCAGGGGCGGACGCGGTTCAGGGAGCGCGGAGAGGATCCCGGGGCTGGTCAGGCTGCCGCCGTGCTCGACGGCCTCGAAGATGCGCCGATCGAGCTCGTCGGGGGGCCGGACCATCAGCCACGGGAGGCGGTCTTCCTTGTCGTGGTAGCGCTTGAGCCGCAGGCGAAGGTCGCTCAGCGCCAGAGCGGCGTGGAAGGCGAAGTGCTCGATCGCGGTCGTCGCGTCACCAGTCCAGTCGGCGGTCTTGACGACGTCTCGGGTCAAGGACAACGCCTCCTCGCCGCGCTCACTCTCGGCGAGCACGAGGAGGCCGTGCGGGTCAAAGCGATCGGCCCGCAGTTCGTGGTCGATCACCGCGTCGATCGCCGGCCGCTCGGAGTCGTGGGGAAACGCGATGGACAGCCCCCAGTGGAGCACGGCGGCTCTCAGCAACCCGTTCTCGGAGACGAGATCGTCCGCCTCGACCCAGTCGTACAGGCGACCGACGGACTCCGGCACCGGGATCGAGCCGCGATGGAGCTCGAGCAGCTTCTCGCGCGGCCGCCCGACGAACTGCGACCAGAGCATCGCGGGATGGTCGTGACCGTGGAGCGCGAAGTCGAGGTACGCCGCGAAGGTCTCGGGCCTCGTCCGGTCGCCGCGTTCCGAGTAGTAGCGCGCCGCCTCGCACAAGACCGCCGCCTGCCGGATACGCGTCATGACGATCCGCTTGCGCGGCGGCAAGACGGCCCCGGCGAGCACGGGCGCGATCTCGTCGAGGTTGACCCTGCTTCCCGAGCGCGCCACGAGCTGCGCGATGCGGAGCTTCCTCGCCTCGGCCTCTAGCCGCTTCAGGCCGAAGTGCGACAGGCGCATGCCGTCGATGGCGCCAGCGTGTCGCGAAGCCAGCGCGACGGCCCGCATGAGCGTCGGCGTGAGCGCGTAGCGAAGCTCGGCGAGCGGGATCTCGCTCGGACGCTCGTAGACGCTCGGCCCGTGACGCGCCATGCTCACCGTTCGAGCCCCAGCTCGCGCCCAAGGATCTGAGCGACGAAGCTGCAACTGCTGCTGACGAGTCGGCGGATCCGCTCCTTCGTCTCGGAGGCACGCCCGAGCGCTTCCGCGGCCTTCATCGTTGCCGAGTACGCCGTCCAGACATCGGCGCCGGTGATCTCGTACCCGAACCCCTGGACGAGCCAGTCGAGTGCGGCGACTCCAGCTTCCACGGCGAACGCCGGCTGTTCTGCGGCGTGGTCGCGCGCGGCGCGCGCGAGGGTCTTCGGGTCGCATGGCGACGTGTGGGCGAGCTGGCTGGCGGTATCGTAGAGGCCGAGCTCCTTCGCCGCCGCAAACCATTTCCCCTCGTCACCGGGCGTCGACTTCACCAGGTCGGCGAGGATCCGCTCCGCCGGCTTGTGCGGGTACCTCTTCGCAACGGCACGAAACGTCGCAAGGTACGTGCCGCCGCGGTTGGCGCGAAGCCCGTAGCGCGCGTACGCCTCCTCGACGAGGTCAGACGAGAGGAGCATCTCCTCGCAGAGCGCGTCGACGTCGGCGTCGCTGGTCCATGGACCGCGAGAGGACTCAGCGAGCGCGATAGCCTCGACCTTCTTGCCGATGGCGCCGAGGGCCTTCACCGCCCAGCGCTTGTATGGCCAGAAGCTCTCGGCCTGCAGAACATCGAGGATGTCGGCGTAGCGCTCCGCGCGGAAGAGCGCGCTCAGGCACGCGCTGCTGCCGTGGAAGTGGCCGCGGAGGTTCTTGTCGGGGCTGAGGGCCGTGCGCGTGATGCCGAGCAGTCGGTCCGCCCACGCGGAAGCGACCTCTTTCGACGCGCACATCTCTCCCCAGTAGTCGGCGAGCCGCTCGATGTACGGGATCTGATCGTTGGCGTGCGCTTCCCAAAGTCGCTCGAGCCAGGCGTCGCGCGTCGTCGCGTCTGCCGGAGCCTCGGCGATGATCGCAGCCAGATCCTCGACGGCGTGGTTCACGGCGGTGCCGATCGCGCCGGAGGAGCTGTCCACCTGCTCGATTGCCGGCGACACGCGCTCCAGGAAGAGGACGGCGCCCTCGGCCGCGAGCATGGGATCGCGGCGCGCGACTCTCTTGATCTCGCTCACTGCCTGCCTGACCCGCTGGATCGCGGGCTGCGACTTCCAGCCGAAGGCGTGGCGGCGGAAGCGTGCCTTGAATTCCCACTGGTGGGCGTCGGCACGCGGGGTGGTTCGCCTCGTGCTCATGAGGGGCCCAGATGGCGGTCGAGCTCCGCACGCAGCGCGGGGAAGCGCCGGTACTCGGTCTTGATGGAGGCCACCCAGCGCGCCGCTTCGGGCGAGCGGTCGCACGCGAGGCAGGCCGATCTCTCCTTCGCCGACGGGCCCGAGGAGCGCCACGAAGATGCGGTGCGCCGCGGTGTAGTCCTTGCGGAGGAACGCGGCGGAGCCCCGGCGCAGATGCTCGTCCACCTCGGTGGGATCGGCCTGGCCCCGCCGCTCGGCAGCCTTGGCAAATGCGAGGACCTCCGCGACGTCGTCGTCACCGAGCGCCGCCGGCGCCCAACCGGAGCCGCCGCGTGCCGCGCGGTTGATGAGCGAGTTGACGATGCGGCTGTGGGCCCGGTCGTCGAGCTCGAGCAGCATCTCGCGAACGAGCTCGCGCAGCGCGTCGGCCCCCATGGTCGCAAGCGCCGCGTCTACGTCGTTGCGGACCCGATCCGGAGCGGGACTGTGTCTTCTCTTCATCGCGCTGCCTCAGCCCTGGCCGTCGTCAGCGTCCGTCGTGCCCGCGACAAGCCGCACGACGCGCTCGGCCTCCTCGCGCTCACGCGTCAGCTCCGCGCGCAGCTCCTCCTCGGTCGGCAGGTACATCTGGTAGCGCGCCGCGAGGATCTGCTCGTTGTCCTCGGGCAGCGTGATCTTCACCATCGCGTCGTTCTTCTCCGAGCAGAGCACGATGCCGATGGTGCGTTCCTCGTGCTCGGCACGCTGGAACCGGTCGAAGAAGTTCACGTACATCTGCATCTGGCCGAGGTCCTGGTGCGTGAGCTTGCCGAGCTTGAGGTCGACAAGGACGAACGCGCGGAGCAGGCGGTTGTAGAAGACGAGGTCCACGTAGAAGTGGTCGCCCTCGAGCGTGATCCGCTTCTGGCGCGCCACGAAGCAGAAGCCCTTGCCGATCTCCAGCAGGAACTCCTCCAACCGGTCGATGATCGCCTGCTCGAGGTCACGTTCGAGCGCCGTGGGCTTCTCCTTCAGGTCGAGGAACTCGAGGACGAACGGGTCCTTGATCACGTCGGCGGGGACCGCGACCTCCTGGCCGCGGCGGGCGAGCGCCAGGATCTCGGCCTGGTTCTTGTTCATCGCCAGGCGCTCGAAGAGGAGTGACGCAATCTGGCGCTCGAGCTGGCGGGTGGACCATCCTTCGCGGACCGCCTCTATCTCGTAGAAGGCGCGGGCACGCTCGTCGCCGACGCGCATCAGGATCGCGTAGTGGGTCCATCCGAGGTTCGGCGGGAACAACAGGGCTGAGGACGGTTCGCTAGGCACTGCCGAGCGAATCTCGATGGCGCCGGAAGCGATAGGCGGTGCCAAGCGATTCGGCGGGCCGCCAAGCTCCTCTGGCACGCACGAGCCATCTCGGTACGTTCGGTACGTGAGGAAGAACTGCCGCATGTTGCGGAGGTTGGGTTCGCTGAAGCCCTTGCCGAAGCGCCGCCCGAGCCGCACGGCGAGATCGGCGAGGACGCGCTCTCCGTAGCCGGCGCGCGCCTGGCCCCGCTGGTCGACCTCGATGATCTCCCGCCCGATGTGCCAGTAGGCGTGGACCATCGCCGTGTTGACCGATCGGGCAACCTGGCCGCGAGCCGTCTCGATGATGGCGGCGATGCGCTCGTAGAGGGCGTCGGGCAGCTTGTCGGGGACGTCGCTCATCCGGCCAAGACCTCCTCCGGCGTGATCTCTGCCGGCGCCTTTTCATACGCCAAGTCATCGGCGCTTACAAGACGGATGGCGACGCGCGGACGGTGGTCGGAATGGAGAACAGGGCGACGGATGAGGCGAGAATAGGGCGGCCCTATTCCGTCCCATTCTCGGGGCCCCGTGCTCGGCCCGCCCCGGCCGGCGCTCGCGGAGCCGGCGCTAACCAAGCCCTTCCCGACCGGCCGTCTCCGACCGTCGCCGTCAACCAAGGGGCCGTGCTCTCTCCCCGCTCTCCGCGTCCGAGAGCACGATCGGCCCCGAGACGGGGCCTCCGCGGCGCCCGGCGTGATCTCTGCGGCGCCGTGGCCGAGAGCCGCCGCCGAGGTCGCCGATGCGCAAAGGCCCGCGAGAACTGGGGCGAAGACGCGAAAGCCCCGGCCGTTGCCGACCGGGGCCTTCCCTGACTGCGCCTCCACCTCCGGTTGGTGGTGGAGGAAGAACGGCTCCCTTTGCGTTGGCGAAGGCGAACAGAGCGGGAGAGCCACTCTCTGGGTCAGCTCCTCCTGGCCCGGCGAGCCGACAGCCAGGCCCGGCCCTTGGCGGTCAGCCGGTATCGCTGGAGGCGGCTGCGGGGCTTGTCCGGGATGGTCATCTCGACCATGGCTGAGGCCAGCGCCGGCCGGAGATAGCTGTACAAGAAGAAGGGCCGACTGGACACGGCGAGTTCTGCTTGGAGTTCGCTCCCCGAGCGGGCGCGGTCTTCGAGTGCAACCAGGAGGCGTCCGACTTGTTCGCCGACTTGTTCGGTGACATGTTCAGTCAAGTCAGGCCGCGTCGGGACGAAGTCGCTTGTGTCGGCCAGCGGCCTGAAGGTTGCCGTGAAGAAGCCGGCGCTCTCGAACTCCGGTTCCGGGCTGCCATGCTCCCGTGCGGCCTCGCGCATCCGCTTGATCCCGGTGCCGGCCATCTCGATGTAGTCGATTCGATGCAGCAGGTCTGCGATGAGCGGGTTGCGGCGGACGCTGCGGGTCCCGAGCTTCTCGGGCGGCAATCCCCGCGGCAGGCCTCCCGGGCTGCTGACCTCGATGCGGTCCGAGTAGATTTCCACGAACACGTTCGCGCCGACTTCCCACCAGTCCCGGTGCATCACCGCGTTCGTGATCGCCTCGCGCAGCGCCTTGGTGGGGTACTCGGGCACGTTCTCGCGCTGGAGAGCCTGGATCCGCCACCCCGTCCGCGTGTTGCGCTCGATGAAGACCATCGCGTCGTCGATGTCGGCGACGACACCCCCCGCGAAGTCCTTCCGGTCCAGCACGTGGACCTTGTCCGTCCCGCGGGCCAGCAGGCACGTGATGTAGGCCTGCGGGAAGAAGTGCTTCACGTTCTTCGCGAAGAACAGCGCGCCGCCGTTCCGCATCGCGAACCGGTCGCCGGATCGCTCCGCGGCCTCGATGTTGACCAGGACGTCCTCGACCGCCGCGGATTTCGCGATCCGGCTCTTCTCGCGCCAGGCCTCGAACTTGTCCCGATCGAAGTCGTCCGGGTAGCGGAACTTGGAGCAGGGCGCGAGGTCGAACCGGATGGCCCCCTCGCTGCGGAAGAAGTCCCGGATCTCGTCGCGCGACAGCTTCTGCGTCACCGCGCCCTGCCGCCAGAAGAACCCCTCGCGGCACTGCACGGGCTTGCTCTCGGCTTCGCGCACGGTGACGACCAGAACGCTTCCCGAGGGCTGGATCGTGACGCGGACCGGCGGATCGCAGTTGTGTGCCATGTCCTGGATGCGCGCCCGCGCCTCGTTCGTGTCGTGGACGCCGACGACCGTCCCGTCATCCCGAACACCGATCAGGATCCGGCCGCCGGTCGAGTTAGCGAGGGCGACCATCTCGCGTGCCAGCGACGACGAAACCGACTCCTTGTACTCGAGCATCGAGCCTTCGCCTTCGCGCAGCAGGATGTCGAGGTCCTCCGCGGTCATTCAGGCACTCCCATCAGATCCCCTGCAGCCGGGCCGTCTTACCGGTCGGCTCGACCGAGTATCCCATTCTCCGGTAGCCGCGCAAACGTTTCTCGAACATCTTCGCAAGGACCGGTTCGTCGCGATCAACGTAGTCGATGATCCGGACTTCCTGCTTGCCCGGGTGGGGACGGTCCAGCCGACCTGCGTACTGGACCAGCGTGCCGCGCCAGGAGACCGGTGACCAGGAAGAGCGTGTCCAGCCGGGCGTCGTCGAATCCCTCGCCGATGTAGCGGCCGGTCGCCAGTAGCAGTCGCTCCTCATCGTCCGGGATCGCAGCGAGTCGTTCCAGGACGGCGCGTTGCACCTTGCGTCCGGTGCCGCCGTGAAGGACGACCAGATGTCGCACGAACTTCTCCAATCGGGTCGCGAGGAAGTCGAGGTGGCTCCGGCGCTCGGTCAGCACGATCGGGGACCGGCCCTGCGCGACCGCGGCGATCACGTCGTCCAGGATGGCCGTGTTCCTGGCATCGTCCTGCTCGATGGCGCCGTAGATGGCCTGGATCCCCGCGTCCGCGGGGCCTTCCCACCGGAACGACGTTTCCCGGCAGACGAGCCGCCGGATGAATCCCGAGGCCACTTCAGACGGTCCAATCGCGTGCCGGATCGGTCCGCACTGCATGTGCAGGATCGGGTGGTGCCCGTCGCGTCGCGCGGGCGTGGCGGTCAGGCCGACGACGAAGCGGGCTCGGACCGCCTTCAGCACCCGTTCGAAACCGACAGCGGACACGTGGTGGCACTCGTCGACGATGACCTGGCCGTAAAA
>Ga0194127_10003221_pt1 | contig 21188 bp, 16 predicted proteins | sample TA2KigC100mmetaG_FD_148624 | JGI IMG/M metagenome (GOLD analysis project Ga0194127, IMG submission 148624) | Freshwater microbial communities from Lake Tanganyika, Tanzania - TA2015036 Kigoma Deep Cast 100m | ecosystem: Environmental > Aquatic > Freshwater > Lake | place: Tanzania: Lake...
CAAACCGGATGTGGATTATATCGACGGGCTGTCCCCCGCTGTGTCCATCGACCAGAAATCCACAAGTCATAATCCCCGTTCCACGGTGGGCACGGTCACGGAGATCTATGACTATATGCGCTTGTTGTTCGCGCGCGTTGGTATTCCTCATTGCCCGGTGTGTGGACGTGAGGTTGTGCGGCAGTCCGCCCAGGAGATCGTGGACAAGGTCGAAGGATTGCCGGATGACAGCCGGGTATTGATCCTTTCACCCCTCGTGCGCGGGCGAAAAGGGACCTACCAGGCCGTATTCGAAGAAATTCGCAAGGCCGGCTTCACCCGCGCCCGGGTGGACGGCACCGTTCATTCGCTCGACGACGAGATCGAACTGGATCGATACAAGCAGCATACCATCGAGGCAGTCGTGGACCGGCTGGTGATTTCTCCTTCGGACGACAGGGAGCAAAAAAAGGCAGCGCGTACGCGTCTGACCGATTCCATCGAGACGGCGCTCAAATTCGGTGAAGGGTATGTGTCCGTCCATTTGGTTGACAAAAAGGAGGATATCCACTTCTCGGAGCATCTCGCCTGTCCTGAACACGGAATCAGCATCGCGGAAATCGAGCCGCGTACGTTCTCCTTCAACACGCCGCAAGGAGCGTGCCCGGACTGCCAGGGATTGGGTTCAAAACTGGAGATTGATCCGGAGCGCATTCCCCCCGACCCGGACCGATCGCTCAACGAGGGAGCCATTGCAAGCCTGGAATGGAGCGGACCGAAAGAGGAGGGAGGGTATTACTGGCAAGGATTGGAGGCAGCTGCGAGGCACTTCAAATTTGATCTTGACAAACCTGTCAAAGACCTGTCCAAAGAACACTTGAAGATCATCCTGTACGGTACCGGAGAAAAGCAGATTCAGATGATGTACAGGAACTCCAACGGAAGTGAATTCAAGTTCACCCGCGCCTTTGAAGGAGTGATCACCAACCTGGAGCGGCGCTACCGCGATACGAATTCCGAATACATCCGGGAGAAGATCTCCGAATTCATGTCAGACCGTCCCTGCCCGACTTGTGCGGGGAAACGATTGAATCCCGCCGCCCTGGCCGTCACCGTAAACGATGCAAATATCATCCAGGCGACGTCCTGGCCTGTTATGACTACTTTGGATTGGATCAAGAGGCTGTCCGGCAAGGAATCTCCTCTGACGACAAAGCAAAAAGCGATCGCCGAGCGGGTGGTCAAGGAAATCAGCGAGCGGCTTACATTCCTGGTGAACGTCGGCCTGGATTACCTGACTTTGAATCGCTCTGCCGCGACCCTGTCCGGCGGCGAGGCCCAACGGATACGCCTGGCCACCCAGGTCGGTTCACGTCTCGTTGGGGTATTGTATGTACTTGACGAACCGTCCATCGGCCTGCATGCCCGGGACAATGCACGATTGTTGCAGACGCTCAAGGGGTTACGAGATCTGGGCAATACGGTTCTGGTGGTAGAGCACGACGAGGAAACGATACGCGAGGCGGATTGGGTGATCGACCTGGGACCGGCTGCCGGTGAACACGGCGGGCAAGTCGTCGCCGAGGGAACTCCGAAGAAGATCATGTCCCATCCAAAATCCCTGACCGGCGCCTATTTATCCGGCAAGAAGCAAATCGACCTTCCCAAAAAGAGGCGCAAGGGCAACGGGAAGGAATTAAAGATCCTTCAAGCCTCTGCCAACAACTTGAAGGGCATCGATGGGGCCATTCCTCTCGCCAGGCTGGTCTGCATCACCGGTGTGTCCGGCTCCGGCAAATCCACCTTGATGACCGATATTCTGTACAATGCCCTTGCAGCCAGATTGATGGGCGCCCGAACGTCCGCGGGACCTCATGCAAGAATCGAGGGCGTGGAGCATCTCGACAAGATCATCAACATCGATCAATCTCCGATCGGGCGCACCCCGCGCTCGAATCCGGGCACGTACACCGGGTTGTTCGACGAAATCCGCAAGTTGTATGCAGAGTTGCCCGAAAGCAAGGTGCGCGGTTACAAACCCGGCCGGTTTTCCTTTAATGTCCACGGCGGGCGATGCGAAGCCTGTCAGGGTCAGGGCGAACTTCGAATCGAGATGCAATTCCTCCCGGATGTGTACGTCCCCTGCGATGTGTGCCATGGCAAACGATTCAACCGGGAAACCCTTCAGGTCCTGTTCAGGGACCGGTATTCCATCGCCGACATCCTCGATATGACCGTGGATCATGCCCTGAGCGAATTCAAGAATTACCCGCCCATGTTGAGCAAGCTGAAATTATTGCAGGAGGTCGGACTCGGATATGTGCGGATCGGTCAGCCAGCCACCACATTATCAGGAGGCGAAGCCCAGCGCGTGAAGCTGTCCAAGGAACTCTCCCGCCGATCGACCGGCCGGACCTTATACGTGCTGGATGAACCCTCGGTCGGCCTGCATGCCGCGGACGTACATAAATTGATCGAGGTGCTGCAAAGGCTTGTAGATGCCGGCAATTCGGTGCTGATCATCGAACACAACCTGGACATCATCAAAACGGCGGATTGGTTGATCGATCTCGGCCCGGAGGGGGGTGACCGCGGCGGAGAGTTGGTAGCCGAGGGAACCCCTGAAGAGGTGAAGAAAATCAAATCCTCCTATACAGGAAATTTCCTGCGAAACCACATGAAATAGGCTGACGGTTTTCAGTATTTCACTTCTCGTTCCAGAGATCCAGAATCCCATCTCCCTGCGGGCACAATTCAATCAAATTCAGGTAGAATATGAACTCGGGAAGATGACATGAGCCTGTCTTACAACTATCCATTGGGGAACAAACCACCGAAAAGAAGGAAGCCGGCGAATCCCAACCTGATCTATATTCTCGCCGGCACGCTCGTGCTTGGGGGACTGACCCTGCTGATCGTATGGCTGGCAGGTCCGGGGCGACCCTTGAACTCGGTATTTGCCACAGATACACCCACCGCCACAATCACCTCCACCCCTACGATGACATTGCTCCCTACGGATATTCCAACCATCACACCGACCGGGACGGTGACAGCGACCCCCACATTTTCCATTCCATTCAACTACACCGTTCAGGAAGGCGATTACCTTGCGTTGATCGTGGAAAAATATTCACTAGGCGAAGATGGGATTGCCTTGATCCTGCTCTTGAATCCCTATAATGAGGAATCCGGGATAGGCATCGATCCAGCCACGCAAATCGTTTCGCCCGGACAGGTGATCCTGCTGCCCAATCCGGACATGGAGCTTCCGACCGCAACCCCCATCCCACCGGATTTGCCCCGCGGAACGCGGATTGATTACACGGTTGAGCCTGGCGATACCCTGGCGGGTATTGCTTCCAAGTTCAACAGCACCGAGGAAGAAATCATTAAACAAAACAAAATCGCCGATCCGAATGCAATCCAGGTCGGTCAATTGTTGATCATTCCGGTCAACCTGGTAACCTCCACCCCGACCCGACCCCCGACCAGCACCCCTGGCCCATTGGATCCCACCGCCACATGGACTCCGGTGAATTAATCTCTGGACAAATAACAAACCCTCATGTAGAATTCAGCCCCGCTGTCAATGGGATGATCCTTTCGGAGGAAGATCTTGGCCAATATTCAATCACAAATTAAGCGCCATCGTCAGAACGAGAAACGCCGCGTTCGCAACAGGAATTTTCGCGGAGCCGCCCGGACCGCAGTAACGGATGCACGCCTTGCGCTCCTGGAAAATGATGCGAATACAAGACCTGCCGTCATGAAGGCAATAAGCGCCCTGGACAAAGCCGCAGAAAAAGGCGTGCTTCATCGCAACAACGCAGCCCGGCGGAAGAGTCGTTTGATGTCAAAACTTGCTGCTTTGAGCTCAGTGGGTCAATCCGCGGACAAGCAGGTGACTCCGCCAAAGAAGGCATCGGGTCGAAAATCAACCGGGAAGAAGACCGCCCAGAAAAGGACCGCGACCAAGAAAGCCCCTGCAAAAAAGAAGGCGTGACCATTAGCTGCAACTTGAACGGGAGTCGGAAGGCTCCCGTTTTCATTCCACTGATATAATCCCAAATCATGTTTGAAAAAGAGCAAAAAGCGGTAGAAGAAAGAGTCGAGGAGTATTGCGCCCGACAAAAAATCCAACTGGCACAATTAAAGTGGACCTCCATCCCCTTTGCCGGGGAATGGGGGATATCCACCTCGTTCTTTCAAACTGCAGCAGAGGAAGCTCGCACCGGGGGAGGCGGGAAGACACCCGTCCCCCAGCGAGCACAAGCCATTGCAGAGCAAATTCGCGAACGCATCGGAATCCTGGAGGGGATCAATCGAATCGAAGCCGTCAAGGGTTATCTCAACCTGTACTTTGAGACAAACGAATATGCCACGCGGGTGGTAAATTCGGTGATCGCATCGGGGTCGCAATTTGGCAAAAGTCTCCCAAAGAATGAACGGGTCATGGTGGAGTACGCGCAACCGAACACCCATCATTCGCTCCATATCGGCCACGCGCGAACCACACTTCTCGGCGAAAGCGTTTCCCGCATCGTGGAATTTGCCGGCTATGAAACCATTCGCGCTTCGTATCCCGGAGACATTGGCCTGGGTGTGATCACGGTTCTCTGGGCATATGACAAATTCCACAAAGGACAGGAACCACAGGGGATACACGAACGCGGGCAATGGCTGGCAAATATCTACTCCAAAGCCACCGCGCTGCTCGAAAAAAAGGAGACGGAAACCCCCGAAGAAACAGCGCTGCGCGAGACTTATGAAACCGAAAGGCGGGAGATGTACCGCAAGTGGGATGCGGGGGACCCTTACGTCCGGGATCTGTGGCGAACAACCCGCGAGTGGAGCATGGATGAATTGCGGGAAATCCTGAAAATGCTGGATGTCCATATCGATGTCTGGTTCTTTGAAAGCGAAGTGGACGAGCCATCCAAGGCGATCGTAGACGAATTAATCGCAAAAGGAATTGCGCAAGACGAACGCTCTCAGGGCGGACCGGTGATCGTCAAGATCGACGAAAAACTGGGCTTGAAAAAGGAAAAATATCGTACCGCCGTCCTGCTGCGCAATGACAGCACCTCGCTCTACTTGACAAAGGATTTGGCGCTCGCCAAGGAAAAGTTTGAGCAATATCACGTGGATCGCTCGGTCTATGTGGTTGACTTCCGGCAAAACCTGCACTTTCAGCAAGTCTTTAAGATTCTCGAATTGTGGGGCTTCCCCCAGGCATCAAAATGTTTTCACCTCTCCTATGGGTATATCACCCTGCCGGAGGGGCCCATGTCGGCGCGCCTCGGACGGGTCGCCTTTATCAAAGACGTGGCCAATGAAGCTATCCGTCGAGTGCTGGCAGTGGAATCCCAGAAAAGCGGCGACGTTCCGGAAGCCGATCGGGAGCGGGTCGCGGTGCAAATTGGGTTGGGCGCGTTGGCCTATTCGATCCTGGCTGTCGACAACAACAAGGACATCGTATTCGACATGGACGAAGCACTGTCTTTCGACGGCCGTACAGGTCCATACATTCAAAATGCCCATGTTCGTGCAAACAGCATACTGAAAAAAGCCAAATTCCAACCCACCGAACCTCCGCAAGCCTCGTTCGATTACGAATTGACCAGGCATGAGATCGAATTGATCGAATGGATTTCGAAATTCCCGGACGCAGTCGAACAGGCGGCGGCGGAGTATCGTCCACTGATCATGGCGACCTATGCGTATGAACTGGCGAATGCCTTTCACTCGTTCTATCACGCAGTGCCGGTTCTACAAACCGAGGATGACGCAGTACGGACGGCCCGCATCCGTTTGGTTGCCGCTGCGAAACAGGTGCTCGCCAATGCACTGAGGTTGCTGGTCATCCAGGCGCCGGAGGTCATGTAGGCATGAGACAGGCTTGGAGGACGCGAGACTCTTCATCGCATCCATTAATATTCCATTCACAGGAGTAGATTATGCCGGTCAAGACGATCATCATGGGCGCCGCAGGGCGGGATTTCCACAACTTCAATACTTTCTTTCGCGGAAACCGTGATTATGAGGTTGTGGCGTTTACGGCAACCCAGATTCCCGACATCGAGGGAAGAGTGTATCCAAAGGAATTGGCGGGTGACCTGTATCCAAAAGGGATTCCGATCCACGCCGAGGAGAAATTGGGCGAATTGATCCATACCCTGAATGTGGACCAAGTTGTTTTCTCCTACAGCGATGTCCCACATGAATATGTGATGCACAAGGCCAGTATGGTTATCGCGGCTGGGGCGGATTTCCGCCTGATGGGAACCCGGCATACCCAGATCAAATCAGCGAAACCGGTCGTGTCCGTTTGCGCGGTGCGGACCGGATCCGGCAAGAGTCAGACTACCCGGCGGATCTCCCTGATCTTGAGGGAGTTGGGTTACAAGGTTGCGGCTATCCGCCATCCGATGCCGTACGGAAACCTGATCGCCCAGGAAGTCCAGAGATATGAAAACTATGACGACCTGGATGAATACGATTGCACCATCGAAGAGCGCGAGGAGTACGAGCCCCACCTTGACAACGGGGTGATCGTGTACGCGGGCGTGGATTCCGAAAAGATCATCCGTAAGGCAGAGCAGGAAGTGGACATAATCTTGTGGGATGGTGGCAATAATGACTTTCCGTTCTACGTACCCGACCTGCAGATTGTGGTGGCGGATCCGCATCGACCAGGCCACGAAACGAAGTATTATCCCGGCGAGACAAACGTTCACATGGCAGATGTGTTCGTCATCAACAAAGTGGACACCTCGGATCCGGAGGCAGTCATTCGGGTTAGGGAATCCCTCCGCTCGCTGAATCCCAAGGCGATACAGATCGAGGGCGCATCCCCTCTGTTTGTCGATGATCCGCAGGCAATTCGTGGAAAACGTGTCCTGGTGGTGGAGGACGGCCCGACCCTGACGCACGGAGAAATGGCTTACGGGGCAGGCTATGTAGCCGCACGTAAATTCGGCGCGGCCGAGATCGTTGACCCGCGACCTTTTGCCGTGAAATCCATTGCCTCGACCTTTGAAAAATATCCAGCCACCGGACCGATCCTGCCCGCCATGGGATATGGCGAGGCCCAGACGAAGGATTTGGAGACCACCATCAACAAATCGGATGCTGAGCTGGTAATCATCGGCACCCCCATCGACCTGACGCGCATCATCAAGATCACCAAACCTACCCAGCGTGTAAGATATGAATTGCAGGAGATCGGTCAGCCTACCTTATCGGATATCCTGGCGAAGAAATTCGGAAAAAAGAAATAGCGGTATGTTGATCAGAATTGCGATGATATTGATGCGGCCGGCAGGCAGGAAAACAGGCTTTTCTTCAAGGAAATCATTCGAATAATTTCGGGACCAGAATCACCGCGGCGAGAAATCCAAGGCCGATGATCCCGGTAATTCCCGGAAGGATCCACATCACCATCGATCCCATGAATGATCGGATGCGCGCCTGCGCTGGATTATCCCGGTCATACAGGATCGTCACCACATCACCGACTTCGTGAGAGGGTGGTGAGCTGCCTTCGCTTAATTGAACCGTATGACGGCGGCCATCCTCTGAGGCGAAATCCACCACCGGGAAGTAATACATCTCAACGGTACGGTCCTGCTCGCTGAGGTATTCCTGGCGCACGATATCCACGACCCGGCCGGTGGTGCTCTTCTCTCGGCTAAGTTGCTCGATGGTTCTTACGGAGGATATCAGAGCGACGATCAGCAGGATCCCTGCCGCGGCAGAAAATATACCCAAAATGAGTTTTTCAGGATCTATAGAATTCTTTCCCCCGGCTTTCATGTCTTTCTTTTGATCACGCCTGATCCCCCTCTCAAACTCTTCTTCTTCCGCCGCCTCCACCATTGCCGCGAGTTTCTCTCGATCGCGCTGACGGGGTATGTCTTCTAGGTTGGTATACTTTTTTCCATTCACTTCGAATACAACTGGCTCGTCGCCTTCCCAATGGATTGAATATTTCTTCTTGGACAAGATTAATTCCTCCGTATTTCGAGAAATCAAAAGACTGATCCACACCACTCAACGGACACCCATGACGCGCAACAACACTTTTCGGGTATGCGTTCGCGCGCGATGCTCGAATACATATATTCCCTGCCAGGGGCCCATGCATAAACGGCCGCTATCAACCGGTATGGAAAGACTAGTTTCGGTCAACATGGCGCGGATGTGGGAGGTGGCGTCATCGGACCCTTCCAGGGTATGGGTATACCAGGGAGCTTTTTTTTGGACCAGACCCTCCAGGAATTTTTCGATATCGGCCCGCGCAGAGGGATCCCAATTTTCGCTGATCAACAGGGAGGCGCTGGTGTGCGGCAGGAACACGAAACACATTCCTTCCTCTACCCTCCAATCGGACAACCGGTTCTGGACCCTTTCGGTGATCTCATATAATCCTTTTCCGCTAGTCGGGACATCGATGGAGGCGGAGTACCAATTCATTCTTTATGCGCCTATCATGTGAGCTGGATTTTTTTGCATACAAGTGAGAATGAAATTTCTGGTCTTTTCTTTACGATTATAAAACATTCGAACCGCGGGTCGGTTGCCCGATCCACATCGGTGAAATAAGGACCCGGAAACGATGGGGCTTACGCGTTCCCACTTTACCAGTCCCACGATCATGAACATGGCGAAATTAACCGGCCGGACCGTAAGACCATTGCGAACCGTCATCCCATAAAGTATATAATGGGGATATGTTCATCGACCAGGTCAACATCTACGTGAGATCCGGAAAGGGAGGTGACGGGATGGTTCACTTCCGGCGGGAAAAGTATGAACCGCGCGGCGGGCCGGATGGAGGAGATGGCGGGAAAGGCGGGGATGTAATATTTGAAGTCAAACCCACATTAAATACTCTGTCATCCTTCAGGCAAAACCAGAAATTCTCTGCGGAAAATGGAGCCAACGGAGGTCCTTCTCAAAGGACGGGACGCAATGGCAGGGATCGGATTATTCCTGTTCCACCCGGCACGATTATCTTCGATATTGAATCCGGCATTTTGCTCGGAGACCTCACCCAGCCCGGCCAAAAACGGATCATTTGCAGGGGTGGGCGCGGAGGGCGCGGCAATCAACACTTCGCCACTTCCCGAAATCAGGCTCCTCGCACTGCTGAACGCGGGGAACCATTCGAGGAGAAGGAGCTCCGGCTCGAGCTCAGATTGATCGCGGATATCGGTATCATTGGTATGCCGAACGCCGGAAAATCCACTTTGCTCACTGCTCTCACCAACGCCAAACCGAAGATCGGCGATTATCCATTTACCACCCTCCAACCCAACCTCGGTGTGGCTCGAATCGATGACGATACAACCACAGTCCTGGCGGACATTCCGGGTTTGATCGAGGGGGCGCATGCCGGCGCAGGATTGGGACATGATTTTCTGCGCCACATCCAGCGGACGCGCGTGCTCATCCATTTGATCGACGGACTCTCCGCGGACCCCATGGCTGATTTCAGTCAGGTCAATAATGAACTCGCCCTTTTCGATCCCAACCTGGCAAAGAAACCCCAGATTGTTGCCTTGAACAAAACGGATCAGCCGCAGGTTCGAGAGCGATTTGGGGATCTCCAGAAGAAATTCAAGAAGCTTAAAATTGATCTTCAACCGCTTTCCGCGATCGCCCGTAGGAATACGAAAGACCTTCTGATCGCAGCCGTTCAGAAGCTGGAGGAAACTCCTGTTCTGCCGGTGGAGGAATCGCTCCCCGTCTATCGACCGGAACTGGATGCAAATCAATTCGAGATTCGCCGCATGGGCAGTGACAAGTGGCGCGTGAGTGGAATCGCCATCGAACGCTCTGCAAAAATGACTTATTGGGAACATCATGGATCCGTGAGGCGGTTCCAGAATTTGATGCGCAAGCTGGGTGTGGATGAAGCCCTGCGGAAGGCGGGTATCCGCGAAGGGGACACGGTATATGTCGGTGAATTCGAATTGGAATGGCAGGAATAGCCGGATTTCCAATTAACGATCCTTGAAAAAACCCTCTTATCCGTCATTCAGTGGATCCTTTGAGCATGCGATATGATCTTTGCCTTCCATGGTATTGGGAATATGACGAGGATTTCGTACACCTCGTCGAAGACGCCTGCCTCCAGCAGGCCATTTCCTTCTGGCCCATCACTCCCTCCACTTTGCTCGATGCCATTACGGACCTGTGGACCGGCAACCAGAGTTTTCGTACATTACTCTTCCGTGGAAGCGGGGATAAGCGCTTTGAACCGATTCAACATTGGGCACGTGAAAACAACGCATTTCGCATCAATCCCGAGGAGATATCAAAATGGTCAGAGGACAAGGCCACCATGCATCTGGAATTGATCCATGCAGGTCTCCAAACCCCCCACACCATCATCCTTCCACCGTTCCTTGAACAGCCGCTGCTGCCTCCCACTGATCTCAGCCCGTTGGGTTGGCAATACGTCATCAAGCCTTCCAATCAAGGCGGGGGGCAAGGTGTGATTCTGGGCGCATCCACCATGGATCAGGTTCTCCGGGCGCGTATGCAATTTCCCGAAGAGAAGTATTTAATTCAAGCCACAGTCATTCCCAGGACGATTCAGGGACGTCCTGCCTGGTTTCGGGTGATCTACGCGGCCGGGAATGTCTATCCAAGCTGGTGGCACCCTCTGACGCGCGTATACTCGATGGTTTCCTCCTTGGAGGAAACGAAATACAACCTCGAGCCGCTTCGAGAGATCACCCAACGCATTGCCTCGATATCCAAAATGGATTGGTTTTCCACGGAGATTGCATTAACCCACGAGAACTTTCTGGTCGTGGACTACGTAAACGATGATATTGACACCCGTCTGCAGTCCCATGCAGTGGATGGCGTCCCGGACGAGATCATGAAGGCAGTCGCCTCAGACCTTGTCAGATTGACCCAGGAGGCTGGATGAAGAAAACGCGCGCCCGTGATCTGGGGATCCCGTTCGAGGGAGATGTGGGAAAGTTCAACGCCATCACGGATGTTTCAGGCGTTGCGGTCGGATATACCACGATCCTCGAAGGCGAATCCGCCCGGACGGGGGTCACCATCATCCATCCCCGCGGACTCAATGACCACACCCCTGTTTATGCGGGGATCCACTCGTTCAACGGAAATGGCGAGATGACCGGAGCCGCCTGGGTGGAGGAGGGTGGTTTGCTCGAAGGACCGATTGGCTTGACAAACACGCACAGCGTGGGGATCGTGCGAGATACGATCATTGCCTGGCAGGTTCAAAATAACGCGTTATTTCAAAAATGGTCGTGCCCGGTCGTAGCCGAAACCGCCGATGGCAGGATGAACGATATGAATGCCTTTCATGTCACCTCGGATCACGTGTTTCATGCCTTGAATTCAGCCGGCAGCCAGGAGGTCGAGGAGGGAAATGTTGGCGGAGGAACAGGCATGCTGTGTTATGAATTCAAGGGCGGCGCGGGCACTTCATCCCGCAAACTATCTGGAGCGCATGGAGGCTGGACGGTAGGAGCCCTGGTCCAATCCAATTTTGGAAGACGGCCCCAGCTTACGATTGCCGGCGTTCCTGTAGGAAAGTATCTGCCCAACAGCGCACAGTCTTCAAAAGATGAAAGTCCGTTTCAACCTGAAGCTGGATCATTGATTGTCATCCTCGCGACAGACGCTCCACTTCTGCCTCACCAGCTTAAACGGCTCGCCCGACGCGCGACCATCGGCATGGCACGTACAGGATCGCTCGGAGGGAACGGATCCGGCGATATCTTTCTGGCTTTCTCAACCGCCAACTCGCAAGCCGCCGTAGGAGACGAACAGGGATTATCGACCGTCCAGACGATAGCGAACCAGCATCTCGATCCGCTCCTGTGGGCATCGGCGCTGGCAACGGAGGAGGCGATCATCAATTCACTGGTTGCGGCGGAAGACATGAAAGGCCATTTGGGTTTCAGCGTCAAAGCGATCTCCCATCGCGAATTGCAACGCGTCCTGAAAGAACACCGAATCTCGATCTAAAAAACAAAGAACTCCGCCATTCCGCGGAGTTCTTCAATCCGAAGTCAGGGTGATTACGGATCCTGAATTTCAGCTGCCCTCAGGGTATTGTTCATCAACATGGCTATCGTCATCGGCCCGACCCCTCCCGGGACGGGGGTTATAAAGCCGGCGACCTCCCTGGCTTCATTGAAATTCACATCCCCGACCAGCCGCTGTCCGCTCTTCTTGGTCGCATCCGGTACAGCGTTAATGCCCACATCGATCACGGCCGCGCCGGGCTTGATCCAATCCCCGCGCACCATTTCCGTCTTGCCTATCGCTGCGATCAGGATATCCGCATTGCGCACCGTCCCCGGTAAATCCTGTGTGCGTGAGTGACAAACCGTGACAGTGGCATTCTTTCCGATCAGCAGCAGGGCGGCCGGCATTCCCACGATGTTCGAACGCCCGAGCACCACGGCATTTGCTCCTTCGATCTTTACTCCCGACTTTTCGAGAAGATATATGCATCCATAGGGTGTGCAAGGGACAAACAACGGGTCGCGGCCCTTCTGAGCCAGGCGGCCGATATTGATCGGGGAAAAACCATCCACATCCTTTTCGATGCTGATCAATTGCAATACCCGCTCTTCGTTCAAGTGGGAGGGCAGTGGTAACTGGACCAGGATGCCGTTCACCTTTTTGCTGCGGTTTAATTTCTTGATCAGCTTTTCAAGCTCCTCCTGGGAGATATCTGCAGGCAGATGTTCGCTGACCGAACCCATGCCAAGTTCCTGGCAGGCTTTTTGCTTCGATGAGACATACGCTGCCGAGTCCGGTCGATCCCCCACCAAAACTGTAGCCAGGGTGGGTTTCGGCTTCCCTGCGGCTAATCGTTTGGCAACCTTGGCGGCAACCTCCTCTCGAACCTGCTGGCCGATTAATTTTCCATCGATCAATTGAGCTGTCATTATTTGCTCCTTTATGAGAATGCGTCGAATTTCCGTGAAAAATTATACATTCTCCCCCCCTGAAGAAGAAGTGACACTCATCCCGAATTCCGAATTACGCCTACCATTGTCTCATCCCTCAAATCAATCAGGTCAACCTGGTCGAATTCATTCCAGCGGGGGGAGGCCGTCCGGGACATCACCCGCAGGAAATTTTCGGTCAAACCGTATACCTCCCATCCATTTTCACCGATTGAGGAGGCAGTTTCCCACAACACTCGCAGAGTACATCCAAGAAATCGTTTGCGAAAAATAGCCGCAGATTCGGTCAGAGCTTCGTGCAAGACATGGTTTCGTTGCTTTCGAAGGATATGCAGTATCTGCCTCGGAAAACCGGCTGCCGCGGTGCCGGGACGTGGAGAGAAGGTAAATACATGTCCGCCCGCAAATTCCATGGCGCGGACAAATGCAAGGGATTCGTTGAATTCCTGCTCCGTTTCGCCGGGGAACCCGGCGATGAGGTCGGTGGTGATCGCCACATCCCTGATCCTCTCGCGTGCAGACTGAATCAGACTCCGGTATGATTCGGGAGTGATCCTGCGGGCCATGCGCCGGAGAGTATCGGCGCTTCCACTTTGCAAGGGTAGATGAAGATGAGGCATAAGACGCGGGTTTTCCCATAGACGAAAAAAAGTTCCATCCAAATCCCAAGGCTCGAGGGATGAAAGACGCAAGCGAGGAGTGTCGGTGTCCTGCAATACAGCGTTTACCAGATCTCTTAAGTGCAGGCCTCCTTCCGCACCCCACGAACCGAGGTGCACTCCAGTCAAAACGATTTCCCTAGTCCCACCGGCAAGTGCAGATTTGATATCACAAACTATGGTGTCGACAGACCGGCTGCGGCTGCGGCCGCGGGCAATGGTGGTGAGGCAGAATGTGCAATGATTATCACACCCGTCCTGAACCTTGATGAAGGCTCGCGTTCGGTGACGGGGACCAGGAAGCGGGACGCGCGAATGCGGTTCCCGATCCAAGGGAACTTTGGGTTGGTTCAGGATCCGCGGGACAAGTTCATCTTTCTCGGGGTTTGCGATGACATCCGTAACCGCCGGCAACGCCGCGGCTTTCTCCGGTTGCAAGGTTACCCAACACCCGGTGGAAACAATTCTCTGCACTCCCGCGCGTGCAATGGATCGAATTTTTCCACGCGAGTCAGAAACCGCGGCACCGGTCACCGCGCAAGTATTGACTACCGCAAGGTCGGCCAGATCAGGAGCAGCCACGATTTCATGTCCTGCGGCACGGAATTGACCAGCCATGATCTCGATTTCCGACTGGTTTAGGCGGCACCCAATGGTGTCCAAATACACTTTCATGAATCAAACCTATGGTTGCAAAACAACGAAGTTGTCGAATATCAAATCCACACCGGGCTGGGTAAATGTCCCAGCCAGCAAACCCACCTCGCCTGAGGACAATCGATTATCTTGAACCTCTGCAAGCAGGAATCCATTGATATAGAAAGAAAGGGTATCTGCGGCACAATCGGCTCGTAGGTGATTTACCGCAAGGCCGGTTCTTATGTGCTCACTGGTTTGCATCTCCGGCTGCCCCAGCAGGGTCGCCTGGCCACCGGCGAATACCCCGATCCCATAATAACCATCGTTGGTGATGATGAAGAAATAATAATCGCTGCCAGTCAACCGGCATACCAACCCGGATCGGTTCTCATCCGGGCCGCCCAATTTTCCGGTATCCACTTCAATTCGTACGTCGGAGTACACACGCGGTGGCGAGGACCAGAAATTTGTTTGCGCGGAATTCACCAGAATGCGATATCCTCCGGCATCGTAATCCATGATGCCCTCCGCGGTCAACAATCGGTCCCATCCGCTGGCGGGATTCGAAAAATCATCCTGATACAGGATGCTGCCTGTCGGGAAAACCGTTTCAGGTAATTCCGCTGAGGCAGGCAGGATAGTGCAAGCAAGTGAAACAACAACAAGGACAATCGTCCCAGCCAGAATTCGATTCATGCGGGCCATTGTATCATGCGCATTTATGGAAAGTAATCTTGAAGTACCTGCCTAGCCTCGACACCACCGGGCCCTTCGGGATCGAGCGCGAGGACATTGGCGAGGATTTCACGCGCAACGGGCCGATTTCCCTGGGCGAGGTAGTTCAATGCCAGGTGAATTTGCGCAGGGAAATATTCCGGGTCAAGTTTCGCTGCTTCATGCAAAGTTTGTTGGGCATTCGCGAATCGACCCGAGGCATAATAGACAAATCCCAGAGCGTCCAGTGAGCCGGGATCCTGAGAAGAAAGTTCAACGGCTTTTTTGGCAGCCGGCAACCCGATTTCCTCTACATACACTCCATTTTCCGCACAGAATAATGCCAGCAATCGCCAGTATGTGGGATCTTCCGGTGCGAGACCTGCGGCATTTTCGTAGGCCCGAAACGCAGCCTCCAAATCCCCAAGCCTGAGAAAGGCATCCCCCACAGCTGCCTGCCAGGCAGGATTCTGCGGGTCATATTCGGCTGCAAGCAGATATTCTGCGAGCATCTGAGCGGGCTTATCCTGACGGCTCCAGTATAAGCCGCGTAAACCGCGAATAACAGCGGAAGTAGGATTCAATTGCAATGCGCGATCCAATTCGGTTCGGCCATCCAGACCGGTTTGTTGCCTGGCTTCACCGAGCCATGCCCATGCTTCAGCATCGCCTGGATCCTGCGCAACCGCCCGTTCAAAAGCTGAACGCGAAAACTCCCATTCTCCCACCAGGCCAAGTGCTCGTCCGACGAGGGCAATGCGCGAGGAGGAGTCCACCTGTTTCGAGGGATCCTCCAGGACTGTAATCAGGGTTTGAACAGCAGGTTGGAAAGTGGGGTCCAAGGACGAAGCGAGCGATAATTGCGTTTGTGCCTCTTCAGGGTCGGTTAACATCAACAGGACCCCCAACCGGTACCGCACGTGTCCATCATCCGGTGAGAGAAGGACCAGCTCTTGAAGTTCACGCAGTTCGGCCTCCCAATCCTCGTTCTTGCGGTAAACTTCCGCCAAACCAGCATGCAAGGCAAGGGAATCCGGAAATCTTTGCAATCCCTTCTCAAAGCTAATACTTGCGGATTCCGAGTCTCCCAGGTACAAGTGAGCAAGGGAAAAAGCCAACCAACCCTCTTCGGTCAAGGTCCTTGCACGACCTATATAATCGATAACCTCCGGGTAGGCCGACCCGGAAAAGGAAGCCAATCCGGCTTTTTCCCACAAATCCGCCTGCCAGAAACTTAATCGGGCTGCACGCGCGTACGATCTTGAGGCGGTCCGATAGTCGTGCTTGATCAATGCTTCTTCAGCCAAACGAATTTCAACTTGACTCATCATCCAGATGACCAAACTGGATCCCAGAATCAACAAGATGGTAGTGGTAAAAATGACCAGATATTTATTGCGCATGACGCCATTATACGTGCACTAGTCCACCCTATGGAACTGGCAGTATAATCCAGAAGGAATGAGTGGATTTACAAGCCTGATTTTTACACAACTGACCGTTCCTCCGGGAGATTTAATTTACTATTTGATCCTGGCCTTTGCCATTGCCAGCTCCCTGCAATCCACGTTCAATCACTGGCGCGTAAGCGAATACCCCCAGGCGCGGCGTGCCATGATCGGTCTGGGAACGCTATTGCTCGCGCAGCTTGTGATGTTCGCATTCAGCGGACTCGCCTGGCAGGACCTGGTGGATCCCAGAGTGTTCCTGCCGCCGATGGATCGGGCATTCCTCCTTTTTGGAATTATCTGGATCATCTGGTTGTATGCCTTCCCCGAACCCAGCCGGCCGGCTGATTCCGCCACGGTACTGCTCAGCTTGTTGGTAATCACCGGCCTTGGATTAAGTTCATTGATGTGGTCGACCAGGAGCGACATCACCTCCTTCAACCAGACCTTCGACGACTGGTTGTGGCAGATTGCGTCCATGACCGCGGCGATCACAGGTATCGCAATCCTCTTTATACGAAAACCCAACGGAATGTGGAATGGAATCACCCTCTTGATTTTTGGTTTCCTTGGTCACGTGGGGCACTTGTTGATTCCCTTGGAAGGGAACTATTCCGGCATCGTGCGATTGGCATACATGGCCGCCTACCCCATTCTCTTGACACTGCCTCAACGGTTCCCCCTGACGGTCACTGCCCCCGTGAAACAGCGCCCAACAACCATAAAACAGGAGGCGGGAATACCCGAGCGGCGTCGTTACAGTACGGATCCCAAGACTTTTCACGCAATGCTCGCGCTTGCCGCGGAATCGGTTCCAGCCAAAGTCAGTCAGGCGATCACGCGCGCGATCGCGCAAACGATGCTCTCTGACCTATGCTTCCTGATCTACCTGACTGACAACAACAATCAGATGGTGATCGCCGGGGGTATGATCTGATCCGCGAGGATTCTCTTGAAGGGGGAGCGCTCAATAAGAATTTGATCCCCATGCTGGCCAGTGCCTTGCAACGAGGACGGCCTTTACGTTTACCAGCCAGCAGCACCTCGGCTGACATCAAAGGTCTAAGCGACATCCTCGGGCTGTCCAACCCGGGTCATCTGTTGTGCGTGCCCATTCTCACTCAGGAAAAAGAATCGATCGGCGGATTAATGCTGCTTTCCCCGTATTCGGATCGCTCCTGGACCGCCGAAGACCAGGCCTTTCTTATCAACATTGCGGTTTCACTGGTGCCGATCATTCGCCGCAGCCAGAAGGTGAGCAAGCTGGAACTTCAAAGCGATCTATCCCGGTCGCAAGTCGCAGAGCTTGAAATCCGCATACGCGAACTCACTCAACAGCTGGCAGCCCAAAAGGATCAATCCTCAAACAGCCCGGTAAACGGGGATCTGACCCCCTGGATGGCAGAACAGGAACATGCCCGGCAAACCATCGAGGAACTTCAACAGGAAAACGTTGAATTGCGCGCCCTCGTCGAGACCTCCTCTTCAGCCGATCCATCGTTCGACGACCAGGAATATCAATCCTTGCGACTGGAGGCAGCCCGCCTGCAAAAACAACTAGCAGAGGCGAATTCCAAGATCACCAGCATGCAAAAGGAAATCCCCACCATTAAAAGCAGCGAACAATCAGAAGTGGTTGCCTCCATCTCACAGGAGTTGAGACAGCCTCTCTCTTCGGTAGTCGGGTATACCGACCTGCTGCTTGGGGAATCGGTGGGGATTCTCGGCGCCTTGCAAAGGAAATTTGTCGAACGGATCAAGGCCTCCACGGAGCGCATTCGAAGTTTGATGGATGACATGATCCAGATCACAACGCTTGAGACCGACTTGCATGATCTGAGACCCGAATCCGTGGATCTGAACCTGATCATCGATAACGCCATGTCCTATACCAGCAGCCAGGTCCGCGAGAAGAACATCTCCATGCATCTGGAATTGCCGAAGAAGCTTTCCCCGATCCAGACCGACCGCGAAGCCCTGCAGCAAATTCTGATCCACTTGCTGCAAAACGCCGGAGCGTCCACTCCCTATGAGGGTAAGATCAGGCTCAAGGTCCAGACCCGGAACGAAGAAGGTATGGAATATATTCTGATCCAGGTAACCGACTCCGGTGGAGGCATCTTGCCGGACGACTTGCCTCGGGTTTTCACGCGGCTCTATCGCGCGGACAATGTCCTGATCCAGGGGGTGGGCGATACCGGCGTCGGCTTGTCCATCGCCAAGACGCTGACCGAAGCCCAGCATGGACGGATTTGGGTGGAAAGCGAACCAGGGATTGGTGCCACTTTCAGCGTTCTCCTGCCTAATGCGGGCGTAAATCTCCCGACTGGAGTTGGAAGATAATGGAGGGACGGCGGGAGATCGGTAACGCAGTGGTGATCGCGCTGATCTCGATCGGGTTGATCGTTGGAGCGCTTTCGATATCCCTCGTGGAATTTTCACCGGAGGTGATCCCCTCACCTACCTTTTTCCTTCCTCCCTCACCGGTACCATTGACGGCAACACAAGGATTGACGAAAACACCCACGCCTTCTTCCACCCCGGGAGAATCTCTTCCAAGTTTTACGCCCAGTCCCTCCTCCACCAGCCGATGTCCCGTTCTGCCTGGATGGGGATCCATCTCCGTGCAGGCAACCGATACGTTGGATTCGATTGCCGCCCGATATCGCATCACCCCCGACGAATTGCGGCGTGCGAATTGCCTGTTTTCAACCAGCCTGATCCCCGGTTCCACGATATTCGTCCCCCCAATTGTCACAACGACTTCCTCGGTCTGCATTCAGGGAAATACCGGCTGGGTAAAGAATTACACCGTCAAACCCGGAGATAATTTGTTCAGGATCGCAATCAATCACTACACCACTCTGGAGATGATGCGTAAAGTGAATTGCAGAACCAGCGATACGATTTATTCCGGTGATGTGTTGTGGGTTCCTAATGTATCCGCCACGCGCACCACTGCGCCGATCAGCTCACCGGGCAATACAACCACTCCCTATCCCACGGATCCACTGACAGAAACCCCCCTTCCATTCACCGCCACTTTTATTCCAACCCCCACCAATACCTCCACGCCAAGCGCGACAGTCAACCCATAACTGATGAATTCCACCGAATCCTGTCATGGCAGCCTCCTCCCGTCGCGGTGATGCAATGGATTCTGCCATCCGAGCTACCCTTCATTTGACCACACACCGGAAGATAGTGATCGCGGAGGCCCTGCTCGTGATCGCAGGCAGCATCGCTTCAGCCTGTGGAGCGATACCACAGTCCCCCATTCAGTCCAGCCTCCCGTTTCTCCTGGTCACATCCGCGCCAAATCCATCCCCAACGCCGACTCCCTTTCAGCCTCTCTTGCACACACCCACGCAAGCCTGGTTCTCCTTTTCAAATTCGGTCTCCGTAGATCCGGGGAGTGTTCTACCCACAGAGACTCCTTCACCTACGCCGACCTTGCCCTTCGATCCATCACCAACCGTGGATTTCAATCAACTCTTTCCCACAGCAGCGGCTCCCCCACCGGCGGAGATTCCCCTGATCGATCCAACCGCGTTTCCGCCACTCACCGATAACGAGACTTACAATGTCCTGCTTATCGGGTCCGATAAGCGGCCCGGATCCTCCTACCGCACCGATACCCTGGTCATCGCGATCATTTGGCCCAAGGAGGGGCAGGTATCGCTGATCTCGATCCCGCGCGATCTTTGGATCTACATTCCCTCTGTGGGGATGCAGCGCATCAATACCGCTTATCAAAGCGGTGAGGTCGTAGGGTATGCGGGAGGGGGACCTGGCTTGCTGCGCGACACGATCGCCTACAATTTGGGCATCCGGATCGATCACACAGCCATGGTCGAATTCGACGGCTTTCGACGCATTGTGGACACACTCGATGGAATCGAGGTGCCCATCTCCTGCGCCTATACGGATTGGCGGCTGATCGATCCCTCCTACGATCCATTCAACGAGAACAACTGGTGGCTGTTCAGCATTGGGCCGGGACAGGTTCACATGGACGGTGATCTTGCCCTATGGTACGCCCGTTCACGACTGAAATCCAACGATTTTGACCGGGGCCGGCGCCAGCAGGAGGTATTGCGCGCCCTCTTTCAGAAAGCGCTACAAACAAATACGTTCAGCAAGATCCCGCAGCTTTACAACGATTTTTCAAGCACGGTGGTCACCGACATCGCCATGACCGACATGCTTCGGCTGGCGCCCTATGCCGTGAATTTTACGAATGCAAACATTCGAGGCTATTACATTCGTCCGCCGGCGGTCAGTTCCTGGATCACGCCCGGAGGAGCTTCCGTTCTCCTGCCAAACGAGGAATTACTCAGGCAGCTGCTGATCGACGCCTCGACCCTCTCAGGCGTGGCGAGTCAACGTAAGGCGATCACGATCGAGGTCCAGAACGGGAGCCCTGCAGAGACCTGGGATTCCCTTGCCGCCTCCCGCCTGAATTACGCCGGTTACCAAACCGCGATCACACTCGCTGATGCGAGAAATTATGCATCTTCCGTTCTCGTTGACTTCACTCCGGGGCAGGATCCCAATCAACAACAATTGATCCTTTCCATCCTCGGTTTATACAATGCCAATATCATCACTCTCACCAACCCTGCCAGCCATTACCAGTATCGGTTGATCCTGGGAAGCAACTACGAGCCATGTTTCCAGCCGGAGAACTTATCCCATTAAATGCTGGTTGACAACCCGTTGAATTCTCGTTAAACTATACGCAAAAGCTACCGCTAGTCCCCAAACTACGG
>Ga0194127_10003225_pt1 | contig 21184 bp, 13 predicted proteins | sample TA2KigC100mmetaG_FD_148624 | JGI IMG/M metagenome (GOLD analysis project Ga0194127, IMG submission 148624) | Freshwater microbial communities from Lake Tanganyika, Tanzania - TA2015036 Kigoma Deep Cast 100m | ecosystem: Environmental > Aquatic > Freshwater > Lake | place: Tanzania: Lake...
AATATCGGCGCCAGCGCGATGAGAGCGGTTGCGATCCCGGGCAGCCATGCCGGCACCTTGATGATCTCATGGCCATCCATTTCGCACTTCCGTGGCATTACTCGCTTCTCCGGCCACGCAGGCCTCCGGTCACGGCCTTACTCCCTCTCGGGACCATTCGTCCCCGATGATCCGTCCGAGGAGGAAGAACTTCCGTTCGGGATACCAGAGCACCGCCTGGCCGTTGCGCACGGTGAAGCTCGAGTACAGCGCGAGGTCGAGCCGGCCCTTCGTGCCGGGCTTGCCGAGGCTGACGCCGTCGTGGTCGAAGAAGAACTGCGGTTCATCGAACCATACCGGCTGGTCGGCCCCGGCTTGGAAGCGGCCCGCGACCAGGTGGATCGGCCGGCGGTGATAGCCCGAGTCGGTGGGCTTGTAGCCCTTGTAGTTGCCGTCGTGGCTGTGGATGAAGAGCACGTAGCGGCCGCTGCCGGCCTCGTTGCCGCCCACGTCGTACATCGGGCAGGGCGAGAGCGGATGGAGCAGCGGTTCGCCGCCGTCCTTGCGCAGCAGGCGGCGCGGCGGGGTCCACGTCTCGCCGGTGTCGGCGCTGACGCTCCAGAACGGGCTCCCGGAGGCGGTGCGCATGACGCAGAAGAGCCGCCCGTCGGGCAGCTTCACCACGGTCGGCTCCTGGCAGGCGCTGACCTCGGGGTGGCCGGGGAAGGGGACGGACAGCGCCTGGTCGTCGGCCATGAACCACGAGATCTTCAGGTCCTTCGGCTCGGGGTTGTCGTCGACGTTCTCGAACCGCATGAACTCGACGCGCGAGTCGGCGGAGATCCATGACTTGGTCGGGTTCTTCTTCACGGCAAAGCTCGTCCAGCGCGTGAAGCCCGCGAAGTACTTTCCGTCCTTTCCGAGCCGCAGCGGCTTCTGCCAGCAGAGCATGTTCGGCGGCATCGTCGCGTCCGGGTTGTCCTGGGTGCTGCGGCGGACCGGCACGTTCTGCGGAGCGGACCACGTCGCGCCGTTGTCGTCGCTGCAGATCCCGTGCAGCCAGCCGGTGTGGTGCGGGAAGTTGTCCACGCGCCCGATGTGCTGGCTGTAGAGGATGTAGATGCGGCCCTTCCGGCTCACGAGCGGGTAGCCCCAGCTCGCCATGTGGCCGTCGCCCGGCTTCTTCGGGCCCGCGACGATCCGCGGCTTCGTCCACGTCTTGCCGCCGTCGTCGCTGCGCGCGAAGGCCTGGTGCTGGTCGGGCTGCGACTCGGCCGAGCTCTGGGTCCACACCGCCATCAGCGAACCGTCGGGGCCGTCGAATACGAGGAAGTGCTCGTTGCCGGTGTCGTTGACGCCCTCGTCGGTCACCTCGGGCACGAAGACGACGAAGTCGGGCTTCGTGATGCGGAGCTGGCCCGGGATGCGCGCCTTCAGGTCCGCCGGCGTCGCGATGAAGTTCGGGTCGGCGGGTTTCGCCGGCGCGTTCGTCGGCACCGCGCGGGCGGACAGGCCGGCCAGGGCGGCGGTGAGGACCAAGGCGGATCGTTTCATCGGGCGCTCCCGGGGTTGGCGGCGGGTTCGAACCATTCCCCGCCGATGATGCGGCCGAGCAGGAAGAACTTGCGGTCGGGATACCAGAGGACGGCGCGGCCGTCGCGGACGGTGAAGCTGGAGTAGAACGACAGGTCCATCCGGCCGCTCGTGCCCGGTTTGCCGAGGCTCGTGTTGTCGTGGTCCATGAAGAGACGCGGCTCGTCGAACCAGACCGGCTGGTCGGCGCCGGCCTGGAACCGGCCGGGCGCAAGGAGCATCGGCCGGCGGTTGGAGCCCGTGACGGGCGGCTTCGGCTTGTAGCCCGTGTAGGTCGTGTTGTCGTGGCCGTGGATGAAGAGCACGTAGCGTCCGCTGCCGGCTTCGTTGCCGCCGACGTCGTAGATCGGGCAAGGCGAAACCGGATGCAGCAACGGTTCGCCGCCGTCTTTGCGCAACAAACGGCGCGGCGGCGTCCACGTCTCGCCGGTGTCGCTGCTCACACTCCAGAACGGACTGCTGGCCGATGTGCGCATGACGCAGAACAATCGCCCGTCCGGCAACTTCACGATGGACGGTTCCTGGCAGACGCTGTTCTCGGGATAAGCTGAGCACGGCACGGCGAGCGCCTTCTCGTTGGACATGAACCAACTGATCTTCAAGTCGCGCGGCTCAGGACTGTCATCCACGTTTTCGAAGCGCATGAACTCGACCCGTGAATCGGCCGTGCCGAGCGATTTCGGCGACGGTTTCTTGACGTCGAAACTCGTCCAGCGCGTGAAGCCGGCGAAATACTTCCCGTCCTTGCCGAGTCGCAGCGGTTTCTGCCAGCAAAGCATGTTCGGCGGCATCGTCGGGTCTGGGTTGTCGTTGATGCTGCGTGCGACGGGGACGTTCTGCGGCTTCGACCATGTCGCGCCGTTGTCGTCGCTATAGATTCCGTGCAGCCAACCGGTGTGATGGACGAAACAATCGGTCTTACCAATGCTCTGGCTGTAGAGCACGTAGATGCGGCCCTTCTTGCTCACCAGCGGATAGGCCCAGCTCGCCATCGGCCCGTCTCCCGCCCGCTTCGGCCCGGCGAGGATGCGCGGCTTCAACCAGGTCTTCCCCTCGTCCTTGCTTTGTGAAAACGCGATGTGCTGGTCCGGCGGCGTGTCGGGCGAGAAGTTCTCGACCGAACTCTGCGTCCAGACCGCCATCAGCGAGCCGTCGGGCCCGTCGAAAACGAGGAAATGCTCGTTGCCGGTGTCGCTGAGTCCTTCGTCTCCCTGCGGCACGTAGACGACGTAATCCGGTTTGGTGATGCGAAGCTGGGCGGGAATCAGCGCCTTCAACTGCGCCGGCGTCGCAATGAAGTGCGGCCCCGGGTCGGCCGGCGTCGCATTCGTCGGCGCGGCGGGAGCGCAGGGGACGGAGCACAGGAAGGCGGCGGCCGCGCAGAAGGCAAGGGCTGGGTTCATGGCGATGAGATCCTCTCGACCCTCCCGAACATGATGCGTTCCTTGCGGCTCGGTGACGAGTCGCCCTGCGTCACGGCGACATAGACGGCGCCGCGGTGCTCGCGGAAGGTCGGATACTGGAACGACTTCTCCGTCTCGAACCGGTACTTCCGCTCCCACGCGCGGCCGTCGCGGGAGACGTCCACGTTGAACACGCTGCGGCCGACGCCGCCGACGCGAGCCTCGTCCTGCCAGCCGAGCCAGTAGACGCCGCCGATCCGGTCGAACGTCGGCTTCGAGTTGGCGCCGTTGGGGACGAACGGCATCTCGCGACCCTCGGACCACGTCCGTCCGTCGGCGCTCGTCGTGAAATGGTAGTTGCCCCCGTCGTTCCGGCAGATCGCCATCCACGTGCCGTCGGGCAGACGGTTCACCGCCGATTCGGAGAGCTGCGCCGTCTGCGGCTCGTTGTAGTGGCCGAGGACCTCGAAGGTCGCGAGGTCGTCGTGAACGAGCGCCAGCGCGTTCTGCCGGCCGGGGTAGTTGTTGATCGCAACATGCAGCCGCCCGTCGAAGACCTTGAAGGAGTCGAAGAGATAGAGACCGTGGTCCCTTGCCGGACGGCTGAAACCCTTCGCCGCGGCATCCGCATGGAAAGGACCCGGCTGAAGGTCGAAGGTGCCGGCCGCCGTCTTGAGGCGCGCCTTGTGCAGGGCCTTCTCAAAGGTCCCGGACGCGATGTCGAAGTCGAGATACCACGTCTGCGCCTCGCCCTTGCCGGGGTGTTCCATCGCGAAGAAGCAGCGGAGGGTCCGGTCGTCCTTCGCGAGGATGCGCGGGACGAAGCACGAGCCCTCCGGCAGCGTGACGTTGTCGAAGGCCTGCCCGCCGCGGGCGAAGGGGATGACCCGCTCCACCGCGAGGGTCTCCAGGTTGACGATCGACATCGCCGAGTAGATTTCCGGCCAGCCCGCGCCCTCGCCGGGGCGGGCGTCGTTGACCTCGGCGACGATGTAGGCGCGGTCGCCGACGAGCGCCATCTCGGCGTCGTGCGCGCCCTTCACCTGCGGCGCCGTGACGGGGACGAGCCCCTGCATCACGCGGTCTGCCGCCGCCTTGGGATCCCATCCTGCCGGGAGGGTCGTGCCCCGGGTCACCCGGCTGCGGATGGAGCCGAGGTCGATGAGGAACTCGGAGCCGGCGAGGCTGTAGATGTAGTCCAGTTCGAAGCCGTCGCCGAGGTAGAGCCGGGGCGCCGGATTCACGATCGGGTTCGGGAACGTCCGGGGTTCCCCGCCGTCGATGGCGACGGCGAAGTCCCCGCCGCGAGCCGTCAGCCGGATCTCGTGCCACGCGTTGGTCGTGAAGTCGCCGACCGGCTCCCACTGGTTGCGGGAGTAGGCGTAGAGCTTCTCCGGCCGGTTCGCCGGCATGCCGAGGCGCAGCGGGATGCGGTCGCCGAGCGAGCAGAAGACCAGCCGTCCGACGGGCTGCAGGCGCAGGACCCTGGCGCGGAATGTGAAGTCGAGCCGGTCGCCGGCCGCGAAGTCGACGGGGTCGAGGTCGATGCCGGCGCTCGCGCGGGCGCTGAACTGGATCGTGCGGGCACCGTCGACCGTCTTCACGCGCGGCGGGGCGGTGCGGGCATCGGGGTTGGTCCGGACGACCTTCTTCTTCCCGTCGGCGTCGCGCTGATCCTGCATCGTGATCAGTTCCTTCGAGCGCGGCCAGACGTAGCAACGGTCCCCCCGCGGCGAGGGCGTGACGATGGCGCCTTCGATGCTGCGCGGCTCGTTGCCCGGTCCCGCGGAGTAGGCGAGGAAGATCGCGCCGTCGTGCTCGACGCCCTGCGGGTAGGCGCTGATGACGCCGGGGCGCGAGACCGGCGGGCCCGCGACGAAGTCGTCCGCGCCGCTGCGGCTGAAGTGCAGGGCGAGGTTCAGGCGCGTCGAGTAATCGCGGTGGTTCGCGAAGGCGTCCTGTTGCAGGAGGCAGAAGCGGCCGCCATCGGTCCGGAAGACCTGGGGCCGGCAGTTCACCGTCTCCATGAACGAGTAGACCGGGTCGTCCGGGAAGCGCAGCGGCGACCCGACGGCCGCGCCCGTCCCGACGGTCGTGAGGCGCCACATGTTCCCCGGCGCAATGCCCTTGGTGAAGTTCCGCATGTAGGCGCGGATGCGTCCGTCCGACTGTTCGTAGAAGAACGGCTCCCACTGTGCGGTGGCGTCGTCGATGGAACTGATCGGGTCCGAGCAGCGCCATGTCGCGCCGCCGTCGTCGGTGTAGAAGCAGGCGTTCCACCGGAGCGTGACGTTGTTGGTGGCGTGCCCGCCGCCCGCATCGTGCTTCGGGTCGCGATGGTTCAGCGTGACCGGGGCCAGCACGCGGCCGGAGGCGAGGAGCACGGGATTCTGACTGGCGAAGATCGAGCAGGAGAGGGGACCGACGTTCTGGCGCCGCTGGATGCGGCGGTGCGTCCAGTTCGTGGCGCCCCGGTCCATCGTGCTGAGCCAGAGGCCGTCGAGGTCGGCGATCTTGCTGTTGAACGACCAGACGCACCAGAGCTGGCGGTCGCGGTAGTTCAGCAGGTTCGGCTGCCACTGGACGCACGCCGGGTCGCGGGGGAGGGCGCCGGGGCCGGTGTGCGCGAGCGGTTGCGGCGCGGTCCAGTTGGTGAAGTCGGGGCTCGTCGCCCACAGGTTGAGCTGCCCCGGCTTGCCCTCGAGGTGCGTCTCCGCGTGCCCGCCCCAGACGCAGTGGAACCGTCCGTCGAACCACTCCACCGACGCCATGTGGTTGTAGGGGTGGTGGCCGGGCGCGAGCTTGCCCTCGTGGATCGTGACGTGGCGGACCTGCGGCTCGTAGATGTCGTAGGTCCGCTCGGCACAGGCCGCGAGCGCACGGCATGCGAGGAGCAGGGATACGGTCCCCGCCAGCATCGCACCGCGGCAGGTCCGGCCGTCGGCCGGCCGCAGGGCGGCGACAGGGCGGGGCGGCCCGCCTGCGCCAAGGCCATGGCGGACGAGTCCATCCCGCCGCGGAGGAGGAATCGCCGGGGATAGGGAGCGCTTCGGGGATCCTGCGAACGGCCGGGCCGGCGGCCCGGCCCTATCCCGGATTCCATGAGCGAGGGCGGACAGGGCGGAGCGGAGCGGGCCCGCCGTTCCAGGGGTTGAGGACGGCGCCCTCACGGCGCGAGTCCCGCGCGGAAGTTGCCGACGGCCTCGCTGGTGCGGAGGGCGCGGGTGTAGACGCGGAGCGTGCGGACGCCGGCGCCGATCTTCACCTCCGGCGCGCCGGCGGGCGTGCGCAGGGTCGCGCTGTAGCGGCCCCAGCCGAACTGCCGTTCGTCGCCGCCGTCGCAGAGCACGCCGTTGACCGCGAACGTGATGATCTTGGGTCCGCCGTCGACGGTGATCACGACGTGCTGCGGGCCGTCCTTGCCGAAGACGCCGCGGTCGCTGCGCCACGCGCACTGCTGGCGGCCGTCGTTCATCGCCAGGTGCACGGCGCCCGCGCCGTCGGATTCGACGAGGATGCCCGCGCCGGTCTCCGTCCGGCTGTCGAGCAGCACGCCGGCCTTCGCGACCGCCTCGGGCGCGAGCCACAGGTCGAGGCTGAAGCCGGCGCGCAGGTCGATGACGCCGTGATCCGCCTTCTTTGCGTCCCGGTTGTTCAGGCGGGGCAGGGCGGGCATCCGGGCTGTGGCCGGCATGGGCTTCCCGGCCGGCAGCGACAGCGCGAGGCCGTTCGTCGGGACGGTCTTCGACGTCCACTGGTTGAACAGCCCCTTCACGATCGCGTCCGGGATCTCGTGGAGGCGGCCGATGTTCTTCTGGGTTTCCGTGATGTAGAACTTCCCGTCGTCCTCGACCAGGTCGGGATAGCTCATGCGGATGTAGGGGTCGTCGTCGTAGAGGAGGATCTCCGGCTGCGACCACTCGATCCGCTTCCCGGCGGGCGTGTCGACCTCGCGCCCGGCCATGAGCCACGCGGGATTGCGGTCGTCGTACGGGCTGCGGCCGTCCTTGCCGGCGGCGCCGAGTTCGCCGACGAAGCGGCCGCCGTGGTTGTGGAACCAGTAGAGGAACATCCCGTTCGAGCAGTTCCATGCGAAATTTGCGGCGCGCGGGTGCTTCACGCGGCGGCCGTCGGGGGCGTAGGTCATGTAGGCGGGCGCGGTCCACGCGCGGCCGGCGTCCCGGCTGTAGGCGACCGTCGGCCAGCCGTCGATCGTGCGGTAAACGCAGAAGAGCGAGCCGTCGCTCAGCTTCGAGAGGCTCTGCTCCTCCGCGACGCGTCCGCCGCCGGCGGGCGTGCGCAGGCCGATGTCGCCGTCGGGCCGCGTCTCGAACGTGATCTTCGCGGGGTCGCGCTCCGCGAGGATGTTCCGGCTCGCGAAGAACGCGCCCTCGGACTGCGCGAAGAAGCCGTCGCCCATCGCCCCGACCTTGTGCATCACCATGACCGCCTCGTCGCCGAGGATCAGGGGCCGGCCGACGTTCCAGAAGAAGCGCAGCTTCCCGCCGTAGACGTTGTCGCGGTCGCACTGGAATTCGCGGAGCACGACCTCGTACCGCTTCGGCGACCAGGTCCTGCCGTGGTCATCCGTGAACTTGAAGACGTAGTGGCCGAGCGAATCGACGCGCTTGTAGACGCCCTTGTCCTCGCGCTTCACCTCCGGGACGCGGTCGGTGTTGTGGTTGTAGAAGCAGTAGACGCGGCCGGAGGGGACCTTCAGCATCACCGCGTAGCTGGCCTCGGGGCCGTCGATGGGTTCGAGGAGAACGCGTTCGCCCCAGGTCCGCCCGCGGTCGGTGCTGCGCATCGAGACGACGGTCTGCCCCGGGTCGCCCTCCTTGCCGGCGCCGGTGGTCATCACGCACAGCCACGCGCCGTCGCCGGTCTGCACGATGTAGGGCTGGTCGGCGTAGCCGTTGCTGGGGATCTCCCAGCCGCGCGCGATGTGCCGCGCGTCGGGCAGGGAGGCGACCGTCGCCGGGGCGACCGCGCCCCACGACGGGAGGGCAAGGGCGGCGCCGGCGAGGGCGGCGGCAAGGTCCGGGCGGATCGTGTGGCTCATGGAACACCCTCTCGTTCGGGCCGCCCCCGCGTCCCCCGGCGATGCGGCCGCCCGTGCGCCTCATTACAGCGGGATGAAGCGGCGCCCGCAACCCGAAATTGGGTTTCCAGTAAACCGGCGAGGCGCCGTCAGGTCCGCTGCGCCGCGCGCAGCGAGGCGCCCGGCACCCAGCGGCCGCGGACGGCGACGATCTTCTCGCGGGCCGGGATGCCATGCTCGTTGGCATGGAGTTGCCCCACGAGCAGGTCGACCGCCGCCGCGCCGGCCGCCTCGGGATCCGCGTCGATCCCGGCCAGCGGCGAGGCCTCGGGGGACCAGTCGAGATGGACGAGCCCGACATCCGCCGGCACACCGATCCCGGCGGACGCCAGCCACGACGGCACCGGAAGGCGGGAGAAGAGGATCGCGTCGGGCCGGTGCCGCGCGAACCACCCGGCGAACCTGCGGCCCTCGCGATCGGACTCCAGCACCAGCGCCGGGATGCGCTCGCGGGCGGGACGCTGCTGCTGGTCGAGCAGGTAGGCTGCGGTCCACGCCTGGTCGGTGCGCGCGTCGAGATCGGCGTCGAGCACGAGTCCCGGGCGGCGGTAGCCGTGGCGCTTGAGATGGTGGACGACCAGCCGCATGTCCTCGAAGTGCGACGTCGTGACGCGGTGCAGCCGCGGGCGCGAGATCGTGAGTCCCTTGGCGACCGCGGCGAAGTGGCGCCATTCGAGGGAGAGGTGTCCGTGCGCCTTCGGCAGCGACTGGAGGATCAGGCCGCGGATGCCGCGGGTGCGGAGGATCGAGCTCATGCGGCGCGAGGTCATGCCCGGCTCGCGCAGCCAGAACGTCTCGACGCGGTAGCCCAGCGCCCCGGCGCGCGCCTGGACGCCGTCGAAGAAACGACGCTGGTTGGGCGAGGACTGCCAGCCGTCGCGCGCCGGCCAGGCGGTGATGAAGCCGAGTGTCGAGGTGTCCGGCCGGGTCCGGATCGTGCGCAGCTGCGCCATCAGCTCCGCGATGCACGCGTTGCGCCGGTAGCCGGTTTCCGCGGCGGCTCGCTCGATGCGGCGCCTCGACGCCGGAGGGATCCGGGGATCCCCGCGCAGCGCCAGCGAGACGGTCGTATGCGAGACGCCCGCCGCCTTCGCGACGTCGCGGATGGAGGGTCGTTCGCTCATTGACGGCGGATTGTGCGTCCCCCCGCCGCCGCGTCAAGCCGGCGCTCCGGGGGATGGCAGGCGAACGGGGGCAGGCGACAACAACATCCAACACCCAACATCCAACAGCCAACAGCCAACATCCAACAGCCAACAGCCAACACCCAACACCCAACATCCAACACCCAACACCCAACACCCAACATCCAACATCCAAAGAGCCAACAGCCAACAACCAACGGCCAGAGGGGCGGGAGGTGGCGAGTGGCAAGGGGCAGGGCGTGGCAAGTGGCGAGTGGCGAGTGGCGGATCCGAACGAGGGACGAGGGGCGAGGGACGAGGGACGAGGGGCGAGGGGTGAGGGCAGGGCGTGGCAAGTGGCGAGTGTCGAGTGGCGGCTATGGAAATTGTTGGTTGTTGGGTGTTGGCTGTTGGATGTTGACTCCTGGTTCCGGTCTATGCGCTTGAGCGACGGGGGGCCGCTGGCGTATAGGGATCGGCCGGAATGTCCTCCAACTCGACGGATTCTGACCGATGGCCCGCCCCGCCCCTGCGCCTCCGCGCGTGGGGGCTGCTGACGGCGGCCGGGGCCGTGGCGTGTGCGGCGACGGTGGCGGGCTTCCTGGGCCGCTTCTCGTGGTTTCTCGACCTCTTCTCCCATTTCCGCGTGCAGTATCTCGCCGGGCTATCGGCCGTCGGGGCGCTGCTTCTGCTGCTGCGCCGCCGTGCCGCCGCGGCGGTCATGTTCGCGTTCGCGGGCGTCAATCTCGCCATCGTCCTGCCGATGTACGTCGGGGGAGGGGGTGCGCCTCCGGGCGCGGGGCGGACCGCCCGCGCGCTTCTGCTGAACGTGAACACGCAGGACGGGGATCCGGGGCGGGTGCTCGCGGTCATCGCGGAGGCCGACCCGGACCTCATCGTCCTGGAGGAGATCAGCACGGAATGGGTGGAGGCGCTGGCGGGGATCACCAACGCGAGGCCGCACGTCTGCATCGCGCCCCGCGGGGACAACTTCGGCATCGGACTGTTCAGCCGCTTCCCCCTGGATTCGGCGGAGGTCGAGTATGCCGGCGGGGCGGGGGTTCCCACCATCGTCGCCCGGGTCCGCACCCCGTCGGGCCCGGTGACCGTCATCGCGACGCACCCGCTTCCGCCGGGCGGCGCCGCGTACTCGCACTTGCGGAACGACCAGCTGGCGAAGCTGCCGGACCTGGTTCCGCCTGCGGGCCCCGTGTTGCTGCTGGGCGATCTCAACACCACGCCGTGGAACCGCCACTTCCGGCTGCTCCTCCGGCGCACCGGCCTCCGCGACAGCGCCCGCGGGCGCGGCGTCCAACCGACCTGGCCGGCCGGCAGCCCGCTGCTGGCGATCCCGCTCGACCATTGCCTCCACTCGGCCGACATCGCCATCCTCGACCGTCGCGTCGGCGGCGACGTCGGGTCGGACCACCTCCCGGTGATCGTCGACTTCGCCATCCTCCCTGCCCCGCCGGGAGACCGCGCCATCCCCGACGGAAATGGTATAAGTAAGGACCGGGGTTAGGGGCGGCGCGGAGGCAGATGATCGGGAGCCGGGTTTTTCGTCGGGCGGTTCTGGCGGCGGCGGGCGCGGTGCTGGCCGCGCGCGCGGCGTTTCCCCTGGATCTGCTGGGGGATGCCTGCGTGGCCTTGGTGTCGCAGTCGAGCGATGCGGCGTCGACCAACGGGGCGGGAAGGGCCCGCGACGGCGTGCCGGGGACCTTCAGCCTGACGAAGGACCTGCCCGGAAGCTGGTGGTCCGCCGAACTGATCCGGCCCTACGCGGTCTCCCGCATCGAGGTGGTGAACCGGGCCGCGCCGAACGATGCCGAACTTGCCGGGCTCACGCTGCGGCTCGAGAACCTCGACGACCAGGTGGTCCAGCAGTCCGTCCTCTCGAACCCGGGGCCCGGGGGCACGTGGACGATCACGTTCGGGGCACCCCGGCGCGTACGGTCCGTCTGGATCGGCCTCGACGGCACGGCAACGAATGGCGGCGGCACGCGGCGCGTCGGGCTCGCCGAGGTGCGGATCCACGGCGATGCGGCCCTGCCGTTCGGGCCGCCCGTGCCGGGGCCGTCGATCTTCCCGTCGCAGTCGAGCGACCTCAACGCCTCCCTGTACCCGGCGTCGAACGCGCTCGACGGCAAGACCAACACGTTCACGCACACGCAGAACCTGACGAACAGCTTCTGGTTCGCCGACCTGGGCGTGCCTCGGACGCTGGACCGCATCGAGCTGGTCAACCGCGCGGACGCCGCGCCGAAGCGGATGGGCGGGTTGATCCTGCGCGTGATGGACTCGTCCTCGAACACCGTGGACTGGGCCGCCGTGACGAATCCCGGCGCCGGCAAGGTGTGGACCTACTACGCCCCGTCTCCCACGACCGGCCGCTACGTTCGGGTCGGGCTCGAGGGCGGCGTGACCAACGGCGACGGCAACTTCTATGTGACCCTTGCCGAGGCCCGCTTCTTCTCGGGCACCAACCAGCTGCCCATGCTCGGCTACGCCGTGCCGTCGACCGGCGTCGTGAACTACGCGGCCGGCGCGACGTCGTGGATGGTGCGCCTCACCTCCGCCCTCGCGCCCGCCTCGAACGCGAACGACGGCGTCTATGCGACGGAGTCGAAGACGACGACGCAGACGGTGGACGGCTACTGGGAGGTCGACCTCGGGGCGACCTACGCCCTGTACGGCGTCCGCGCGGTCGCCGCCTCCGGCATCGGCAGCCGCATGACGAACACGACGCTGCGGCTCTACGACGCGGCGCACGAGTCGGTCTTCTCGAAGATGCTCGCCGGAGCGCCCGATGCGTTCGATACCGACGTCGGCGGCCCCGTCTTCGCCCGCTACGTGCGCGTCGGGCTGGAGGACAAGCGCCGGACGAGTCCGACCGGGGGCACCGAGTGGTACATCGGCATGCGCGAGGTCGAAGTTTTCGGGCGGGCGACGAACGAGGTGGGCATCCTCGCCTTCTCGGCCTCCGCGACGAACGTCGCCCCCGGCGGCTCCGTGGACCTGTCATGGACGGTGGAGGATGTCCGTCGCGTGGAGATCCACCCCGGCACCGGATCCGTCGGCGCGCAGACGGATGCAGCCGGGCAGGGGATCCTCGCGGTGGCGCCGACGTCCTCCGTCGAGTACGTGCTGATCGCCTCGAACCCCGCCGGGCTCTTCGCGCGGGCCGTCGGCGTGACGGTCGGCGGGGCGCCGCTGCCGCTGCGCATCAGCGAGTTCGTGGCGGACAACCAGTTCTCGCTCGAGGACGGCCACGGGGAGGCGCCGGACTGGATCGAGTTGCGCAACCCCGGCAACGCCCCGGTCAACCTCGCCGGATGGGGCCTGAGCGACGACCCGGCGGTCCCGTTCCGCTGCCTCCTCCCCGCCACGAACCTGGCGCCGCATGGGACCCTGATCGTCTTCGCCTCCGGCCGCTCCGTCCCGGTCGACCCGGGCGGCCACCTGCACGCCCCGTTCCGCCTCGACCGTGCGGGCGGTTCGCTCGTGCTGACCGCGCCGGGCGGCGCGACCGCCGACGCGGTCACAAACTACCCGGCGCAGGAGACCGATCTCGCCTACGGCCGCGATCTCGGGGGCCGGACCTGCTTCCTCGAACCGACGCCGGGCTTCGTCAACGCCGCGACCGTCTACGAGGGCTGGCTGCGCCCGGTCGACTTCAGCCACAAGCGCGGCTTCCACGAAGCCCCCTTCACGCTGGTGATCAGCAACGACAACCCCGGCGCGACGGTGCTGCTCTCCTACGACGGGTCGCCGCCGACGAATCCCTGCCCGGCGAGCATCGCGGTCTCCGCCACGCGCACGATCCGCGCGCTCGTGACGAAGCCGGACCACCGGTCGCCGCGGATCAAGACGCACACCTACGTCTTCGTCGACAGCGTCATCACGGCGTCGACCATGCGGACCAACATCACGCAGGACGCCCGCTACGCGCCGCGCATGCGCCCCGGCCTGCTCGCGCTGCCGTCGATCTGCGTGTCGCTGACGGGCGTGCCGACGTACGACGAGGCGGAGGGCTCGATCGAGATCCTCTGGCCCGGCGGCGCCGAGCCGATGCAGGCGAACTGCGGCATCTCGCGCTTCGGCAGTTCGTGGCAGTCGTTCTCCAAGCAGAGCTTCCGCGCGAAGTTCCGGCCGGAGTACGGAACCCGCAAGCTGGAGGCGCCGCTGTTCGGCGGGTTCGACCGCGGGACCCTGGCCAAGGCCTCGTTCGACGAGATCGACCTGCGTGCCGGAAACCAGGACATGAGCTCCCGCGGGTTCTACATGGCCGGCCGGTTCGTCGAGGACAGCATGCTCGACATGGGCAGCCTCAATCCGCACGGCCGGTTCGTGCACGTGTACCTCAACGGCGCCTACTGGGGGCAGTACGACATGCGCGAACTGCTCGTCGACCACATGCTGGCCGACTACCTCGGCGGCGCGGCGGAGGACTACGTCACCGTGCGCGGCAACGACAACGTCGGCGGCGCGTTCGTCCTCGGCGCCCCCGATCCGCCGAACGTCGCCCCGTGGGAGACGGCGCGGTCCCTGCGCGGGTCCTACGCGGCCCTGAAGGACCGCGTCGACGTCCCGCACCTGGTCGACTTCATGCTGCTGTGGTTCTACGGCAACTGCGAGTCGGAGTACCGCTCGGCCGGGCCGCTGGCGCCCGGCTCCGGCTTCAAGTTCTGGATGGCCGACGCGGACGGCTTCCTGCGGACCAACGCGCTCGCGATCAACACGACCGGGAGCACGGGCCCGGGCGACCTCTTCGGCGGGCTGAACACCGAGAGCAACGCGGAGTTCCGGACGCTGCTGGCCGACCGCATCCACCGGCACCTGTTCAACGACGGCGCGCTGACCCCCGCGCGCAACGAGGCGCGGCTGACGGCGCGCATGGACGAGATCCGCGACAGCCTGCTCGCCGAGTGCGCGCGATGGGGCTACCAGACGCCGTCGAGCTGGGACGCCGCGGCGGCGTTGATCCGGTCGATGCTTTTCCCCGTCCGCACGACCCAGCTCGTCGCCCAGGTCCGTGCGCGCGGCTACTACCCCTCGCTCGACGCGCCCGCGTTCGACGTCTACGGCGGGCTGGCAACGAACGGCTACCGGCCGGTGATGAGCGCACCGTCGGGGACGATCTACTACACGACCGGCGGCGCCGATCCGCGTGTCCCCGGCGGCGGCACCTCCCTCTCCGCCCGCATCTGGACGCCGGGCGCCCTCGTCGTGACGCAGGATGTCACCGTCTCGGCCCGCGTGCTGGCGCCGGACGGGACCTGGTCCGCGATCGCGACCCCGCGCTTCCTGCTTGCCGGGCGCGCTCCGCCGGGCGCGGGCGACCTGTTCGTGACGGAGATCCACTACAACCCCGCCGGCGACGACAGCACGGAGTTCGTGGAGCTTCACAACGCGGGGACCCACCTGCTCGACCTCTCGGGTGTGGCGTTGACGAACGGGGTGCGGTTCGTCTTTCCCCCGAATCTCGCCCTGGCGCCCGGGGCGTTCGCGATCGTCGCGGAGGACACGAACGCGTTCCGCGCCCGCTACCAGGATCCCGCGTCGCCCTGGTATCGCGCCGGCCTCGATGTCGCCGGCCAGTGGGCGGGTTCGCTCGCGAACGATGGCCCCACCGTCGCGGTGGCGGCGTCGAACGGGACCGTCCTCGTCACGGTCCCCTACGGCACCGGCGGCGACTGGCCCGAACGCGCGGACGGCGGCGGCAGCTCGCTCGAGTTGCGGGCCGTCCCGCCGGCGACGAACGGCGCGGAGGAGGTGGCGGCGTATGTGGCGCAGGGGCGGAACTGGACGTCCAGCACCCGATACCACGGCTCGCCGGGATGGATGGGCGGGGGCGACAGGACCCTCCGCATCGGCGAGGCGCTGACCCATACCGACGTGGACACGGACTGGATCGAGATCGTGAATCGCGGGACGGCCGCGGCGGACCTCTCGGGCCTGTGGCTCACCGACGACGCGGACCAGCCGCAGCGGTTCCGGATCCCGGACGGCACCGTCGTGGCGCCCGGCGCGCGGGTGTCGTTCGGCGCCGCGCAGCTCGGCTTCGCCTTCAGCGAGCTCGGCGGCGTCGCGATGCTGCTGGAGATGACGGGCACGAACGTCCTGCGGTTCGTCGACTCCGTGGACTTCCCCGCCGCGGCGCGCGAGGAGCCGTTCGGCCTCTACGAGCGGTCCGACGGCGGACTGGATTTCACCGAACTGCGCGCGCCCACGCGGGACGGACCCAACGCCCTGCCGCGCGTCGGCCCGCTCGTCATCAGCGAGATCCAGCCCCCGGCGTCGAACGGCCTCCCGCCCTTCGTCGAGATCTCCAACCTCTCCACCTCGGCGGTGCCGCTGTACCATCCCTCGTTCCCGACCAATCTCTGGCGCATCGAAGGACTCGGGCCCTACGTGTTCCCGACGAACCTCGTGATCGCGCCGCGGGAATCGGTGCTGGTGTGCGCCACGAATCCCGCGGACTTCGCCGCGCAGTACGGAACCGCCCCGGCGGTCCGCATCTTCGGCCCCTGGCCGGGCGCGCTGGATCCCGACGGCGAGACCCTGAAGCTGATGCGGCCGGGCGATCCCGAGCCCGGCGGATTCGTGCCGTACTACCGCGAAGACCACGTGTCGTTCCGCGTCGCCGCGCCGTGGCCCGCCCCGGCCGCCGGCCGCGGCATCGAGCGCACCCCGGTCGAGGCCTACGGCAACGATCCCGCGTCGTGGCGCGAGGGCCCGGACCAGGGCACGCCCGGCGCGCCGCGCGCCAACCGTCCGCCCGCCGTCCACGCGCCGGCTCTCTCGGAGGCGGCGGAGGGAACCTCCGTGACGGTCTCGGTGTTCGCCGTCGACCTCGACGTGCCGTGGCAGGCGGTGTCGCTGGCCCCCGCGGCCCTGCCCGGCGGCGCCGCGTTCGACGCGGGCCTTTCGGCGATGACGTGGACCCCCGGCGAACTCGATGGGGGGACGACACAGACCGCCGCGTTCGTTGCGACGGATACGGCCCTGATTGCGTCGTCGGTCACGGGGGAGACCCGCATCGCCGTTGCCGAGGTCAATTTGCCGCCCGTCTGGACGCCTCGCGCGGACCTGTCATGGCCGTCCGGCACGCCGATCAACCTTGCGGTGTCGGCGTCGGACCCCGACGTTCCGTTCCAGGCGCTGTCGTTCCGCGGCGAGGGTCTGCCCCCCGGCCTGTCCGTGGATCCGGTCTCGGGCGCGCTGGGCGGGCTCTGCTCCATCACGGGGACATGGAACGTGGCGCTCCTGGTGTCCGATGGCGGGGCGCCGCTGCTCGAGGCGACGAACCGGTTCCTCTTCCGCGCGACGGCGCCGTTCGACCTCGACCTCCGCGGGGCGCCGGGGCAGGGGGCGCTTCTGTCGTTCCCCTCGGTGGCCGGAGGCGACTACGTCATCGAGGCCAGCGGTTCGCTGATCGAACCGGACTGGGAGCCCGTGGCCACGGTCTCCAACGCGCCCGGCGTGGTCCTGGAGTGGAGCGTGCCGGCCTCCGCGACCGTCACGTCCCGGATTTATCGCGTCCGCTGGCGCCCCCGGTGACCGCGGCCTCCGCGCCCGGACGTCCGTCGCCCTCACGAAACCGGAACGGGGCCATCATGGTCGCCTAACCTCGCACGAACACTCTCCGCCCGACCGCGAGGCCCGGGTACGGGCCGCGGACATATCCGGAGGGCACACGAATGAAGACGGCATGGAGGTTCGGGTTGATGGCGGCGGGGCTGCTGGCGGCCGGTGCCGGATCGGGGTGCGCGACGCTGGAGGAGCGGCTGTCCGGGACGCGCTACATGGAAGTGACCCACGAGGGGCGCGTCTACGTGATGGGCAAGGTCGACACCATTTCGAAGTTCAGCGGCAAGCCCGAGTTCCCGTACTCGACCACGAAGATCGGCGCGGGCGTCGGCGGCGCGACCGTCGTGCTCGAGGCCGATCCCAAGGACGACCTGGTGGCAAAGAAACTGTGGCAGATCTACACCCGGCGCCACAACCTCCGCCGCTGACCGGGCGGCGCGAGTTTCACCCCGCGGGGCGTCCGGCATCCCCACGCCGGGCGCCCCGTCTTCCTCCGCCCGGCGTCCGCAGGCGCTTGATCCGCCGCCAATCCGGTCCATAGTGGGGCGTGTTCAAAGTTCCACCCGGTCTGGCCCTGGTGCTGGCGGCATCGGCCGCGATCCCGCGCGAGGCGCGGCCCGCCGAGGCGCCGATCCGCGCCTCGCTGGTCGCCGCCGTGACCCGCTTCCGGCCGGGCGAACCGTTCGATGGGGCGATCCGGCTGGAGGCGGCGCGCGGCTGGCACACCTACTGGACGAATCCCGGCGAGGCGGGGCTTGCGACGACCGTGAGATGGACGCTCCCCGAGGGGTTCACGGCGGGACCGCTCCGCTGGCCGGCGCCGAAGCGCTTCGTCACGGGCGGCATCGTGTCGTTCGGCCACGACGGCGCCACGCTCCTTCCCGTCGAGATCCGCCCGCCCGCGGACTGGCCGGCCGGTCGCGCGGCGACGCTCCGAGCACGGGTGGACTGGCTCGGCTGCCGCGAGGAATGCGTTCCCGGCGGAGCGGACGTGGAGATCGTTCTCTCCGCGGCGGAGGCGGCGGTCGCCTCGGACGAGGCGGATGCCGTGGCCCGGGCCGTTGCCTCGGTGCCGCGGCCGGATCCGCGAGTGCGCTTCCACGCGCGGGCCGTGGAGGGCGGCATCGCGGTTCGCCTCGAGGGGGCCGTCGCGGAGGCGCCGGCGGCGTTCTTCCCGCTGGCCGGCGGAGTCCTCCGGGCCGCGCCGGAGCCGGCGTGGACGCGCGTCGGTGTCGGGGTCCACGAGACCGTGCTCGCCCTCGAGGCGGGCGTGCCTGCGCCTTCGCGGATGGCCGGCGTTCTGACTTTCGCGGGGGCGGAAACGCGCCGGCCCGCCTTCCTTGATTTTGCGGTCGACGGGCGTACGGTGCCGCAAGACAACCCGAAGGGAGTCCGTCCATGAAGTCCATGATGCTTGCCTGCACGTTCGCCGCGGCCGCCGCGGGGTTCGCCCGCGCCGAGGCCGTCCCGGGCCAGGATGCGCCCGCGTTCAAGTCCACCTGCACGAAGGGCACGGCCGTTGCCCTGGCCGACCTGAAGGGAAAGTACGTCGTGCTCGAATGGACCAATCCCGGCTGCCCGTTCGTGAAGAAGCACTACGGGCCCGGCAACATGCAGGCGGTGCAGAAGGAACTGACCGGCCAGGGCGTGGTGTGGCTCACGGTCAATTCCGCCGCGCCGGGGAAGGGCGGGCACGTGACCGCCGAGCGCTGGAACGCGGTGGCGAAGGAGCAGGGTTCCGCCGCGACGGGCCTCCTGATCGACGAGTCCGGCGAGATCGGCCGGGCCTACGGCGCCAAGACGACGCCGCATCTCTTCGTGATCGGGCCGGACGGCAAGGTCCTCTACGCCGGCGCGATCGACGACAAACCCTCGACCGACGCCGCGGACGTCGCCGGAGCCGTGAACTACGTGAAGCAGGCCGTCGCCGAGGCGAAGGCCGGGAAGCCCGTCAGCGTCCCGAAGACCGCGCCGTACGGTTGCGGCGTGAAGTACTGATTCCACGCGAATCGGCGTCGAAGCCGCCGTCCCGGGAGCTTCGCGATCTCATGTTCCGCGTGACGATCATTGTGCGAACCTCGGGGTAGAGACCGGCCCGTCCCGCGGTTGCGAGCGGCGAGGCCGGTGCCTATCCTGCCCTGCATGAAGGCATGCGGGGGATGGGCGCGCCTGCGCAACGCGGACGTGGTCGACACCGGAGGCACGGGCCGGCCGTACCCCGGCGCCGCTCCCGTCAGCGCCCCGTGTGTCTCGCGCGACAGCGGCGGCACGTGGACCCCGCTCAACGCGCCCCGGCTGACCTGCACGCGGATCGCGAGCCTGGCCGTCGACCGTCATGATCCGCGCCGTCTCTGCTCGGGCCCGTCCGTCAACGGCGCGTTCGCGCGGGAGGAGTGACCCCATGGCGCGCGAGATCCCCCGCAAGATCCAGGTGCTCGACCGGCATCCGCATTGGATTCCGTCGCGACCCGGCGGATGGGACCTCCAGTTCCTCTCGTGGGGCGCGCGCCGGTTCGGCCGGGAGCCGGTTCCGGTCGCCATGCATGACGGCTGGGTCTATATCGTCGTGACCGCCGGGACGCCCGCGACGGTGATCGGGGGCCGGCGACGGCGGCAGGATGCCCCCCGCGTCGTCATCTTCCATCCCGACTGCGCCTACGGCTGGACCGATCGTGCGGACGGCCGGAGCGAGGTTCTCTGCTGGGTGTGGTCCTCCCCGCCCGCCCACGAGGCGCTTCAGCCCGCCGCGGGGACGTGCCGCGCGATCCGGCTCGACCCGCCCGCGCTGCGGTCGCTCGCCCGGCTCCACGCGGAGTGTGTGACGGCGGTTGCGGAGCCCGACGACATCGCCGCCCTGATCCTCCGGCGCGCCCGGCTCGACCTCGACATCCTCCTGCTTCGCGCCGCCGGCCGCTCCGGCCGCACCGACGCCGCCGCGCGGTTCGATCTGGCCGTAGGATTCCTCGATCACCATCCCGCCGAACTCGAGCCGGTGGCGGGACTTTGCGAGTACCTTCGCGTGTCGTCCGCGACGCTGAAAGAACTCTTCCGCCGTCACGCCGGCGTCAGCCCCCGCGCGTTCGCCCTCCGCCGCCGCATGGAACGGGCCTGCGCGCGGCTCTCCGCCGGGGCGTCGGTCAAGGAAACGGCCGCCGAACTCGGCTACCGCCACGCGAACGACTTCAGCCGCGCGTTCGCCCGGTTCCATGGCGCGACCGTCCGGGCGTGGAGGTCCCGGAAGTAGCAGGATCGACGGTTCTCCGGAGCTGCTAGTCGATCGGGGTTGCGCGCGCGGTGCGGACGGGGGCACACTGCGCTCGAATCCGGGGGGTGCCCGGCATGGAGGATGATGCGATGCGAGCAGGATCGACGGGCCGGGGCCGGTGGGCCGCGCTGGCGGCGTGCCTTGCGGCCGGGATGGTGCAGGCGGCGGAATGGGAGTTCTTCGCCTTCGACAACGGCGTGGGCCGAGGGGCGTGGCCGGCCGAGAAACAGGCCGCAACCCTCAAGGCGCTCGGCTACGACGGCATCAGCTACAACTACACGAACAACAAGGATCTCGAGACGTGGATCCGGGTGTACCGCGAGGCGGGGCTGAAGATCCATGCGCTCTACATCCACACCTTTCCCGAGAAGAAGGATGAGCCGTGGGACCCCGCGCTTCGCGACGCGATCACGATGCTGAAGGGGTCCGGAACGGTCCTGTGGATCACGCTACGCCAGGCGAAGGTCAAGGGCGACTACGACGAGGCGTCCGTGAAGATCGTCCGGGAGATCGGAGACCTCGCACAGGCCGCGGGGCTGAAGGTTGCGATCTATCCGCACGCCGGCTTCTACGTGGCGACGGCGACGGACTCCCTCCGCATCGCCCGCAAGGCGGCGCATCCCGCGGTCGGAGCCTCGTACAACCTCTGCCACGAGTTTCTGACCGGCAACGGGGACAAGGCGATGGAGACGCTGCGCGCGGTCGCGCCCGAGGCGTCGCTGGTCTCGATCAACGGCGTCGATCCGTCCGACAAGAAGCGCCACATCCTGACTCTCGACGAGAGTGCGTTCGATATCGCCGCGTTGCTGGCCGAGCTGAAACGCCTCGGATACAAGGGCCCCGTCGGCCACCAGTTCTACAACATTCCCGGCGAGCCGGAGGTCAACCTGAAGAAGGCCATGGAGGCGTGGCGGAAGATGCAGCCGAAGTGAACGTCGAACATTGAACACCGAACATCGAACATCCAACATCGAACGACGAAGAAGGACGCGGGAGCCAACATCCAACAACCAACAACCAACAACCAACGCCAACAACCAACAGCCGACAGCCCGAGAACTCCATGGCCGCCACTCGCCACGTCCTTCCCTCGCCCCTCGTCCCTCGTCCCTCGCCCCTTCTTCGGACA
>Ga0194127_10003226_pt1 | contig 21170 bp, 29 predicted proteins | sample TA2KigC100mmetaG_FD_148624 | JGI IMG/M metagenome (GOLD analysis project Ga0194127, IMG submission 148624) | Freshwater microbial communities from Lake Tanganyika, Tanzania - TA2015036 Kigoma Deep Cast 100m | ecosystem: Environmental > Aquatic > Freshwater > Lake | place: Tanzania: Lake...
AAAATTGCATATATTCACCTTACTTACTAATAATATACTAATTGTTAAAGTTTTAGTATATTACATCTCCTGACATCTTCTTTTTCTTCTTACCACCCATGCCAGGCAAATCTAAGTTGATTTTACTGGCTACACCATAATCATATTTCTTTTTCATCTTTTGCATTATTTCACCCCCGTTCTATCTCAACTTCATAACCGTCTTGACGTTTTGACCTTGCATAGTTTAATGCAAGACTCTTGCTTTTGATTACTCGCTGATCCAAAATACCATCCTTTAGAAACGATACGATGTAAACGCCTGTTCTTTTTGTAAGCTTTTGTTTTCCAAATACCATAGAATCAAGGTCTAGGTTAGGTATCCCTATGTTAAAGAAGCTCATCGTCTTAACTTTGCCTTTAGTTTTCTAAAACCCTCAACAGCCTTGTCATAGTTGGTCCTTGATGATTCATACTGATAGTCCTCAAATGCTTCAATGTTTTTTTCTCTTGCATACTGGTATGCTTCTTTTTTTGATGGTGCATTAATGTCAACCAGCTTGCCACTTGGATCCTTTACTGCATAAACTCCAGGTGCAGCTTGCCTTACCTTGTATCGTCTTTCCTCTGGTAGTAAATACGGTGACTGTTTTTGTTTTTTCTGTCTTGGATAAAACGCAGATGTTTTAATATCGTTTCGTATATTGGCTGAAATAGAATCTGCATCAGGAATACCAATACTGCCAAGGTCAAACATGTCAGCTTGTCTTGTTCCATATGATGGCTGAGATGGCAGGCCAACAGAACCGAACATGTCGCCACCAAACATGTCGCTTCTTGGAATCCTTCCACGAAATACAGGCTTGCCATATTTTAGCCTTACAAGTTTGTTAGATCCAGGGTATCTTGGATCCTCGGTGTAGAATTTTTTACCTTTCCTGTATATCTTGCCTTTTCTTGGCTGGCTTGAGCCAAACAAATCTACAGAACCAACATCGTCAACTGCGCCATAACCAATATCCCCCAAGGCAAACGGCTCGCCTGTTCTTTTACGTGCCTTTTGTGACGGAAACATGTCATCCATTGTGGGTATGCCTGTATTGCCTATAGAAAACATGTCATCAGACATTATATACTAATTGACACAAAGGATAATTAAGCATTTATGAATGGGTTGTCAAAATCATAGCCACATTGCTGGCATTTATGGCCATTGCCTTTAAAAACATGCTTGCCAAATTTTTCGTTAGGGCAGATCAACTAAACACATCCGATGTATTGTTAACAATATGGGCAGATGTTATTATTGATTTTCATCTGTTGCATTTTTCTTGGCTCTCCAAATCACAATTGCAGAAACAAATCTTGCACTATCCGCTTTATGACCAGTCATAGGATCAATGAATCGTATCCTATGTGGCCAAGTATAGACCTCTGCCTTGTCCTTGATGTAATCCTTCCAATACGCTGTTGTTTCATCCTTCATTATTAGTGCCGTCACAGTTATGTTGTTTTTTTCATGCTCAAGCCAGCATTTTTGAACCCACTTACCAATCTGTGAGTATGGGGGATTACACCAAGACTCCTTATCCCAAGTTTGTTTTAACCCATCTGTCTTTTCAGTGATAAAAGACATACATTTGGCATTCTCTGGCGTGGCACAGACATCTAGTATAGGTCTGACTTTGTATAGTCCACATATGGTATCAAAGATGTCTCTTGGCGTACCCCAGTAATCAGACTGTCTAGGAGAAGGGGTACGGGATTTATCTCCGCCATCTCTGCCATCTACGCCACCTTGATTTTGTTCGTAAATTTGGTCATTTTCTGGCAGAGATACCAACCAATCACCACTGTCATCTCTGCCACTATCTCTGCCAGAAAAACTGTCAATTTTGGCAGACATAGTATCTCTGCCACCAGTTTTTATCTCTGCCAGTTTTGGTTCTTTTTGTTCGTAAATTTGGTCTGGCTGAGATGGCGTAGGTGGCTGAGATACTTTCGCTACCTCTTGGGTAGAACCCAATTTGTTAATTTTAATAACATGATTACCTCTTGGAAACCTGCCCTCACGACCATTATACTGATAAATTGATATGTCAATACCCACAGTCTTGAAAGAATTGCGTAAGGACTGTACTTGATACTTGATCTTGTTTGGTGCTTTTGGAAACTTGTTATACTTTGATTTTATATCAATGCCTTCATTCTCTGCTTGGGCAACAAGTAATCTGTGAAACTTTGATACGGTATCCTCATATGGTGTCTGATTTTCCATTATCTTTTGGACCAGCCCAAACAAAGGAAAGTTGTTTATTGCCTCAAGGCTCAACTGTTCAAGCCTATCCTTGTATTTTTCTATAAACTCCATTGGCTTGTTACCAAGACCTTGTGATATGGTTTCACCCCATACTGCAAAGTCAGACATCCTCGGCTTGAATTTTATCTGTTGTTTTACCATGCCATAATTACGCAAGGCATATGATAGAATATTACAAATTTGGCCTAACAAAAATGGCAAAAGCTTGTCTATCTCTTGGTTAAACTCCTCAAGTGTAAGACGTTCCTCCTCATTGATTGGGTTTGTTTCATAGAATATTGCTCTTGAAATAAAATCTGTATTGTCTATGGTTGGTGCAATGCCGTTTAGGACTATCTTTCTTGTATAGTTTAGTATTATTTCATCAGTATCTTTGTATAATGCACGTTTGGAATTACCGTCACCAGTAATTGCCCTGCAAAAAGTATCCGATACTTCCTGACTGAAACTTGAGACATTATCATACGCTGCAACATATCTATGATAAAGCTGTAAGACGAGATCATCAATGCTCTTTGAGATATTCAAGCTAAGCTGGTTTGAAGGATCAATTATCTTTTTTATCGTCTTTGTTATTGTTGTCTTGATTGAGCCGTATTCGCCAGTTATTACCATTATAGGCATCGGATATTTTTCTATAAACATTGAAATCAGATGTATCTTGAAAATGAACCTGTCTGATTTTTTTATCCTTAACAAATCACATAATTTTTCAAGTGCATCAAAATCACACGGGCTTGGCATAACCTGAGCTGACTGGTGCTGCTTGCGGTCAAATGTAGGTGTTGTCTCATCAAGGTCTGTTAACTTGTAACCATCCTCATCTATTCGTATAGCCTTCCAGTCCTTCCAGGCAAGGTCATACCATATTACTCTGTCAACCATTGCAACACGATTATAGATTGTCTCTGTAGCAGAATCCTCAAACATCGCCTTTGCTACTAATCTGTTTAATGCACTCTTGTAAGACTCTGTACCAAAAATCTCACCATGTGCCTTGTCATATTCATGCTTTAACCACATTTCTGCACGAAAAGATCCTAGATTTAATGATTCTATATGGTTGTTAGTCTGAATAATTCCAAACACAAGCGAGCTATCAGAATCAGCTACAACTAGCTTTCTTATCTCCCTTTTTGCAAAGTTGTATAGCTGTTTTGTTACCCTGTCATTTTCCTTGTTCTCATCCTTACCGTCAAGATGTGCTTTGGTAACATGAACTGAACCTTTCCATGCTTCTGGTAGTTCCAATCAAACCATCTCCCATCTGATACGTTCCTCATCAATGAATCCATTAATGATGTAAGCTGGTCTTTGTGTTTTAAGAAACTTAATTATGGCCTGGCTCATCAATCTCTTAAACATGTGTTTCTTTGCAGGCAAGAAATTCCAAACTGGTTCAAGAGTCTGTAATGGGATCTGTGCAACTTGTTTGTGTGAAAAATTATAATAAAACAGGTTGTAAAAATACTCTCCTGATGAACCACTTTGTTTGTATTTTGTAAAATGTTCAACTATCTTATCAACAATGGCAGAGTCTGTATAGACAACTTCCTGTGTCATTCTGAATGCCTCCTTTTCATATGCCGTACAAGCGCAGACTCATCCTTGAAATACATCTCATGCGACTTACAAAAGTATTGTAAGATACTCACCGTGCAACCACCTTGATTAGTTTCTGTTGATTCCTCCGATTCTTCCAATAGGCTGTCAGTGATTGTGCATAACAAAAAACGGAACAATATTTCTGGTTCTTTATCCCAATAAACACCCTGGAACAAATCATACATTTCTTTGGCTTGTTTGCAGGCTTGTGAGTAAGCCAGTGAAATCTCTGGTTACATTTTACTGAACAAAACTTTGGCCTGCGTTTTATTTTTTCACGATCAATTAACGGCAAACCACACATCATGCAGTTCTCATGTTGTATGGTTCTTCTCTTCTTGTCGTAATATTTCCAGTGAGCAAGCTTTTCCTTCCTTATGTAATATGCTTTCTTGTAGCGTTCTAACTCACGCTTTCTAACACATTCAGGGCAAAATCTTTTTTCATTATTCCAACCATGTAAAGTAATCTGATTGTTACATTCTAGTGTTTCACATTTTACAACATCACAATGTACTACGTGGTTTGTCAATTCAAACGTTCCTCTTGATATGCTTGCCTGTAGTTTTTAATAACATAGCCAACCCATACGGAATTAAAATTAAAGAAAAAATCAGCAAATCTTTGAACTGCTGCAACCTCATCCTTTGAGATTCTAGCCTTTTTGTTTTTAGCAGCAGTCTTGAGTTGTTCAAAATGCGTGATGCCATTTTTGTCAGTCCACCAAAGATCCAGTTTCGGGTTAAACTTGAGTGATTTGAGCCAGCCATTTGATATTTTAGAACCTCGAAACCTTCCTCCAATGATAGCCCGTTCTGTTCTGCGAAGGTATGCAAGTCGTTGAATCTCCCTATTGCGCCCAATGACATAGTTACTCACCATAATGGTTATCCCCCCACGGGCAATTCTCAGAGGCTATCCAATGATATGAAAATACGGGGGGATAACTCATAACAAACACCTAGGAAATGTGTCTATAAGAGAGGCACATCATAAAGTTTTAACCCCGTCTTGCCGAGTAAAATTGCACAAATGTTTTGTATAATGCGAGTGTAACTATTTTCAGTTCCTTTTGGTCATTCTTATCAACCACTATTTTTTTTGCGATGCTTTCTGCTTGTGGCCACAACTCGTCAAACATTTTTGTATATGGTGAATCAAAAACTGACTCTGATTTTACAGGTACTTCAAGATGTGTTTTTGTAGCAGGTGGGTTTGATGCCATAATGACTTGCTTTTCAAAACAATCCTGGTTAGAACATACAATACTTAGATTGTTTATTTTTTTATAATAAATTGGATCGCCTGCAAACCACCTGTGATTTGTAGGATCCAGCTTGCACTTGCCGTCATACTTGGCATTCATGGTTTCAAGAGTCTGTGCCATTAATCAGATCCCTTTTCCTTTTTTGAAAATACAACAAAACATCATTATGATATTCAAGCTCAATTAACAAGCCTTTCATTCGTTCCTTTTGCTGTCTGATTATATCATCAGTTGAAATAATCTGTCCTATTACATTGCGTTCTAGGGTTAACTGGCTCATGCAGCAATCTCCAACGGTCTTATCTTTGCATTTACTTGGTAATACTTGATCATATCGCCTTCAATAAGATCCTCCTTTTCCCAACAGTAACGGCACAAGTGTAGCATTTCATCACCGTTTGTATAGGTCACTAGCATCTCAGATTCGTTCTTGCATCGCTTTACGTCACATTTCATTTGTCTGACTTCTCCAATAGATTCTTTACAGCAAATTCTACAACCTGAGACGGATTATCAAATACAGGATTTTGTTTTACAAATTGTTCTAGTTTATCAACAAGATAATTTCTAATATTTACTTTAGTCCATCCATCTCTTTTTTGCTCTGTAATTTGTTCCATTAATGGACTAAGTATTTAGTATAGTATATAAGTATTTAGGAAAAAAAACAAACAATTAAAAATAATATCAAATATGTTTGGGAATTACCAGATGGTTAGGCTTTATTCAAATCCTCAAGCATCTTTACCCTAGCCTTTAATTCCAAGATTTCCTGTTTAGAGTCATTTTGGTTTAATAACTGAGACTCTAACTTGTCACTTTTTTCCTTATACCTTTGCTCATCTGATATAGTAAGCCTAGGTATGGCATTTGAATACATCTCTGCCATCTCCTTTTCAGGCGTTTCATAATATACCATAAGATATTTTTCATGGCCTAAGATGGCATGGGCAAACTCGTCTGACTCTGTTTCTGGTATCCTTGAATTTGATATGTTGGTTTCAGTAAACTTGCGGAACTTGTGGATCCTTACATGGTAGAACTTGCCGTTTAATGTCTTTTGGGTAAGGCCTGTTTTTTTACGCAGTCTCATAATGTAACTAGCAACCGTGCTATAGACCATCGGAAAAACCCGTTCATGTGGCTCTTTTGATTTGCATATTTCCTTTAATAGTCTGGTTGCCTCTGGCGTAACAAATGTAATCCTCTCAATGCCGTTTTTACCTGCAATCTCTGCACGTATTGTTATCTTTACTGGATTGGAATTAAAATCAACATCAGAGACTAGGATCTGCAATACCTCGCCTATCCTTGCACCACTAGATGCCAGAACAAGCCATAATGCCTTGTAAACATCATTTGATTTTTCATACATCAATCTTATTTTATCACGATCCATTGGCACTGGTCTTTGCCTTAGCTGTTTTGGAAACTTGATGTATTCCTTTAGCTGATCGTCATCTAGTTTACCACCACTGTATTTTATCCATTGCTTGATAAAAGGCCAGTAAACATCACATATAGTCTTTGGGCTCTTGGATGCCTTCCAGTGCTGGATTAGTTCAGACAGCAAAAGGTACTTGTCGTTGTTGTTACTTTGCATCAACTCAAGTACGGCTTTTTCATTTATCTTTCTGTGTTGTAGAAATTTATCCCAGGCATCAAAACTATTTTGTATGACGCTTTGAGTTTTTTTGTTATCAAACCTTTTAAGGAAAGATTCCCTTGTTCTCTCAATAACAACTGACATTCCATCAAAAATTAAGGTCAAGGCCAAACTCACCAGAACCAAAAGGATCAGTTTTTCTTTTCTTATATCTTCGCCAGCCTTTTTTTAATTTACCACCAAAAATATCTGTGCCAAACACATTAAACCCACCAGCTTCTGAAATCGCTTTTGACTCCTTGAAATACTGAACGTCAGCTCTTTCAAGTCCTGACTCTGTGAAGAATCCAAAGATGCCACCCTTTCTTGGTCCAGGTGCAAACGGATCGTAAATGTTGATGTCACGGTACAACTCAAAGCGTGAACGCCCACGTGGTAGGCCACGCCCAAAATCTCCTATTCCTGGTATTCCGATAAACGGTAGAAATATGTTTCCGTCTGCCTTGGATCCAAACGGCTCGCTTGGTGTTTTAGGTGGCATGAATGGATCAAATGGTACATCAACTATGTTGTCAGTTGTTGTTTTTTGTGTAGTACGTTGTTGCTGGCCAGTACGTTGTTGCTGGCCAACATCCAACAAATCATCTTGTTTTGTATCAAAAACAGTATCAGTCGTTTCATCATCCTTTTCTTTGCCTTCGGTTATATTATCAAAACTTGGTAGTATGTCAAGACCTAGATTATCAATTGGTCTTTCAGTTTGCTTTGGTATTGCAAATTCAAAATCAAAAACATCTTTTGTACCACGAATATCAGGTGATTGTATTGGCGTAAACACATCAATAAAGTCACTGGGCTTTGAAGTTTCAAGTACAGGTGGCTGTGACTCTGGTGGATATTTTATTGTTTGAAATAGTGACTGGCCTCCTTTCAAACCTTCCTTGCCTACAGTAAACGGCAGAGAACCAAAAAAGTCCTCCTTGCCCTTCATTGTCGTTTCTAGGTCTTTTGTCACAGCTTCAATCAAGTCATCACGTTTTGTTTCCGTTACAGTCTTGCTTTTTGGTCCTGTCATTGTTGACTCAAACGGCCTTCCAGGTTTGTATTTTATGATGTCAGTTCCAAACGGACTTGCCTTACCCTCAATACGTACCATCTTTTCTAGTTCAGTAGTAAAACTTGATGTAGGTCTTTTGCCGACCTGAATTTTTTTGCCACCTATTTTGACTGTCTTTTCAGGCGTGAACGGCTCAAACACAGCCTTGACATTTTTGCTTGATGAAAACAATACATCAGAAACACCAAAACCTTTTGTCTCAGTTAGTGCAATGTCTTGTACTGGCTTGATTGGTGGTTTTTCTGCAAGCGTTGTTTTCCCAAATAAGAACCTACCAAGCTTTTTTGGATTCTTCTCCAACTGTTCCTGTGTGAATACTCGCAACCTTCCAACTTCACCTAATCCACCTTTCTCAACCTGCTCTGTTACCTTGCCTGTAGCAGTCATTGTTTCAAAGAATTTTGATTCAGGTGTTCCTTTTACAGACAAATCAAACTGCTTTGCAAGTGACTGTACCTGCTGTGGTGAATCTGCAAGCTCACCACGTATCCTTGCGCCTACAGGCTGTTGTATCCTCGGTCCTTTTGTCAATTCGATAAACTCAAAGATTGGTTTTCCTTTTTCTCTACCAACCATCTTTGCAATGATTAGCTTGTCAGAGTCAGTTGTAGGTTCCAAGATTTTAAGATCAGTTCTCCCTTCAATGTCCTTGATTCTAATCTTGTTTTCTGCAAGTGATTTAGAACCAACCAATCTGTCAATCTCTTGCTCTACAACATCAACTACCTTGCCATGCTTTACTATCTCTCTTGGTGCAGGTGGCTCTACCTTTGTCTTTGGCACAGAAACAACATCAAGTAGTTTTGTTAGTCCCTGTGATACACCTCTTGTCTTGATTGCCTGACCTACTAGCTCGACACCTTTTGTTGCACCAGTTATCCCACTAAAGAACAATGCCTCACCACCTAATGTAAGACCATAATGTAATGGATCCTTTGCAACCTCGGTCATCACTCTCTTAAATGCGGTTCTAGCCTCTGTTTTTTCCTGTGGAGTTGTGGTAGTGCCAAACATTTGATTGATAGTTGGTTTTGCAACCTTGCTACCAGCTTCTATAAACTCACCAAACATAGTTTTTTGTGGCTTGCCTAACCTATCCTGAGATTCCTTGCCACCAAGAATATCACCAATATTACTGGCCTCCTTTGGAATGTTTGTTATTGGTGCAAACAATGAGCTTACACCTTTTCTTACCTGAGTCTTTGCAACTTCGCCTGTTCCAAGTCCAAAAGTTACATCTAAAATCTGCTCTGGCACTGTTTTTATTTTAATAGTTTTAGTTTCTGATGCTTGAGTTTGAGGAATTACTGTTTTGATTGTTTTACCGCTTAATGGAATATATGATGACATTTGCGTACTTGGATAAACTGTCTTGATAGTTTTACCACTTATTGGGTTATATGATGAAAACATCTTCTCAGGTATTACGGTTTTATAGGTTGTGCCACCAAAAGCATCAGATAAAATCTGTTCTGATTTCTGTGAATCTTTTGGTTTTGATAAAATATTAGAACTATCAAAACTGATTTGTTCTACTACTGATTTTCTCTTGTCTGTTGTTAATTGGTTCGACAAGGATTTTTCATATATACCGAGCTCTCTATTGGCAATTCCAGTGTCCTGTATAAATCCACTCTTTAATGGTACTGCCTTTCCCTCTGGGGTAAACGCAAAGTCTAGTACCTTTCTGCCCTGAGAGTCGGTTTTCTGTTGCTCGCCAAACAAAATGTTATACTCGCCAGTTTTCTTTGCCTTATCAAGCTCTGCAAATGTTTTTTGTGCACTAGATATTTTTCCTTGCGATTGTGATATTTCGCCTTTTAGTTTTGATATTTCATCTGTTATTGAAAAAATACCTACCTTTACAGGATTTGAAACATATCTGGAACCTTTGATTTTTTCACCACTTGGTGCTCTGTCTATGACATCTGGTAGCTTGGATAACTCATCTCTCCTACTCTCAAGTTCTTTAATTTTCTGTTGTTTTTCTTGTATCTCCACTACACTCTGTGCAATTTCTTGGCTCTGTTTAATCTGCTCTTTTCTGATTTGTTCTACTGCCTGTTGTGCTTGGGCATTTGAGCCACCACCCACAAACTGCTGAGATGCAATCTCTTGCTGTATCTGCTGTGGTGATTTTCCTTTTGCCTGCTCTATAAGTGCATTGAAAGTATCTGTCCTCTCTTGTTGTGTTCTGGTATCTCCAGCTAAAGCTTGTGCTTGTCCACGTGATACGTTTCCAACACCTTGAACAAAATATGACTTGCCCTCACTTTGAAATCGTGCCACTTCTGTCCTACCAGCTTCGATTTGCTTCTTTGATTCTTCCACTCTTTTTTGCTGTGAAGGAGATAAATTACTTGACAGTTAAATCACCATAAAGGCCATGCTGGTGAACATTGCACTTTGCTTGGTATGAGATAGCACTAATGTAAGCATGGCCAATACTAACTACATACTAATCATTAATAAAGAATCAAAAACAGTTGATAGCAACAATTGATGATTCTTTCTTTAGTTTCTTCAAAAATCTGTCATAGTTCTGTGACCTTATCTGCAAAAACTCACAGAGTAGTTCAATACGTACAGCCCTGATATGAATGCCAATTGGCATATGAACGCATGGTTGCACAGACTTGTTGTGTATTTTCTGCCATGTCTGCAAGTATGGCATCATTATAGCTACGGTTTTCTGTATTGTTTTAATATCCTTGTTTTCCGACTCGTAGGATCTTTTTACGTTATTACCACAGCACGTACAAACTTGGTTTGCCGTTACCTCAACAAAGTCCTCACATATTCTGCAAATCATCACAGATGTGGTATCACCCATTGATGGTTTCTTTGGGCTCACATGCCTGTTGCTACAAACCATCTCCTGCATTGTCATTGTGGCTGCACCTGTTGTTTTCCTTTAAACATCTGCTCAAACTTTGACTTGTTCTGTATTGATTGCTGCGTCACAACATGTTCTTGCTTTACTGTTGCAACCCTGTCCAAGTTTTTGCCATTTATTGAGCCAAATGAACCTAGCATGTACTTGTAGTTGTGTGCATCATTATAGACAAACGGTGCAAGTCTTGGTTCCATGGTCTTTGCAAAGTTCAATAAATCATATGTTGCTTCAATACATTGATAAACCAGAGTTGATTGGGGTGTCCTGATGTCTTGCGTTCTTGAAAATAAAAGATCATAATCCATACCATGATGGTCAACACCTTCCTTGCATCCTTGAATAAGGATGTTTGAAACCTCACTTGACATACTATGCTTAGTATCTCATTAGAATATATATAAAAGATTAGGTAGCCACGACCTCGGATCTGTGCTTGACTACATGGTATAAGGTCACTCCAGCTGCTATTAGTGCAAGCAACACGCCAATACCTCTTGCAGGCTCGTAGAATGAGCTTATTGTAGTGCTTACTATCAAGCCTACTATTCCGACAAGCATTGTGTTTTGTGTCCTGAGCCACAAAACGCCAAGTATCACACCCCAAACTATGGGAAAAAACAAGACACCAAAAATAGCATTGAATGGCTCTATCATTGCCTCAAGCGGTGCCTCAATGAAGTTACAAGCAACTAATGGATTTTGCTCAAAGCATTGGTCGCCAGGCTCGGAATATGCAAGGCTAGGTATGAATAACATAATGGCTGTGAACGAAATTGCAAGGATCCTAACCTGCATACTCTTAGAATACTAACTGTCTTATTTAAGAAATTACCCACCAAACATTGGAGGCAGAGTAAAACTATTCTTAAAATCAAAGTTGCCAAGGTCAGCTCCACCTAAAATTACAATCGCAATTATTCCAATCAATGCAGCTATGAATATAAAGCCAAGCTTCATTGGCTTTACAGTCGGACTAGCCAATGTATAGAACCGCTTGTCTGCCTGCCTTGCCATCTCTATATATTGCATAATCTCCCACGGCCTGAAATTCTGAAACTCCTCAAGTGCACGTTCTACATCTACCGATATAGGATGCTGTACCTCAAATAATTTCAATGACTGCAACTCCTCAATGAACTGCTCTGGTGTTATCTGTTTTCTCTCAAGCCGTACTGCAAAGTCAAGACCTTGTTCCTCGGTAATCATGTTCTGATCCATTAGTTTTTTTATCAATGGATAATGCCTTACTATTTCCTTTGGGTGTTTTAACTTCTGATCATCACGTAATACCTGAACTTCGTTGGCTATCTCGACTGCCTTTTCATTAAACTTAGCCTGTTCCTTTTCTCCTTCTTCCTTTAGCTGTTCCACTGCTTGCTGTTGATCCTCAATTATTCCCATCATCCTACGCAGTGCACCAGCATTTTTTATATCCTTTAATCGTATTTTGTGCATCTTGTTTTTTTTCATAAAACTATGCAGCTCAGCCAAAATGTTAATCGGTATCGGGTTTCCAAAATAGGAGTCAAAAATATACATAGGTATTTTGTTTCTAAATGCCTCACGTTTGCGCTTGTCTATACGATAAACACCACCTGCATACTTGTTGAACTTTACAAAGAACAGACCTGTTGGATGTGCTATCTTTATTTTATGAACATCCCAAGAGCCGTCAGGATGCTTTATCCAAGCAATGGGAAAACCAGCTAGCCTTAGATCAAAAAAGGGAAATAATGCTGGCAATGCTCACCATTAGTATTTTACTAATATATGATTATAAGATTTGTGTTTACAAGAACTTTTTACCTGCAAAAACCCCTATGGCTGTCATAACCAAAAGCATACTCCATATATCATTACCCAAGTCAAACGCACCGATCAAGTCCAGTATTCCAGCACATGCAGCAGTTATTATCAAAAATGTGGGTGCTGATCTTCCAGTTGCTAGGGATGCTATCAATATAACAAAGAAAACAAACATGTTTACGCCAAAGAAATCACCTAACGCATCACCTAATGCACCAATGCCTGCTATTGTTGCGTTGACTGGCGCATATGATATGCCACCACCAAATAAAAGATCGTCATTCCAACATGCTATGTAATAGTTCTTTCCTCCCTCAAGTCCAGTATAGTTGTAAGCAAAATATCCTACACCTGTATAGTTTCTCCACGTTCCACCTGATCCTTGAAAAGCTTGGTCTGGATCACGATAAAGGCACTCTATTTGAAACTTTGCACCATCCATATCACGGTTTACTTTAAGTAGTGACACAGTTCCACTATTTGTTCTGCTTTCCGTATAATTAACTTGACCTTGTGATGTGACTCTTGCATCAAAATAATCTGGCTCATATTCCCTTGTTATATTAACACACGAACTTTCCAATGTTACAGTGCCAGTAGAGTTCGAGGCGACAACTTCAACCGTATAACAATAAAGATTATCATCGGTTACCTGGTAATAAAGTGGCCGTATTGTTGCAGATTCACCCACATCAAGTGATATGCCAACGCTACTGTTTGTCACAATTGTACTTCCGTTTCTTTGCAGTCTTGCTATTGTCAGACTAATTGGCTCTGGCGAGCCTGCTGTTATGGTCACTGTCGCTGTACCATTGATAATATCACCTACGTTACGTAATGGAAATGTTACAGTTCCAGTTGTAGGTTCATGTGTTGTTGCCGTCATATTACTTGACCAATTGGACCAGCCAACATCATTGCCTAACCTCACCTGGCATGTTACCCTATCACCTGAACTTAATCCTGTATAGTTGTAATTGTATTGTATAGTAGAATTGTTTACGGTATTCAACCAGCCACCACTTTGGTTTACTTCACATCTTAATCCATAATCATCAAGCGTGTCGCCACCATTATTTGTGCTATTGGACCAATTGTATTTTATTGTAGTTGAGCTCATTACAGTTGCATACGTACTTGTCGGTAGTGTCGGGTAGTTGTCAGTTGTGGCAAGAACATGGTTTGTTGATCTGCTGTTTTGTGAACCATCAGTCGCATTTATTCTTACATAGAATGAATGGTTTACACCAAGGTTTGTGTGTAGATAACTTGTAACATTACCAATCGCAGTTGTGTTTGTAAATGTAATGTTGTTAAGCGATGTTGCGATATAATATCCTGTAATCGTACTTGCAGGGCTTGGTGCTATCCATGAACAAAATAATGCAAAAGGTCTGCCGTCACACGATAAACTTGTTGGTGGATTTAATGCAAGATTATATGTAACTTCTAATTCTATATTCTCAGTACCTGATGTATCAAACGATGTAAACTTGTTTTCTAATGTCTCTGATGTTGCTGTTATCCCTACCGCCCATTCATCATCAAGACTTAATTCTGCTGTAACATCAGCATCTGCTGTTGTACCCAAGTCCAATACATAATTATTTGCAATGGTGACACAATTTACATCATTGCTGACAAATGTACTTCCATTACCAGCGTCTGTGTATTCATCTGCCGCTGACATTGTTGATGGGTTTCCTTCCATACTTCGCCAACTACAGTTTTTCCCAGAACCATATGGTAGGTCAACTACATCATATCTTACATTTACATTAGTTGCTACAGCAGTGTTTGGAATACCTGAAATATCCCAATATACTACAACCCTATAACAATATGATGTGTCAGTTCCAGCAAGTGCCTCTGCTGCTGTAGTACCAGACGAAGCTGAACAATTACCATTGTTTGATCGTATTGTCTGACCTAACGATGTTGTATAGCCAAAGGTAGGATCAACCGTTAGAGTGTTTCCAACCTCAAGCCTCCCCTTGGAATGTGTAAAATCAACAATCATTTTATTTTGTTCAGTATGTTTTAAAACCCATAGGTAATCATGCTGATCATTTTTAGGATCAAACTTGGCCTTGCCTATCTGGATGTCTTTATTCATCAATCCATTTTTCGGTACTTCATCGCCTACATCAAGCAATTGTCCATCAATCTTGATGATGTTACAATCTGAACCATCACAGATAAAAGTAAAACCATATTTTTGATCGGTTTTTGAATTGTCTTTGTTTGTGTATTTGTAAGTCCATTCAAACCCCCACCTGTAATCAATGTCATATATTACCTCAAATGTGCCACCAGTACCAAAAAGCCAATTAGAATCATCTTTCTTTGAAATAATTTGTATTCCATTTTCATTTTGTGAGAATGAGAAATTGCATTGGTTATTGTTAACTTCTAAGCTACTCCAAACATCGGTACCATTCCTTGCCTCTTTTACAATATGGGATAGAATTGCTGTTGGGTTTTGATTTAGTTGAAACTTACCTGCATCATAAATTTCAAAACTACAGCTTTGCTTGTTAAAGATATAAGAACCATGCACGCTTTCAAAACTAATAAAATCTGGTTGGTTGTTTATTTTAAAATCAACATAAACAGGATCCCCATCTGAATTATAATAATCCAAAAGGCGTTCAGGTTTTGATTTCCATAGGTAAGATGTTGTACCGTCAGAGTTAACAGATAGTATCTGCCTGTCAAAGTCCTTGCCTTTTTCTATTTGTTCTTGTGCGTTAGAGTCTAGTATTGCTGGAATAAGTACAAGTACAAATAAGGCAAGTAGTACATATCTCATACAAACTCATCAGCCGTCTTTCTTGTTGCAGCTAGGTATGCCCAAAGTATTATGGCACCAATCAGAAAGGCTGGTAGTAGCAAAAATATGTTATAAATATTATCACGAATGACAAGCTGGTCGTCTGGTGCGCTTACCCAATAATCGTTCTGGTATGCCAGTTCATACATCATTGGCATAAAGACCATTGAGGCAAAACCTGTTACAAAAACTGCTAACGCAGAAGTGATCACTATCCTGATTGCAGACATTTATACTACTGATATACTAATATATGATTAATTAAGTTTTGAGGTTTTTTAGGAATAAAAAAAGGGGGGGTGGAATTTTCTAAGGTGTTTAACCGAAGCTTCCACCAAAGATCCTAAACAAGACAAAGAACAAAGTGATTGGTAGAATGCCAAGTACGATCCATGCGTTGTTCTTTGTATCATTGCAGTTGTCTTGCCCTGTTGCGTTGTCAATATCAGCACAATCAATTCCGTTATCAACCGCACCGAAGATGAACATTGCGATTACAAGACCAACGGCCAGACCGACAATGCCCATGACGAAGGCAAGGTTTAGTACAACTCTTAGCCGTAAAGCCAAAAGCTTGTCTATTTTTGTCAGTTGCATTAGTATGCTATTAGCATCTAGCATTTATAAAGAAAGTTTAAGGTTTACGAATAAAAACAGAATATTACCATAAAACAACTCTGCCAAGAATCCTACAAAGATAAACACCATAAAGGGAATAGTAGAGAAAACCCATACATCCTTTTTGTCAGTAAACTGCTCTTGTTCTGCATGTTTCATCTTAAAGGCAAGTGCACCATCAACTTGCATCAAAAACGTGTTCTTTGGGTTCTTGGCTCTATATCCCAAACAACAGGCTATCAGCTTGTCTTTCATTGTGATGCTTGACAGATCAGAAAATAACATCTTATTCTGCCTATAGTATATCATATTTCGTATAAAGTTAACACCTATGATTGATGTTGATAACAATAATGCGTTTAAGAATATGCCAAGTCCTATTGATAGCTGGCCACCTAGAAGCATTGATAATATGGAAAGTGTAAACATATCTCCACCACCAAAAATACCAGCTCGCCAGATTACAAAGTATAATGGTGATAGGATTAATGCGTAAAGTGGAGTTAGATCAAGAAAGTAAAGTATCGCTACAAGTATGGTAAAGCCTATAAAATAGACAAACGGTGCAGACCTCTGTTTTATATCAAATATTATTAATGGTATCAGAAAACAGAAACTAAGGATTATTCTGAGAAGTTCGTAATCCATGTCTTGATACTAATAACTTACTACTTAATTTTTGTGCAAAATGGTTTACTACCATACCTACACCAATGCCAAAGAATATGGTAAATGGAACAAATCTGTATGGATGGACCAACTGTGTCGTGAATCCCATGATCAATGGAACTGTCAGTATTATGCCAGTGCACCACCAGAAAACAACATCTGCACCTCTAATCTTGCTTTTCATTATGTATAACATTGCAAGCATCACAGGCGTTCCAATCATTATATGCAGGTCATCGGCAAAATAAAACAACCACTTCCAAGATCCCTCATAGAGTCTGTTTATATCAAAACTAATATCTGTGCCTAATGTTTGTTCTACATTATAAAATAATAAAAATACTATGAATAACGGTACCAAGATTGCAGTAAGGTTGTATAATGTTAGTTGTTCCTTTTGTCTTGATATTTGATATAGATACATTGGCAGATATGCAAATGCCAGAGTCTTGCTTGCTATGCTTGCAATATATGATAATGGTGCATATTTTGTGTGCGTCATGTTTAGTGCGAGTATCAGAAAGAACGCCCAGGACTGATCATATGTTGCGCTTGTATCCCATCTTGTAAATGATATAGATGTAACAACGATAACCAATGCAACCAAACCGACAAGATGTTTGTTTGTAAGTAACCATCCAAGTCTATAGGTTAAAGGTAGTATGACAAGTGAAAACAAAAACGGTATTATGTTTTCATTGCCAAATATTTTATATGATGCACAAATAGAATACCATTTCAACGGTGCCCTATCTGTAAATGGATTCTGATCCAAAGAACATGTATAAAGATATGGCCATACATTTATGCGATAATCAGGATATTTGTAATCTGAGTGTGGTTTTATTTCTGCAATTGTGATGATTGTATAAGTAGCACAAATTAAAAGAACAACAATTAAAGATGTCTTTCTGTCTAGCTTCAACCCCTACCCGTCACAAAATATACAACAGTCATTATTGCAAGAAATCCATGGATGCCATACATTACACCGATAAAGACTACTGGAAACCCAAAGATTGCTAGAACATCTGCAATGAATGAGCCTGTTATGACTGCTACCAACATTTGTAATATAGCTATTGGGTAAAACAGACTATCAATCGGATTTAGTGTGCCAGACTCGCTTGATGTTGTTGCATTAGTAATGTCGTATCCTGTCACATTTGAATAAAGGGTATTTGATTGGTCAGTTGCATTAAACAGATTGGGTTGATCCGTTGCACTTATCGTATCTGATAAATCAAACGGGGTGCTTATTGGTGTGTCAATTAATGCCTCGCCTACAAGTATCATGCCATTAATGCAAAGGAAAAACAGATAGACGTTTAGGAAAATCTTGTAGACCATTTACTAACCTCTGAAAAAATCAAGATACATCATAAACATGGCAATGAATCCAAATGCGATGTAGATATAACCAAACCAAAATCCCTCGCTGTTTTCTGCAATCATCACATCGGTTCTTGTGCTATTCCATGTAGTTGTTCCATCCGTCTGAGTCTCGGCTATCGTAGTCTGCACACCATATCCTGATACTAGATATAGTCCAATAACAAAGAAAAGTAGTATTGAAAAAAGCCTGATAACAGGTGCAAGAGCAAGATCAAACTTTAATGAATAAACCAAGAAACCAAAAGCCATTATAGACAGTAATATGAAAAAGCCTGTTTCTATCGTGGCCATAAATCTATGATACTAATGATATACTAATCTTTATTGATTATGGTATTCCACAGATTATAGTGCCATTCGCTGCAATGCCAATAACAGCCTCACCCGTATCGCAATTTTTCTGAACCAGCCTCATAGTTAGTAAGTTTCCCGATATTGATGTTGAGATAGATCCAATGGTAGATATTGTAAAATTATCATTGTAGGTGGTAGCATTTATTGTCTGGCCACCTGATCGGAGTTGTGAGAATGCTGGTGTGGGTGGTATGGCCGAATCTGATCCTGGTACAAACAAGAATGCAAACCCTACTAGGCTGATTACGCCAATTGCTATAATAAACTCTTTTTCCATACTAACGATATACTATCTACTTATTAATGATTTATGGCAAGCCATAAATGAAAATAAGAACAAGTTGTGTCTAATATCTTAGGAGAATCCTTAGTAAGTGTTAATTGTTTTGCCATCTTAATCATTTCTGTTATTATGTTTAGATTGAGTCAATTTAGTAGATCCTTTATTCTATCTTGAAGGTCTAGTAAGCTTCTACCTTTCTGAGTAATATGATAAGATGTATCTCCGTTTAACTCAATAAGATTTTTATCAATACAATATTGTAGATATTCTTTAAGTTGTGGATAAGAAAGATATGCACTATACATGATTCTTGTTTTTGTTTTTGGTTCATCTTGAAGTATATTTAAAATCCTTCTTGTAATTTCGTTTCTATCTCTATATTTCATCTTAATCATTCTCCTTCAAATGCTCAAGTATATACTTTGAATATGCAGGTGGTATTGATTCAGTTATGTTTTTTGTAGTCCAGGTAATGCCTAACGCTTTGGCCTGTTCCTCAGGTGTGACTTTAATTATACCATATTTGGCTCTAGTTCTATCATTTGCTGCGCCTCCATTATAGCAGGCTATATAATCGCCTGTTGCTACCTTTCCTTTATGTTTTTTATGTTTTATTCTTGGAACATAAAACCCATTAATTTCAAAAAACCTATGCCTTATTACTTTAAGATTAAACATATCGCCACAAAGCATTAAATCATGCCTTAATGGCGCAAGTTGGACATTCTCAATAACATAGGGTTTTTTTGTCTGATTTAATAAATATCTTAATCTTGGTATTAATCTATTATAGCCTGGCTTGTTCATATTTCCATCAACATATCCCTGGCATGGTGGACTAGACCAAATAAAATCAAACTCGTTAAAAAATTCTAATGGTAGAGAAAATACATCACAAATTGCATAGTCAAAAGGATATTCTTGTTTTTTTATATCTATGCCAAATACTTCATAGCCTAATTCACTCATACCAAATGCAGATCCTCCAGGACCACAGAATAAATCTAATACTTTCATCTTAATCATTATCCTTCAAATGCTGATATTGAGTTTTTATAAAAACTGTAACAATTCTTGGGTAATGTTTAGGTCTATTGGCAAAATAATAACTTGCCCAATATTCACAATTAATTAATCTATTAACTTCGTAATTATGCATTATGGCAATTAAACCCCCTCTCTTAACTACTCTTACTAATTCTTTTGTCCATATAGACCACTTTGGTAAATCTTGTTTGTATAGTTTATCTGCAAACTTTTGTTCATAAATTGGATCGGCCATGCCTCCAGCAAAATAATTATCAGGAAATGGTAAGTTATGGCAATCCGCTATCGTATCAGGTTTAACTTCGGGTTTAATATCTACTCTATGACCTGTCTTTGCCAATCCGCTAAACAGATGAATAAAATTATTGGTTTGTAGGATTTTTGGTATATATTTCTCAAAACCTAATGGATATGCACCCTCGTATTTGTGTGCAGGTCTTGGCAAACAGGCTAAAATTTGTCTATTAATCATCTTAAGCATTATCACCCTTTTGCTGAAATTGAATCATTTCATACAATAACCTGTATCACAGCCTTCAATATAGTCATCTAACGAATTGTTGAAATCAATCTGACGTAATGGCTTAGTAAATTTCAGTAATAAATTTGGATATTTTCTGTTTTGTTCTTCCATTATACAAGCTTGCTCATATAATTTAGGATTTTTAATTTTTAGTTGTCGCCATTCTTCTTTTCTTGCAAACGGACAATACCAGCAACCACTTTTTACTGGAACTGGAAAACCTAACTCTATAATTTCTTTGGCACAATCTTGCCTAGTAATTTTGTTATCAACTAATGGATATTCATCTATAACATAACTTACCTTGTTTTTTTCTTGGTTTTCAGCCCTTATGATTTCATCATAAGAAAATCCAATATCTTGATGAACTGGGTTTTTTCTACTAAACCCTTGACTCCGATAAAACCTACGGATCGGTAACTTTTTGAATTGGTCAGTACACCATCTTCTATTTCTTATTGGTATTAATTTTGATTTCATACATTTCTGGAATAACGAATCCCATTTACTGTTTTTTACCTCATAAAAAGTAATTTCATTCTTTATACAAAATGGTTTAACATATTTTTCAATAAAATCATAGGTTTCTGTTTTTTCATCACCTGTATTAGCAAAAACCAAACCGCCTTGTTTATAGCGTTCTGGATATTTGAATAACAAAAATGTGGTTTGCACACCACCACCAAAAGATAAGAATCGTTTCATCTTAATCATTATCACCCTTTTTGATCATTCATACAGTAAGTACCTCTTGTAGTACAGTACAACGTTTTTTCATGTTTTCATAGTGATTCGGATTGATTTCAATTCCTATACTATCACGTTTCATTTGTTTAGCAACATAACAAGTCC
>Ga0194127_10003227_pt1 | contig 21168 bp, 20 predicted proteins | sample TA2KigC100mmetaG_FD_148624 | JGI IMG/M metagenome (GOLD analysis project Ga0194127, IMG submission 148624) | Freshwater microbial communities from Lake Tanganyika, Tanzania - TA2015036 Kigoma Deep Cast 100m | ecosystem: Environmental > Aquatic > Freshwater > Lake | place: Tanzania: Lake...
CCCCACCGTCCACCGTCCACCGTCCACCGTCCACCGTCCACCGTCCACCGTCCACCGTCCACCGTCCGCCCCTCGTGCACCCCGATCTCACCCGCATTACCGCCGCCCTAGCCGCACGCACGCCAGCGCCCGCTCCCCGCGATGAGCCGTTCCACGAGGCCGCCGTCGCGCTGATGCTGCGCGCGGGCGAGGACGGACTGGAGGCGCTGTTCATCCGGCGCGCGGTGCGCGAGGGTGATCCGTGGAGCGGGCAGATCGCGCTCCCCGGCGGACGCCGCGACAACAACGGCGAGACGCTCGACCGCACCGCGGTGCGCGAGACGATGGAGGAGATTGGCGTGGACCTCGACGCCAGCGGCACGCTGCTTGGCGAGCTCGACGAGCTGCGCCCGCGCACGCCGGTGCTCCCGCCGATCATCGTGCGCCCCTATGTCTTCGCCGTTGGCGAGCACGCGTCGTTCACGCTGAGCGACGAAGTCGCCGACGTCTTCTGGATCCCCCTGCGCGATGTCTTCGATCCTGAGCGCGTGCGGGAGATCACCATTCGCCTGCCGGGCATTCATATGAAGCGCCCGGCCATCGGACTCGGCGAGCACGTCATCTGGGGAATGACCGAACACATCCTGCGCACGTTGGAGGGAGTGTGGCGATGAACATCGCGAAGCGGATCTTCGGCGGCGGACTGGCCCAGCGCACCTTCTGGTTGACGATCGGCGTGCTCTTGTTTGGCGCACTGCCGATGCTCGCCGACCGGTACTTCTACGACAACTGGCACAACCCGAACGTCTACAACCTCGATTGGGGGCGCCTGATGCGGGTGATGGGGTGGGCGCCCACGTGGATGATCGCCGCGCTGGCGATGTGGCTTCACGAGCGTCCGGACAACGCGCTACAAGCCAAGCGCCGCGCGTGGTACCTCGTGATCGCGTCACTCGCCGGCGGGCTCGTCGCCGAGATCCTCAAGCTCCTGCTGCGCCGCGAGCGCCCCAACGTGCTTGCCGGCGACTACTCCTTCCGGCTGTGGAGTGAGAACCCGCTCTCCACGAGCGGACTCGCCTGGCCCAGCAGCCACACGATGGTCGCCTTCGCGGCCGCCACCGCGCTGGCCCGCCTCTTCCCACGCGCGAAATGGGTGTGGTACGCGCTCGCCGCCGGCTGCGCGTGGACGCGACTCGCGTCGCGCGCGCACTTCTTCAGCGATGTGGTGCTGGGAGCGTTCCTGGGGTGGTGTGTGGGGTGGGGGGTGTGGCTGGCGCTTAGGCCGGAGCGGAACGGGGAGGGGGTAGAGGCATAGGGACGAGGGCGGAGGGGAGGGACGAGGGACGCGTCCCCCGTTCCGCCACCTCCGCCCTCGTCCCTATGCCTCTACCCCCTCCCCGTTCCGTCAGGGAGCGACCATCACGGCGTCACCTTCTTCTCCTCCGCCTTCTTCGCCGTCGGATCCACGAGGTGGGGCCGGTCGCGGAGATGGTCTTCCATCTTCAGCCGCGGCACGCCCTCCTTCAGCCAATCTGGCGCCGGCTTGTCGCGCAGGAACGTGTCGAACCACTCCTGCATGCGCACCGCGTAGTCCTTCTGGTTGGCGGCGCGCGAGAGACCGTGGTTCTCGCCCACGTACTCGAGCAGGACGACGTCCTTGCCGAGTTCGCGGAGGGTGTTGTAGTACGTGATCCCCTGGTTGAAATCCACCGCGCCGTCGCGGTCATTGTGGAGGATCATGAACGGGATCTTCAAGTTCTGCGCGAACCGGTTGGGCGAGTTGCGAATGTACGGATCCGGGTTGCGCGCATAGCTGTCGGTGAACCGTCCCTGGCTCGAGATGAAGATCGGCTGGTTCGCCGATCCCGAGTTCCAGTACACGGAACTGAACATCGAGACCATGTCGGTGAGCGGCGCGCCCGCGATGGCCGTCTTGAAAATGTCGGTCTGCGTCGTGATGAACGTCGTCTGGTAGCCGCCCCAGCTGTGCCCCTGCAGGCCGACGCGCGCGGGATCGACGATCCCCGTGGCGATGGCCGCCTTCACCGCCGGCACCACGCACGACACTGCCGAACGCCCCGGATCGTCGAGCTTGTAGGTGATGTCCGGCTGGAAGTACACGTAGCCGCGCGAGGTGTAGACTGCCGGGTTCGCGTAGCGCGTCGCGTTGGGCTGCGGATAGGCGTGCAGCCCCTGCGACAGCTTCTCATAGATGTAGGTGAGCGTCGGGTACTTCTTTCCCGGTTCGTAGTTCGCCGGCAGGTAGAGCGCCCCCTGCAGCGTGTCGCCGTGCTCGCACACGTAGTCCACCAGGCGCGAGCCGCTCGACCAGAGCACGTCCTTCTGCTGCGGGTTCGCGTCGGTCAGCCGGCGTTCGTTGGTGAGTCCCGCGTCGGCGGCGTACACGTCCGGGTACTTCACGACCGTCTGGCGCGTGAAGAACCAGGCATCGGCGTCGCGCGCCTTGCGGTAGTCCACCTTGTTGTCTTCCCAGCTGACGACCGTGGCGCCGCCCTTCACCGCGTCCACGCGGGCGAGCCCTTCCTTCTTGGTGCGCTCGCCGTACGTCTCGATGAACAGCGGTTTCGTGAGGTCAATGCCGCGCTCGCGGTACGGCGCGCCCACACGCGCCTGATAGCGGATGCGCTCCTTCTTGCCATTGCCGGTGATGTTCAGCGCCGTCCCCTTGAGCGGGAGCTTCCACACGTCCCAGTTGTCGCGCACGAGCACCGCGCTGCCGTCCTTGGCCCAGCCGAGGGGCGGCGCCGCGGCCGGCTTCACGGTGTTGTGGTCATCCTCGTCGTCCCAGAACGTCGCGGCCACGCCGGTGGTCAGCGTGCGCGTCGTGGCGGTGGCGAACTCGTAGAGCTTGTAGTCGCCATCGTCGTAGTACAGCGCCCTCTCGCCGTCAGGTGAGAACAGATTGAAGCCGAAGCCGCCGCGCAGCTTGGTGCCAATCGGCTTGCGCGTCCCGGTGGCGATCTCGATGGCATACACATCGCGGAACGCCTTGCCATCCACGCTGGCCTGGCGCTCGTACGGCGTGACGTCCGTCCCCACGGCCCAGCGGTCACGGTTTGACGTCTGTACGTCACGCATCTTCGCGTCGGCGAGCCGCACGACCTTGTTGGCGGCGACCGCGTACGCGGCGAGGTAGCTGAAGCTCTTGTCCTGAGTCTCCTGCACCTGCTGCTGCGCCTGCAGGCGCGGATCCTTCCAGTGCCACAGGATGAGCGACGGCACGTCCTCGTCGGTCTGCGGCGCCGCGGCCACCTGACCGCCGCTCCCTGCCCCCGGGGCGGTGCCAGTCGTCGCGGGCGGCGTGAAAGAGCCGGGCGTTTGCGGCGGACGCGGCGGACGCGGTTCGCGCAGGCCAAAGTAGAGCACGTTGAGCGTCTCCCCCCAGCGCGGCGCGCGGTCGCCGCTCACCACCAGGCCGCCGTCCACGCCGGCCGACTTGGCGTTGACTTCGTATGCGTTGGGCGTCGCCGAGGCGAGTCCCTTGAACGCGAGCACGGTGAAGGAAGTGTCGCGCGACGCCGTGTCCACCGTCGAACGCAGGATGGCCAGCGCGTCGCCCGAGTCCACCCACGCCAGGCGGCGGTAGCTCGCCTTGGCCGCGTCGAGCGAGCGCGTGATACCGGTGGCGACTTCGCGGAGCTGCAGCGAGTTGCCGATCAGGTCGCGCGCGTCGAGCGTGTAGGCCAGCCAACGTCCGGATTCATCGAACGCGAACTCGCTCACGCCGGCGATCGTCACCGGCGTCCCGCCGGCGAGGTTCACCAGTTGAAGCACGGTGCCGCCGCCAGCCGGCGCCGCGGGCGCAGTCCCGGCGCCACCGGCGTCAGGCGCGGAGTGATGGATGGCGAGCCAGTCCGACTTGTCGCCGGCGAAGCGATACGCGCGCACGCGGTCGAAATCGCGCTTCGTCCCGGTGGCGAGTTCCACCACCGAGAGCGAGTTGCTCAGCGAGGCGCGCGTGCGGCGTGCGCGCCTCGCATCCGCGCTCTTGGGATAGACCACGAACGCCGCCCACTTGCCATTGCCCGACAGCGACACAGGCGCCAGCGGTGACGCGCCGCCGAACCCGCCGAAGCCGCCGGCTGCTGGCGCCTCGCCCACAGGGAACTTCGACTCCTTCGCGCCCAGCGCCGCGGCCCGGATCACGACCTCGGCGTCACCCTCGTTGGGGGCGAGCACATAGGCAAACCACTTGCCGTCGTTGGAGACCTGCGACGACCGAATGGACTTCCACGTTAGCAGGTCATTCAGGGAGAGCGGCTGCGGCGTGGCCGGCTTGGCAGCGGGCTTGGCTTCAGCCTTGGCAGCGGTGGTGTCCTGGGCGCCACCGACGAATGGCGCGGCGAGGAGGAGCAGGGCGAGCGAAATGCGGCGCATAAGGCCTCGGGGAAAGCACGATGTGACGAAGGGGCGACCGCCCCACAGGGCGGCAAGAGAAGATACGCGTTGAGGCGGGGGACTGCTGGTGAAACGGGGGACGAGGGCCACCCAATCACCTGCCGAAATTCCACGTGACGCCCGCGAAGAGCGCAGCTTCGCCCTCGCCCCGCACGGCGCGCGTCCATCCGGCGTCGAGCACCAGTCCCTGGTGCACGGTGAAGTTCACGAACGCCAGCGCGTGACGACTTGGTGCCACCCCCTCGACCCGTTCTCCGGAGAGTTCCAAGCCCCACGCCACGGGACCGGCGAGTGGGATGGTGGCGGCCACGGCCCACAGGTACGGGGTCGGGCCTCGCGCGTCGTCGAGACGCGTCGCGGCCAGGTTGACATCCACGCCCACCGGGCCGAGCGCCTGCGTGGCAATCGCCATGAGCGAAAGCGCGGTTTCGGTCGCGGCGCGCGGGCCGCGCGACGCGGTGACGCCTGGCATCAGCGCGAAGGACGGCCATCCGTCGCGAGGCGCACCGAGCTGCCACTTCACGCCGGCGAAGCGCGGACTCTCCGCGGCGGCGCTCTCGCGCTGGAACGAACGCTCGACGGACAGGCTCAATTGCAGGCGGCTGGCGATCCCTGTCTTGATCAGTGCGACGGCCGATGGACCGCCATCCGCCGCGGCCACACCGGATTCGATTTCGACGCGACCACGCGCCACCGGAAACGCGTGCGTGGCCACGGTGGGGCGCTCGGGGCGCGCGCGATGCGCGTCGCGATCGGCGAGCGTGGTCTGGGCCGCCGCGGCAGGCCCGGCGACGAAGAAGATGAGGCACAGCACGGCGCGCACGGGAGGCATGCGTTTACTCCTTGACAATGAAAGTTAGTGCATACTAACTTTGGATCATGGTACCTGCAACACCTCCCCCCGACAACGGACCCGCCAGCCCGACGCCCGTCGGCCCGCCCGCCGGCTCCGTCGCGCCCGCTTGGCGCCGCTCCCGCACCGCGCCGTCGCTCCAGGAGTCGTATCGCACCGTCCCCGTGGACGGCGCCACCTGGTTCCGGAAGCTCCTCGCCTTCGCCGGGCCGGGATACCTGGTCGCCGTCGGCTACATGGACCCGGGCAACTGGGCCACTGACATCGCCGGCGGATCGGCCTTCGGTTACACGCTCCTCAGCGTCATCCTCCTCTCCAACCTGATGGCCGTCCTGCTGCAGGGCCTGTCCAGCAAGCTGGGCATCGTCACGGGACGCGACCTCGCCCAGGCCTGCCGCGACCACTACTCCAAGCCCGTCGCCATCGTCCTCTGGGTGCTGTGCGAGATCGCCATCGCCGCCTGCGACCTCGCCGAGGTCATCGGCTCGGCGATCGCGCTGAATCTTCTTTTCGGCATTCCGCTCACCTGGGGGATCGTCATCACCGCCGTGGACGTGCTCCTGCTGCTTATGCTGCAGAAGCGCGGCTTCCGCCTGCTCGAGGCCCTGGTGATCGTGCTCATCGTGACCATCGGGGTGTGCTTCCTCTTCGAGCTGATCATCTCGCGCCCCGACCTTGGCGACGTCGCCCGCGGCTTCATCCCGACCACCGAGATCGTGCGCAACCGCGAGATGCTCTACATCGCGATCGGCATCCTCGGCGCCACGGTGATGCCGCATAACCTGTACCTGCACTCGTCGGTGGTGCAGACGCGCCGCTACGCAGAGACAGCGCATGGCAAGCGCGAAGCGGTGCGGTTCGCTTTCATCGACTCGACCATCGCGCTGACCTCGGCGCTCTTCATTAATGCGGCCATCCTCATCGTCGCCGCGGCGACGTTCCACACCGCTGGACGCACCGAAGTGGCCGAGATCCAGGAGGCGTACCAGCTGCTGACGCCGCTGCTCGGCGTGGCCGGCGCGTCCACCGTCTTCGCACTCGCGCTGCTGGCCAGCGGCCAGAACTCGACGCTCACCGGCACGCTTGCCGGCCAGATCGTGATGGAGGGCTTTCTCGACCTGCGCCTGCGCCCGTGGGTGCGGCGCTCGATCACGCGGGCCATCGCCATCGTCCCCGCCGTGATCGTCAGCATCATCTACGGCGAGAAGGGCACCAACAGCCTGCTCATCCTGAGCCAAGTGATCCTCTCGATGCAGCTGTCGTTCGCGGTCTTTCCGTTGGTCATGTTCACGTCGGACCGTCGCAAGATGGGCGAGTTCGCCAATCCCCTGTGGCTCAAGACGCTCGCATATTTGGTGGCGACGCTGATTGCCGCGCTCAACGTCTGGCTGCTGGTGCAGACCTTCGCCGAGTGGGTGGCCTGATGTACCATCGCATCCTCGTCCCGCTGGAGAACACGCGCACTGACCGGGTGATCCTGGCGCACGTGCGCCAACTTGCCCGCCACTGCGGCGCATCGCTGATCCTCATCCACGTCGCCGACGGCTTCGCTGCGCGCAACATGGCCCAGCTGGATCTTCGTGAGAGCGAGGAGATGCGGCGCGACCGCGCCTATCTCGACGCAGCGTGCGAGGAGTTGGTGGCCGATGGACTGGTCTGCGAGGCGGTGCTCGCCTGCGGCAACCCGGCCGACGAAATCGCCGGCGCGGCCGCGCGCGAGGGGGCCGACCTGATCGCGATGGCCACGCACGGCCACCGCGGGCTCAACGACCTCATCCGCGGAAGCGTGGCGAGCGAGGTGCGCCACCGCACGCACGTGCCGGTGCTGATGGTGCGCGAGGGACAGGAGCGGAGCGCGCCGTGACACGGGCCACGCGCACGAAGGCGCCGGGGCGCGCGGTGCCGGCGTTGACGCACCAGGCCGAGGATTACCTCAAGGCCATCTATGAGATCGAGCGCGACGGCGACGCGGCCGGCACTACCGCGATCGCCGCGCGGCTGGGCATTGCCTCGGCGTCGGTGAGCGGGATGGTCCGGCGTCTCGCGCGGCAGGGGCTCGTCACGGTGGAGCGGTACCACGGCGCGCGGCTGACGCCGAAGGGGCGCCGGCTCGCGCTGCAGCTCATCCGCCGTCACCGCATTCTCGAGAGCTACCTCGTCACGCGGCTCGGCTTCGGGTGGGACGGCGTGCACGCCGAGGCGGAGCGGCTGGAGCACGCGGCAAGCTCGAAGCTGATCGAGGCGATGGCGGCGGCGCTTGGGCATCCGTCGGCCGACCCGCACGGCGCGCCGATCCCGCGCGCCGACGGCACGGTGGAGGAGGCGCGCCTGCGCACGGTGGACGACCTGGCCGTCGGGGCGCGAGCGCGGGTGGCGCGCATGAGCGACCGCGATCCTGCGCTGCTCCGCTATCTGGGCGAACTCGGCGTTCGGCCGGGCGTGACGCTGCGGCTCGTAGACCGGGCGCCTTTCGAGGGGCCGATGACGATTGCGGTGGGGAGGGCACGGCATGTCATTGGCATTGGCGTGGCGAGGAGGGTTTACGTCAAATAGGTGCAGGGGAAGGGAACAGAGTGGGGTGCAGGGAGAAGGGAGCAGGGTGGGGTGCAGGGTGCGGGGGAGGGGGGCGCTGACGGCGTCCCCCTTTCTTGTGCGGCCGGGGATTGTCCCACTTGCGTGAATCTCAGTACTAAGTTAATGTTCCCTTGTCACCCCCGACCGGCCCCCCGGCTTGGGTCAGCGAACCCGATGGAAACGGAGACCGAAACAATGCGTGCAGTCGTTGGGATGTTGGCCCTGCTGGTGGCGACGGCCGCCGGGGCGCAGGACGGGAAGTACGTGCGCGACCCGGCGCACAGCGAGATCAACTTCGTGGGCGCGTCGCGCCTGCTCGACGCCAACGGCTTCTGGGAGAAGTGGGACGCGGACATCACGTTCGACCCGGCCGACTGGAGCAAGGCGTCGGTGAAGCTGGTGATTGACGCCAAGAGCATCAACACGCGCGTGGAGCGGCGGGACAACCACCTGCGCAGCAAGGACTTCTTCCACGCCGACTCGTTCCCGCAGATCACGTTCGCGTCGAAGATCGTCAACAAGATGAGCGACACGAAGGTGAACATCACCGGCGACCTGACCATCCGTGGCGTGACGAAGCCGGTGACGATTCCCGGCACGCTGGTCTTCTACGACCCGCAGTCGAAGATGGGGCGCATGAAGGGGCAGTTCACGATTGTCCGTTCGGAGTACGGCGTGAGCTACAACTCGACGATGAACCCGATCGCGGATGAAGTGCCGGTGAGTTTTGATATCACGTTTAGGCCGAAGGTGCAGTAGGCGGAACGAGGAGGAGGTAGGGGCGTAGGGACGGGGGCTGAGGGGCGGAACGAGGGACGTGATCCCCGTTCCTCCCCTCGGCCCCCGTCCCTTCGCCTCTACCTCCTCCCCGTTCCGTTAAGTTGTACCCGTGCTGACCGTCCACCACGCCGACAACCTCCGCGCGCTCGCCGCGTATCCTGACGCGAGTTTTGCGCTGATCTACATCGACCCGCCCTTCAACACAGGGCGCGCGCAGGTGCGGACGAGCTTCAAGGCGAGGCAGGTGCGTACGGGTGGACGCGTGGCGTTCAACGGCAAGCGGTACACGCAAGAGGCGACCGGGCGGCACACGTTCGACGACGCGTTCGACGACTACCTGGCGTTCCTCGAGCCGCGGCTCGACGAAGCGCGGCGCCTGCTCACGCCGACGGGTTCGCTCTTCGTGCATCTCGACTACCGCGAGGTGCACTACGCCAAGGTGCTGCTCGACCGGATCTTCGGCCGCGCGTCGTTCCTCAACGAGATCATCTGGGCGTACGACTACGGCGCGCGCACCAGCAAGCGGTGGAGCCCGAAGCACGACAACATCCTGTGGTACGCGCGCGATCCCAAGCGATACACATTCAACCAGGACGCCGCCGACCGCGTGCCGTACATGGCGCCGGGGTTGGTGGGGGCGGAGAAGGCGGCGCGCGGTAAGGTGCCAACCGACACCTGGTGGCACACGATCGTCAGCCCGACGGGGAAGGAGAAGACGGGCTATCCGGCGCAGAAGCCGCTGGGGATCCTCGAGCGCATTGTGCGCGTGCACTCCAAGCCCGGCGACCGCCTGCTCGACTTCTTCGCGGGGAGCGGCTCGTTCGGCGATGCCGCCGATCGGAACGGACGTGACTGCGTCCTCGTGGACTCGAGCGCGGCGGCGATCGCGGTGATGAAGAAGCGCTTTCGCGGACGCGGTGCGACGTTCGTGCGCGGCGTGGCGCGGTGACGGACTGAAACTGATTCACCACGGAGACACGGAGGGCACGGAGAACTGCAACCGCAACTGCAACTCTTAGGGGAACTAAGTACGCCACGCAGAGGCCGGTGTGACGAGCCGTAGTTACCCCCAGTATTTGCAGTAGCAGTTCTCCGTGCCCTCCGTGTCTCCGTGGTAAAGCAGTTGCCGTCTGTCAGCGCTTTGAACGAGCCGCTGCCCATGCCTCTTTCAGTTCACTGATCGCCCGCACCTCGGACTCGCGCTGGAAGCCGAAGTCTTGCGGCGGGATGAACGTCACGGTGCGCCCGAACTCGGTGGGCTCGGTGAACGTGAGCGTGTAGCGCGGCGGGTTGGTGATCGTCGGGCCGCTGATCGTCTCGAGGTTCGCCAGCCGCACCCGCGTCTCGTTGCGGTAGTCCGAGAGGATCAGCTCGTCGTCGTCGAGGTCGACCTTCAATGCGCGGCCGCCGAACCACCAGACGATAAAGACCATCAGCGCGCCGAAGGCGAGCATCATCACCCACGCGTAGTCGCGCATCCAGCCGTCGGGGCCGTTCATCGACTCAGGGCGCAGGTAGGCCACGACGGCGCCCACGAGCATTCCGCCGCCAATCACGAACGGCAGAACAAACTTGTAGAAGGGAGTCCAGGCGGAGGAGAGCGGGGTGGGCACGGCGGGTATGGACGGGGTATGCTCGCGGGGGCTACCACTCGGTATGGCGGATGTCGGCGCGGGGGGCGCGACGCTGCAATTCGTCGAGAAAGCCCTCGCGATCGGCGGGTGAGATGAGCATCGTGTCGCCGGTGCCGTACTCGATCTCGATTCGCTCCAGCGACATCGCGTAGCCCGACATCAATGAAGACGACGGCGCCGCGCGGCGGATGTCATCATAGGAGATGTCCACCGTGAACGGGCCGCAGCGCACGTGGAGGGCCGCGCTCCCGAACGTGTAGTGCGTCGTCAGGTAGAGCACATACATCAGCAGCGCAACGCCGCCCACCGTGGCGAGCATCGCGATGCGCGCCTCGGGGAGGACGACGGCGAAAATGAGCGTCGGGGCCAGCGAAACGCCGAGGATCGCCGCCATCGCCACGCCGAAGCCGGTGTGGTAACGGACGCTGTCGCCGACCCACTTCACCTGACGATTGGGGGTCGTATGTCCGCGGTCACGCTCACCGATCATCTGCGGTGCGCTCGATGTGATGTTGACTCTGGAGTCGGCGCCAGAGGAGCGCCGCCAGAAAGACGATGACCAAAGCCGTACCGGCCGCACGAAGCGCCTGCAGTGGGGACAGCGCTTGGCCGGCCACGACCGCCTCGACGCTGGTGGCGTTTGTTGCAGCGAAGAGCGCGACGGCGCCGAGCGAAACGAGCACGCGGCCAGCGAGCGGCTTCCGTGAGGGGCGATGCGTCGCAGAATCAGCGGTCATGGGGTCGCTCGTGGAGCGGTGCTTGGATCTCGGTCCCTGACAGCGTTGATGGTTGTCCCTGCGGAGCGAATGCGACCGCGCGCCGATTGCGGTAGCGCCGCACGACGAAGTCGACGAGCACACCGGCGCCGAAAAGAGCGAACGCCCAGCGGTGCTCCCGCGAGAACTCGCCGAACCACTGCGGCACCAGCAGTCCGAGCAGCATTAGGGCAAGGACCAGGAGCTCAATGCCGTCGATGATGAGGGAGAGACGTCTCGTGAGTTCCGCGTTCCTAGTCGTCTCCTCAACTGACTGCGCTGGCCGCCACCTGCCATGCCAGGCGAAAAGCACCATGCCGAGGCCCCAGCACAGGAACCAAAGGCCGACGCCAACTCGGAACTCGGTGTCAATCCCCCGGGTCGTCGCGATCAGATACACGCCGGTACCCGCCGTCGCCAGCGCCAACGCCGCGAGCATCGTCCGGATGACGCGATATGCCCGGACTCCTAGCTCAAACCGTGGTTGGCCGGATCGCGACAGGAACATGCACGTACGGGTTGGGGTGGAGTGGCAGTGTATCTGCTACGGCTTGAGGGTCTTCACCAGCCAGTCCGCCAGCGTTCCCATCACTTCGCCATCAATGCGGCCGTCCTTCAGCTTCACATAGCCGCCCGGGAAGCCGCTGGGATCGTTGAGGAACAAGTGGTTGCGGTCCTTGAACACGTGCGTCGTCACGTTCTTGTTGCCGCCGGACTTGAAGGCCTGCTCGAGCGCCGGCGCCTGGTCGGGCGTGACCTGCTGGTCGGTGCCGCCCTGCAGGATGAGCACGGGGGCTTTCACCCTACGCGCGGTCGGGACCGGGTCGTACTGCAGGAAGTAGGTCAGCCACGGCGACTTCGCCGCCGAGGAATCGAACTGCGCCACCACGGCCTTGTGCACGCTGTCCTTCTTGTCGGCGGCGACATCCGGCGAACCCATCACCCCGTTCTTCAGCTGGAAGTCGATGATGCGGCGTCCGGTGTACGCCGGGCCCGCCAGCAGCACGATGCCCGCGAGCTTGGGGTCGGTGCTGGCGACCAGCGGCGCGATCATTCCGCCTTCGCTATGCCCGGCGAGCGCGATGCGCGCGCCGTCAATCTCACCACGCGCGCGCAGGAAGGCGACGCCGGCGCGGATGTCGTCGGCGAAGTCGGCGCTTGTCGCCTTCTGCACGTCGCCGCCGCTGCCGTTGATGGCGCGGTCGTCCAGGCGCAGCACGGCGATGCCGCGGCGTCCCAGCGTGTCAGCGACCTGGCGGAAGAGCCGATAACCGGAGACGAGCGAGATGTACTCGTCGCGATCTTGCTGACCGCTCCCGGTGATCGTCACCACCGCGGGCACCTTCCCCTTGGCGCCCTTCGGCAGGGTGAGCGTCCCAGTGAGCACGTGTCCCGCCGGCGTCTTCACCGTCACCTCCTCGGCGGTGTATGGCGCGCCGGCGGGCGCGCCGTAGTCCGGACGCCCGATGGAGATCTTGTCCACCGCCGCGCCGTCCACGCGCGTGATGACGATGTTCTGCGAGGCCAGAACGCCGCCGGTGATGTAGCCGTACTGGTCAATGCCGAGGCGGGTCACCTGTCCGGCGATGCCGACGATCGCCGAGTCGGCGCCGATGAACTCGACGGTCATATCGAGCTGGACGCCTCCGGAGAGCGAGAAGACAGGCACCGTCGCCTTCGGCGTGCCCGCGGCGCGCGCGCGCTGGATGACCAGTTCAGTGGTCGCGAAATCATTGTTCATGATCGCGATCGGCCGATTCTTGATGGCCCGCGCGATGCGGCGTTCACCGCCGGCGCCAGCGATGGTGATGAGCGCCGAATCGGCGGTCATCGTCTGGATCCCGGTCTGCAATGGCGTCGTGCTGATGTCAGCGCCGGGCCCCCACGCCTTGAACGTGAACGTCGGGACGAATGGCCCCGGCGCGACCTCGGCGGTGAATATCATCCGTGCCTGGCCCTTGATGGTCAGGTCGCCGGTAATGGAAGACCGGCCTCGGGTCAGGCGTTCGACAATGATGGTGTCGGCGCCCCGCGTGAGGATGAACGCCGACTGCGTCACGGGCGCCGGGGCGGCCATCGCCTCCTGGCTGGCCGCGGCGCGCGGCGTGAGCGCAACGAACAACCCCAGCGCGACGAGGCCGGCGACGAGGGCGATGAGGATCAGCAAGACGTGGTGCCGGTTGTCCGACTCGTCCGGCGACGCGGCGGCCGCGCGCTCCTCGCGCTCGGACATAAAGCGGACGAAGACGACGAGGCCGAGCGCAATGACGATGCCGGCCACGGCGATGGCGATCCACGGCGTGCTCGCGCTGAGGCTGCGGTTGGCGTGCAGGCCGGCGCCGAGCATGGCGCCCACGACGGCGAGCACGGCGGCGGCGACGCGCGCGCCGGGCGAGCCGTGATGGCGAGGATTGAAGGGGACGAACATCAGGACTCCCGATCGGAGGTGCTGCCGTCGTCGGGGGACGCGTTACCCTCTCCCTGTTCCTTCATCCAGGAGAAGAACGCGACGAGGCCGAAGATGAGCGCCAGACCGCTGACGGCGTAGCCGACGGCAAGCGGCGGCGGATTGTCGCTGAGCGGGCCGACGATGAAGATGAACAGCGCGATGCACAGCAAGATCACGAAGAACACGAACATGCCGACGGTCGTGTCGTGCTGCGAAGCTGGTTTGCCGCCCTTGTTCTGCAGCATGTGCGGCGGCGGGATGAAGACCATGGCTACTCCAGTTCCGTTTCGGATTCGCGCATCGCCGGGTCGTCGGTCACCGCAGGCGGCGGCAAGCGGCCAGCGCGGCGAAGCGCGTCACGCAAGAGGTACTCGATCTGCCCGTTCAAGCTGCGCATGTCGGTGGCCGCCCAGCGCTGGATGGAAGCCAGCGTTTGGTCGTCGATGCGGAGCAGGAAGGGTTTGCGGGGCACGAGGGAGACGGTGGACGGTTGACGGTGGACGGTAGATACTGGCGCAGACGGCTACGAGTTGCTTGCGGTCGAACAGTTCTCGCCGCGGGCTCGGGCGCGCTCGTGGCGGGCGATGGCGGCGCCGGCGAGCACGGCGCTTATCGCGGCGATCCGCGACGTATGCATCGCGAACCCCGCCAACTCGCTGATCGCCCAAACCGCGAGCAGCGTGCCGGCGACGCAGGCGAGCATCGTGAGCGGGATCTGCCAGAGGAAGGAGCGGGAGTGTGGGGTCATGGCGTGCGTTGAGGCGGTTGACGGTGGACGGTTGACGGTGGACAGTGGAGGTCGACGGTAGTGATCAACCGTCCACCGTCCACCGTCTACCGTCACTCACTCACGTGTACAGACTCCCCGTATTCACCACCGGCTGCGTCGAACGCTCCGAGCAGAGCACCACCAGCAGGTTGCTGACCATCGTCGCTTTCCGTTCGTCGTCGAGCTGGACGATGTTCTTCTTGGCGAGCAGCTCGAGCGCGTTGTCGACCATGCCGACGGCGCCTTCGACGATCTTGTAGCGCGCGGCGATGATCGCGCTGGCCTGCTGGCGCTGGAGCATCGCGGCGGCGATCTCGGGGGCGTAGGCCAGGTGTGAGATGCGCGCCTCCATCACCTCGACGCCGGCGCGGCTGAGCCGATCCTGGATGGCCGTCTGCAGGTGCTTGCTCACCTCGGTGGCGTGCGTGGAGAGCGACTCCTCACCGGCGGTGTGCGCGTCGTAGGCGAACTGCGAGGCCGTGGAGCGCAGCGCCGACTCGGTCTGCACGTTCACATACTTCTCATAGTTGTCCACTTCGAACAGCGCCTCGGCGGTCTCGACGACCTTCCAGACGACGATCGCGCCGATCTCGATCGGGTTGGCGTGATTGTCGTTCACCTTGAGCTTGGCCGTCTCGAAGTTGCGGACGCGCAGCGAGACGCGGCGCTTCACGAGGAACGGATTGGCCCAGTAGAAGCCGTCGCGCTTCACGGTCCCCTTGTACGAACCGAAGAGGACGAGCGCCTTGGCTTCGTTCGGGTTGACGATGAAGAGCCCGCCCAGGCAGAAGAGCGAGACGATGAGGACGAGCACGCCGAGAATGACCATCCCGGGACGCTGCTCCGTCGCGTTGCGGATGATGAAGAGGAAGGACAGGATGGCGACGGTCAGGAGGCCAAGGAGCCAGACGTAGCCATTGGAAGCGTTGATCTGTTTTTCGCGGTACATGGAGGATCACTCGTGGAGGGTGATGGCAATATGATATCACTTTGCAAGCAAGAAGTCAAGTGCGACTGTAAGATATTGTCTAACAATGAGTTATCTGCCGACCGCTCGTGCGCTCGCTTGGCCTATTCATCTTCCCCCCGCGCGAATCGGACCCACACTTCCTTCAGGTCTCGCTTCGCACCGCGACACAGCGTCACCGGCACGTCATGCTCCTCTTCCACGCCCCAGGGATTGTTCACCCGTTCGGCGACGAACACGGTGTCGCAGGCAAGCGTGATCACTTCTCTCGGTTCCACGCCGAGGAGAATGAAGGCCGGACCGGCTCGGTCCCCGGGCCCGAAGTAGTACCAGCTCCCGGCCAAGCTCACGACCGGCGGTAGGCCGAGCCTGCGACCATACAGATCGAGTGCTCCCGCGCGTCCGTAGTTGGATGCGTAGAGACCGGCCGTTCTCTGCTCACCGGGCGGCAAGGTTCGAAAGACGCGCGCCACCGCCTCGGCTTGCTCGCGCCACCCGAGCATATCGGCGTAGTCTTGAGGAAGCGGGAGCCGTGTGTTGGTGTTGGTGGTGGTCGCCGCACCGACTCCCGTCGCGGCCGCGTATCGTGCCATCGGTTCTGGAGGGACGATGGGAAGTCCGAACGGCACGACAGCCAGTCCGAAGGCAAGCGACATCCCGCCGACGCCCCAAACGAGCGTTGCGCGCAGCGCGCGTCGGTCCCACCGCTCGAGCCACACCCCGCCGGCGGCGAAAAGGAGCGGGTAGATGGGGCCGACGTAGTACGGCTTGCCGCGCAGGATCAGGAACTGCACGAACACCATCACGGCGACCCATCCCAGCAGGCGCCACCGCGCCAGCAACACAGACCGCAACAACGCCACCAAGCCAATCGCCGCCAGCGCAATGGCGGGTCCGATCATCAGGACCTGACCCAAGGCGAACGTCGGCAGGGTCACGTACACCAACTGCTCTTCGCGCAACTCGCCCATCTGACGCACCACGGGGAAGTCGAGGGCGATCTGCCCGACGACACTTGGCGCGCCTATCAGCAGCGCCACGCCGAGCGCTAGCCATGGCCGGCCGCCCAGCAAGTCACGTCGCCGTGGCGTCATCAACAGGCCGGCCAGCACCGCAGCGCCGAAGAAGAGAATGGAGAACTTGCTCAGCAGGCCGAGGCCTCCAGCCACTCCGAGCAGCAGCCACCAGCGCACGTTGTCGTCGGCCTGCAGCCGCACGAGCGCGTAGCAGCCGAGTCCCCACCAGACCTGGTCGAACACAACCGGATGGAAGAAGCCGCCTGTGCGCAGAAACAGCGGACCCGTGAGCAGCGCGAGCGCCGCGAGCACCTGTGCTGTCCGACCGCCGCCGAGCCGTCGGGCGATGGCGATGGTGAGCAGCATCAGCGCGACCGCGAAGAACGCTGGGGCGAGCCGATAGCTCGCGACGCTGACGCCGACCGTGCTCCGCAGCAACTCCGAGAGCATGGCGATGAACGGCGGGAAGTCCATCGAGAACAGGCGCAAGTGCGTGCCCATCCCGAAGTACAACAACTCGTCGCGGTGGAACTCGTACGGAGTGAAGAAGGCCGTGAGGACGTGCAGCACGGCCTTCACTCCCACCACCACGATGACGATCCGAGATACGCGCGCGAGCGGCGGGAGGTCGCCGGTCGGCGCGCGGCCGCTGAACAACGCGGTGAGGATGCCAGGCAGCGTGGGCCGGGTCATGGCGGCCTCGTGTGGGGCGTACGCCATCGAACGTGCCGGTCGTCGCCGACAAGCGCAACCGCGGCACACCCGACCCCGTGGGAATTCGCCGACGCAGTTTGGGGTAATTCCACACTTGCCCAACCGCCCGTCGTGAGCGTCAATAAGAGGCATGCCGCACCGCGCCGCTGAGCCCTCGGTTCCAACCGTTCCCGAACGGTTGGTCCGCGTCGGCTGCCCCGCGCACAACTGCGGCGGGCGCTGCCTGCTCATCGCGCACGTGCGCGATGGGCGCATCACACGGCTCGGCACCGATGATCGCCCCGACACGCTCGCCGCGCCGCAGCTGCGCGCCTGCGTGCGCGGGCGCGCGTACCTGCAGCGGCAGTATCATCCGGATCGTCTGACCCAGCCGCTAAAGCGCGTCGGGAAACGCGGCGAAGGGAAGTTCGCACCGATCTCGTGGGACGAGGCGCTCGACCTGGTGGCGCGCGAGATGCAGCGCGTGAAGGACACCTACGGCAACTCGGCGCTCTTCGTCCCCTACGGCACGGGGTCGTACAATCAGCTCAACGGCTCGCACACGGCGCGCCGGCTGATGAACCTCTTCGGCGGCTGCCTGGGGATCTACAACAGCTACAGTTGGGGGGCGATCAACATCGCCACGCCCACGGTCTACGGCACCCTGCAGACGGGGAACCAGCGGCAGGACTGGTTGAACAGCAAGTACATCCTGATGTGGGGATGGAATCCCGCCGAGATGCGGGACGGCACCAACAGCGACTACTTCATCAAGCTCGCGCGCGAGCAGGGCGCGCGCGTCGTCTGCATCGACCCGCGGCACACGCTGAGCGCGGCGAGTCTCGCCGACGAGTGGATCCCGATCCGCCCCGGGACCGACACGGCGATGATGTCGGCGATGGCGTACGTGATGATCACCGAACGCCTGGTGGACGCGGAGTTCATTCGCACGCACTGCGTCGGCTTCGACGGTTCGCAGATGCCGCCGGGATGCGAAGATGCGGAGAGCTACACGGACTACGTGCTCGGGACGCGCGACGGCACGCCGAAGACGCCGGAGTGGGCCGAGTCCATTACGACGGTGCCGCGCGACACGATTGCGCGCATCGCGCGCGAGTACGCGACCACCAAGCCCGCCGTGCTGTATCAGGGCTACGGTATGCAGCGCCGCGCGTACGGCGAACAGGTGGTGCGCGCGGGGTGCGTGCTTGCGGCGATCACGGGGAACGTGGGCATCAGCGGCGGCTGGGCGAGCGGGCTCGCCAATCAGGTGCCGGACGCGCCGTTCTGGACGCTCTTTCCGGTGGGCGACAATCCGGCGAAGGCGGCCATCCCGGTCTTCCTGTGGACCGAGGCGGTGCTGCGCGGCCGGGAGATGACCGCAACCGACGGGATCATCGGCGTGGACCGGCTGACGAACGACATCAAGCTGATCTACTCTGTCGCCAGCAACGTCCTTATCAACCAGCACGCGAACGTGGCGCGCAGCGCGCGCATCCTGCAGGACGAATCGAAGGTGGAGTTCATCGTCGTGCAGGACCAGTTCCTGACGCCGAGTGCAAAGTTCGCCGATGTGATATTGCCGGCGTGCACACAGTTCGAGACGTGGGGGGTGGAGGACGGCTGGAAGTACGGCGACGAAGTGATCCTGATGCCGAAGGTCGTCGAGCCGTTGGGTGAGACGAAGAGCGACTATAGGATCTGCGCCGAAATCGCCGAGCGATTGGGGATAGGCGAGGCGTACACGGAGGGGCGCGACGAGCGCGCGTGGGTCGAGTGGTGCCTCGACCGCTATCGTGCCACGCGATTCCCGGAGATCCCCACGCTGGATGAGTTCGAGCGGTCGAACATCGGCGTGTATGCCAAGCCGGTGACGAAGCCCGGCGTGGCGTTCGAGGCGTTCCGTGCGGATCCTGAAAAGCACCCACTGAGCACGCCGTCGGGGAAGATCGAGATCTTCTCCCGGCAACTGCACGACATGAGGCGGCCGGACGAGATCCCCGCTGTGCCGAAGTACATCGAGGAGTGGGAGAGCCCGTTTGGCGAAGAGGCGGCTCGGTATCCGCTGCAGGTGATGGGGCACCACACGCTGCATCGGGTCCACTCGACGCACGATAACAACGACTGGCTCGAGGAGGCGTTCCCGCAGCGGGTCTTCATCAATCCCATTGACGCCGCGGCGCGCGGAATCGCCGATGGCGATGAGGTGAAGGTCTTCAACGACCGTGGCGCGATGATCCTGCCGTGCCGGGTGACCAATCGCATCCTGCCGGGGGTGATCGACATCCCGCAGGGGGCGTGGTGGACGCCCGATGAACACGGCATTGATCGGCGCGGCAACGTGAACGTGCTGACGTCGGAGCGCTGGACGCCGCTGGCGTTTGGCACGGCGCAGCACACAGCGATGGCCCAGGTGGAGCGGATCGCGTGACGCCGGTCGGCTTCTCGTTCGACGCGTCGGCCTGCTCGGGGTGCAAGGCGTGCCAGGCCGCGTGCAAGGACAAGAACCAGCTCCCGGTGGGGGTGCTGTGGCGGCGCGTGTACGAGGTGACCGGCGGCGGTTGGACGCGCGCGGGAGAGACGTGGACGTCGGACGTCTTCGCCTACCATCTCTCGATCGCGTGCAACCACTGCGAGCGGCCCATCTGCGTGGAGGTCTGTCCGACAGAGGCGATGCATCGCCGCGACGACGGCCTCGTCGCGATTGACCGGGAGAAGTGCATCGGCTGTCAGTATTGTGCGTGGGCCTGTCCGTACGATGCGCCGCAGTACGATCGCGCGAACGGACATATGACCAAGTGCGACCTGTGCGCTGACCATCTGGCCGAAGGCAAGCCGCCGGCCTGCGTGGCGGCCTGTCCGATGCGGGTGCTCGACGCGCGGGAAGGGGAGGGGGGTGCGTCGGAGCTGATCGACGGACGCGAGGGGGTGTCGCATCGGGGCCCTCTCCCCCACGAGTCGCTCACGCGCCCGGCGCTGATGATCCAGCCGCATCAGGCCGCCCAGCGCGCGGGCGTGCTGGGGAACGCCGAGGAAGTGCTGGGCGCGCCGTCCTCGGAGAACTCACTGGTCGCGTTCACTGTCCTCACGCAGATGGCGGTGGGCACGACCTGGTGGCTGACCGCGCGGGGAGCAATGACGCCGCGCGCGACGGCAGTCGTCGCAGTACTCACTCTCCTCGGCCTGCTCGCTTCGTTGCTGCACCTCGGCGCGCCGCGCAATGCGTGGCGGGCGATGAACAACCTGCGCGCGTCGTGGCTGAGTCGCGAGGTGCTGAGCGCGGGGGTCTTCGCGGCGGCGCTGGGGGTGATGCTGGTCACCGACGGAAGCGGCCTGTGGCTCGCCAACCTCGCCGGAGCGGCGCTGCTCGTGAGCATGGTGCAGGTGTATCGCCTGCGGACGGTGCCCGCGTGGAACGGCCAGCGCACGACGATCTCGTTCGTCGCCACGACGCTGCTCTCGGGAATCCTACTCGGCGAGGCGCTGACGCGTACGAGTGCCGCGTGGTGGGTCGCCTTGGCGGCCGCACTGGCCGCCGCGGCGCTGGCGCGCCGCGCGTACTACGCGTCACGCACGCCGCACGGGGCGTGGCGCTGGGGCGAGTAGCGGGATCCGTTCCTGTTGGCCGGAGTGCTTGAGGACGAGGGCGAACCGCCGCTCGCGCGTCTCCTCGCGCTTGGCACTCATCACATAGTCGGCGCAGGTGCGGCGATAGCCGGGGGGCTGCGCCTCAAAGAAGGCCCACGCCTTGGCATTCGCCTTGAAGCGCTTCAGAAAGGCCGGCGCGAACTTCGGCGGCGCCTTTTCAAACGAGTACACACCCGTGCGCTCGGCCTTGCGGCGCTCGAACGCGGCAAGCCCGGCGGGTTGCATACGCCCCGCGGCGATGAGCGCCTGCACCTTCCTCACGTTGACATTGCTCCAGTTGGACGTCGGCTTGCGCGGCGTCCAACGCTGCATGTAGCAGTCGGCGTCGAGGGACCGGATCTGACCGTCGATCCATCCCCAGCAGAGCGCCTCGTCGAGCGCCTCCTTGTAGACGACGCCGCGTTTGCCCGAGGCCTTCTTGTAGTAGCCGATCCAGAGTTCGCGCTCGGAGGAGCCGTGGTTGGTGAACCAGGCGCGGAGGGATTTCAGAGTGCGGAAGAAGCGAGGCTTCATGGGTGCAGGGAGCAGGGAACAGGGTGGGGTGCGGGGGGCAGGGTGCGGGGTGGGGTGCGGGGGGCAGGGTGCGGGGCGGGGTGCAGGGGGCAGGGGGGGGGGCAGGGCGCAGGGCGCAC
>Ga0194127_10003229_pt1 | contig 21163 bp, 23 predicted proteins | sample TA2KigC100mmetaG_FD_148624 | JGI IMG/M metagenome (GOLD analysis project Ga0194127, IMG submission 148624) | Freshwater microbial communities from Lake Tanganyika, Tanzania - TA2015036 Kigoma Deep Cast 100m | ecosystem: Environmental > Aquatic > Freshwater > Lake | place: Tanzania: Lake...
CTTATGGAAAAATCATACCGCCCCAGCTTCTCGATATTGCTGGCATTAAAACTGTAAATGTCCACCCTTCCATTCTGCCAAAATACAGGGGTCCTTCACCCATTGCCACTGCACTTTTAAACGGTGAAAAAATTACAGGAATCAGTCTTATAAAAATCGGAAAATCTCTTGATACAGGCGATATTTATGAATTAAAAAAAATACCTGTATCAGTCCAGGACAATTACAGCACTCTTGAAGCAAAAATTATAAATACTGCAACATGCATGCTTAAAGGATTTTTGGACAGGTTTGAAAAAAATAATATTAATAGCTTTTCTCAGCGCCAAAGCGGTATTTCTTATACAAGAATATTTACAAAAAAAGATACAATTATTGATTGGAATGAAAGTTGCCTGAACATATTTAACAGAATAAGAGCATTTGCCAGCAAGCCCGGAGCAATGTCATTATTTAAAGGAAGAACTGTAAAAATCCTGAAGGCAAAAATATATGACTCAGAACTTGCGGGAAAAGAAAGTATTTACAGCCCGGGTGAAGTTGTCTGTGCAGAAAAAACAGGGCTTATAATTAAATGCGGCAAAAAAGGTGGAGGCTTTATAATTTTAGAGCTTATACAGCCGCAGGATAAGAAAATAATGAGCCACCAGGATTTTATAAACGGATACAGGGTTAAAGCCGGGGATTTATTTGAATAATAAAAAAAAACCTTGTCCGAGGTACCTGGCCTATAAAATACTCAGGATTTATTTTTCTAAAAAAATTCCTTTAAAAAAAATAATTGACATTGAGTTTGCTTCATCCGGGATAACCGGGCCCGACAGGGCTTTTGCATTTGATATTATAAAAGGTACAATCAGGTTTTTGCTTAGAATTGATTATTCTATTTCCTGCTTTTCAGAAAGAAAAACAGAAGACATTGATCTCTGCATTATTACTGTCTTAAGAACAGCATTTTACCAGTTCATGTATATGGACAGGGTGCCGCCCCATGCAATTGTCAATGAAAGCGTTGCTTTGGCAAAGAAATACTGCAGCATATCCTCCTCTGGTTTTGTAAATGCAATACTGCGTAAAATCAGCATAGTAAATAATCTTAATGATTTTACAGGATTAAAAATAAATGAAAAAGTAAAAGACGAATTTAAAAAAATAAGCCTTGTTTATTCAATCCCCGTATGGCTGGTAAAGTATTTCTGCGATATGTATGATAAAGATACTTTAGAGAAAATTTTTTCAAAATTTAATGAAGAGCCTGCAGTTTTTATAAGGGTCAATAAACTGAAAACCACAAGGGAAAACCTGGTCAATTTATTCCTGGCGCAGAACATGGCAGAAGGCAGAGATTTTATAAGTTGCAGCAAAGGGTTTTTAAAAGAAGAAATTTTTACTGATACTCTAATACTTAAAAAAATTTCTAATATAAAAGCAATTGGCGGATACAGGCAGGGCTATTTTTCTATACAGGATTTTTCTTCACAGACAGCTGTAAAGTATTTCCTTAAACCTCAAAAAGGGGAAAAAATACTGGATTTGTGCGGCGCGCCTGGAGGAAAAGCTGCATACATGTCAGAGCTTGCACAGGATAATTGCCTTATTGTATCTGTTGATATAAACCTGGACAGGCTCAGGATTTTTAGCCGTAATATCGAAAGGCTTGGCATAAAGAATATAAAACTTGTCCATGGCGATGCAGCACTTCCAGAAGTTTATAGCAAATACGGCTTTTTTGATAAAATATTTATAGATGCCCCATGCAGCGCTTTTGGGACCATAGCAAAAAACCCCGATGTCAAATATAACAGGAATTTAAATGATATAAAAAGATTTGCCAAAAATTCACTTGCTATGCTTCAGGGATGCCTTGATTATTTAAAACCCTCAGGAATAATTGTTTTTTACACATGCACGCTCTCCGTTGTTGAAAACCAGGAAGTATTATATGAATTTGTAAAAAGAAACAGCAAAAAATGCAGGCTTTTAAAGCCTGAAATACCTGCGGCGCTTTATGATTATGCACCAGGAATGGCGCAGCCTAACCTTAATTCAGACAAACAGTTTTTTGAAATATTGCCATATTTTTTTGGCAGTGAAGGCGGTTTTGCAGCTGCTATTGAAAAACTTTAAAAACTTACAGTTAATAAAATGATTTATTTCATCAAAACAATAAAAATTAAATGATTTTTTTAACTTTTCCGGCTTTGAGGCATTTAGTGCAAATATTTAAATTCTGTACTTTTCCCTTAAATTCAACTTTTGTTTTGACAATATTAGGCTTAAATACCCTTTTTGTCTTTTTATGTGAGTGGCTTACATTATTACCAAAACCTGGCTGTTTTCCACATACAGCGCATATATTTGACATTTTTTCTCCTGTTTTAGAGATAAATAATATTTAATAATTTTTTGTATTTGCATAATCTGCTTAAAAAGCCAAAAACCTGCAAAAATATAAGATACCTGAATTAACCATTTTGCCAGTCTGCAATACGGAAGGTATATTAGCATTTTATTTTTTTAATTACAAGGAAAGCATCTAAAATTCCGTTATAGCAATAAAATTAAAATTATTATATTTTTACGCAGGAAACAAAAAGCACACAAAATAGTCTATAATGATTAGGGAAAAAATTTATTTATCTCAGGGGATTAAAATGATCGAAAAATTAAATGATAAAGACGTAAAAAAAATAATTGATATAATCATAAATAACTTTAAAGAGAATGAATCAAAAATTAATAACCTCAATGTCTTTCCCGTGCCGGATGGAGATACCGGTACAAACATGCTTCTCACATTAAAATCAATCCAGCAGGAAATTGGTTCTCTTGAAAGGTTTACTTTCAAAAATATTGGTGAAAAAATATCTTATGGTGCGCTGATGGGTGCAAGGGGCAATTCTGGAGTTATACTTTCCCAGATACTAAAGGGTTTTTTCGATATAATTGTAATAGATGAAGATATAAGTGTAAATAAAATAAGAAACGCATTGAAATCCTCAATGGACCTTGCTTACAATTCTGTACAGAACCCAACCGAGGGCACAATGCTTACAACAATAAAGGATATATTTAAAACAGTTGATGGTTTAAACGGAAAAAGCATGCAATATTTTGATCTTCTGGATCTTATAATAAATGAAACTGAAAAATCCGTAATGCGCACAACATTTCTTTTGCCTGTATTAAAACAGGCAGGAGTTGTGGATGCCGGTTCCCAGGGTTTGCTTGATATTCTTAATGGTTTCAAAAAAGCCCTGCTTAACATAGACAGTAATTCTACAGGAAAAAGCATTAAAAAAGTTGCAGGAAACGGGCAAGGGGATATTTATAATAGTAGTGGCATATCATCAGATAATGAAGATTATATTGCTGGTGAAGAAAACCCAAAAGAATCCGCCGGGTTAAAAAGCATAAAGAAAATGGAAATGATAGCTGATATAAAAAATATTTACTGCACTGAACTTATGATAAAAGGAGTAAATATAAACCTGTTAAGATTAAGGGAAGATATTGAATCTTTTGGAGACAGCGCCCTTGTTGTTGGCAATGACAGGCTGATAAAAATACATGTCCATACCAATTTTCCGCAAAAAGTCCTGAACAGGGCATTAAGGGAAGGTACCATACATGATATACAGATTAATAATATGGTTGACCAGAGCAGGCAGGCTGTTTCAGTTGAAATAGGGCACGATGAACAGGAATCGCAGAAAGAATATGGGATTATAGGGGTTGCAAATGGAGACGGTTTTGAAGAAATCTTTAAAAGCCTTGGAGTTGATATTGTAATAAAGGGCGGGCAGAGCATGAACCCGTCTACTTATGATATTGTAAAAGCTATCAACAAGCTTAATTGTGATAAAATTTTGATACTCCCAAATAATAAGAATATTATTCTCACTGCAAACCAGGCTAAAAAGATTTCGAAAAAAGATGTATCAGTTATACAGACAACTACTATTCCACAGGGTATTGGGGCTATTCTGGGTTTTAATCCGGATGCAAGTCTTCAAGAGAATCTTGAAAACATTGAAAGTTCCCTTAAGTATATTAAAACCGGAGAAGTCACGACTGCCGTTCGTGATGCAAATCTTTATGTTGGTGAAATAAAAAAAGGTGCATTTATAGGCCTTGCAGATGGAAAGGTAAAAACTATTTCAGACAATCTTGCAGATGCAGTCATTGATCTTGCAAGAGACATTATGACAAGCGATAATGAGATTATAACAATTTATTTTGGTGAAGGCGCTGATGATGATACGAATAAAATTATTAAAAATAGACTTTTAGAATTATACCCCGGTCTTGAGATAGAGATACATAAAGGCGGCCAGCCCCTTTATCCGTATATTTTTTCATGTGAATAAACAGTCTTCTTTAAATTTAAAGAAAGTTTTTTTGCACTATAAGTTTACTTTGTAGTATAAAAGGTGATTTTATCAGGATAATTTCTGGAAAATTTAAGGGACAGAGGCTAAAAATACCAACGGATTATGACATAAGGCCCACCCAGGACAGGGTCAAAGAAAGCATATTCAATGTTTTGGGCAAAAGGTGTGAAAATGCCTGCGTGCTTGATCTTTTTGCCGGTTCGGGCTCACTGGGCATTGAAAGCATAAGCAGAGGCGCAAGCCCTGTTTTTTTTATTGATAAAAGCATTAAATCAATAAAACTAATAGAAGAAAATATAAAAAAAATTAAAGGATTTGATGCTGAATATAAAATAGTGCGAAAAGACATTATTAAATATTTAAAAACATTAAAAGAGCCTATTTTTGATATTATATTCATAGATCCGCCATATAAAATAGATTTTACAACAATGAAAACTCTGTTTGGCCTGCTTAAAGAAAGCCCTGCATTAAATAAGGATTCAGTGATGGTTTATGAATACTTTTCAAGACGGAGAGTTGAAAATGAGCTTGAGGGCTGCTGTATCATAAAAAGTTCAAATTTTGGCGATAAGATTGTAACCTATTTAAGCATTTAAAATATTTTTCAGCTCCATTCAAGCTTTTAAGCATAATTACTCCTGGATGCTTTCCCATGAATATATTATCCTTTAACTGCATTGAATTATAAACTCCATACTCTATATGCAGTTTTTAGTAAATGGAAGCATCTAAAATTCCGGGATAAATAATTAAAGGGACATGATGGGTTATTGATAAAACCATTTGAAGGCGAAGCGGGCACGGTTCCTCTTCTGGAGGAGAGCGAAGCCTTAAAAACTTGAGCAGGCTTTTTCTCGCCGGGAAAAAGCATGCGTGTTTTTGAAATAACCCATCCTGGTCCTAAGGTTCTAATTTCATTGCTATACCGGAATTTTAGATGCTAATTTAGTAAATGTTTAAATTTATTGTTTTAAGCATATGTGGTATTATTTTAAATTGCAGATTTTAAGTTTAAATTAAGTTAGTTTAAGAGAAAAGAAATATTTATGAAAAAAATTGCATTATGCCCCGGAACATACGACCCTGTAACAGAAGGGCATAAAGATATTATTGAAAGGTGCGCAAAAGTTTTTGATAAAGTAATCGTCGCTGTATCTGAAAATCCAAGAAAAAATCCTATGTATTCGCTTAAGCAAAGAATTGAATTTATCGAAAGAGTCTTTAAAAATAATAGTAAAGTTGAAGTACTTGCATTTGCCGGGCTGCTTGTAAATATTGCTGAAAAGACCGGCTCATGCATTATTGTTAAAGGGCTAAGAGCAATATCTGATTTTGAATACGAGTTCCAGATGGCGCAGATGAACAAAAAGCTTAACCCTAAGATTGAGTCAATGTTTCTTGTCTCAAATCCTAAATATGCTTACCTGAGCTCAAGCCTTGTCAGGGAAGTTGCAAGTTTTAAAGGATGCATAAAGGGCCTTGTGCCTCCTGAAATTGAAATGGATATTATAAAAAGTTTTGAAAACAAAAAATAACGGAGAATGAAATGGATGCCATTGAATTGATTGAAAAGCTTGAGGAAATAATACAGAAAAGCAAAAAAATCCCTTTTTCTTCAAATTTTATAATTAATGAAAATGAAATATACGATATTCTTGATGAATTAAAAAGTATTATACCTGAAGAATTCAAACAGGCACGCTGGATTGTAAAAGAAAGAGAAAACATGCTTGATGAAGCAAAGAGGCATGCGGGTAAGATATTGTCTGAAGCTGAAGAAAAAGCAGGAATTTTGCTGAGTGAAAATGAAATTATGAAGAATGCATTGAAAAAATCTGAGGAAATCATTTCGGTTGCAGAAGCCAGGGCAAGAACCATAAGGCTGGAGGCTGAAGATTATGCAGATGAGAAACTTGCAAGCCTTGAAGCTGTGCTTTATAAAATACTTTCAGCAATTGAAAAAGGAAGGGACCAGTTCAGGGCAACCCTTAAACCATAAAATAAATTACAGCTGGGCAGTTAAACAGGGATTATTATTTAAGGTATTGTGGATTTACAGCATTTTTTTGTAAAACTTTAAAAATTCAAGGTGCAGGGATATTTTTATTGATAAATTATTATTATATGGTATATTAATGTACTTGTTTGATTATAACAAGATTGTAACAAAATAAAGCGGAGGTTCTGAAATTGGCTGCTGTTCCTAAAAATAAAAGATCAAAAGCAAAAAGAAATACAAAAAGAAACAGTTTTAAATTAAGTGTTTTATCTATTGTTGAATGCCCGAGATGCAGGGCAAAAAAGATCGCCCACAGGGTGTGCCAGGCTTGCGGTTATTACGACAATAAAGAGATAATACAGCTTGAAAAGAAAACTAAGGAAAAGAGTACAGAAAAAACCAGGGAATCTACTAAATCCGGCAGCAAAAATACTTCAAAAACAAAAGAACAGGGCAAAACTGTTCCTGGAGCAGTCCAGGCTGACAAAAGCGAAAAAGATATAAATGATGAAGCGGTGAATTCCTGATTTTAAAATAATTCTTTAAGTAAATGGGGGTCGTCTTGAAATTCGCTGATTTTTTTTGTCCAAAATCAGTTGCAGTAATTGGAGCATCAAGGGATAAGGAAAAAGTAGGGTATACAATTGTAGATAATATAATAAAATCAGGCTATAAAGGGAAAATACTTCTGGTAAATCCCAATGCTGCTGAAATTCATGGCATAAAATGCTATAAATCAGTTCTTGATATTAAGGTTGATATTGATCTTGCCATTATGGTTATCCCAAGCAAGCATGTATTGCATGCGCTGGATGATTGTGCAAAAAAAAATACCAGGTTTCTAATAATTATTTCTGCCGGATTCAAGGAAACAGGCAGGGAAGGCGCTATTCTTGAGAAGCAGATTATTGATAAAGCGCATATTTATAATATAAGGATACTTGGGCCAAACTGCCTTGGCATGATTGATTTTAATTGTCCCCTGAATGCTTCTTTTTCCCCAAATATGCCTGAAAAAGGCACGATAGCATTTCTTTCACAGTCAGGCGCCCTTGGCACTGCTGTTCTTGATTGGGCAAAAACAAACGGTATGGGCCTGTCAAAATTTGTTTCAATGGGCAATAAGGCTGATATTAGCGAGATAGATTTATTTAAAGACTGGCTTGATGATAAAAATACTAATGTAATAACTGCTTATGTGGAGGGTGTAACAAATGGCAGGCAGTTTATGGATGTCTGCTCAAAAGTAACAAAACAAAAACCAATCATTATTATAAAATCTGGTAATACAGATGCAGGCGCAAAAGCGGTTTCTTCACATACAGGAACACTTGCAGGTTCTTCAAAAGCATACGAAGCAGCTTTCAGGCAGACCGGTGTAATAAGGGCCGGGACTATTAAAGACTTGTTTAATCTTGCCGCCGCGTTTGCGCACCAGCCACTCCCAACCGGGAAAAATATTGCTATCATAACGAATGCGGGGGGCCCTGGTATAATGGCAAGTGATGCCTGTGAAGAAAACGGAATAAACCTTGCACAGATTAAAAAGGAAACCGTTGAAGAATTAAAAAATTTCTTGCCGCCGGCAGGAAATTTTTATAACCCCATTGATGTGCTCGGCGATGCTCTTGCCCAAAGATATGCAAAAACTTTTGAAGTGATTTTAAAAGATAAAGATATTAATGCAGTTATGGTTCTATTAACTCCCCAGGCAATGACGCAGGAACTTGAAACTGCTAAAGCTCTTGTAGAAGCTCTTAAAAAATCCGGCAGGAAAATACCAGTTGTTACCAGTTTTATGGGCGGACATGAAGTAAAAGAAGGCGTTGATTATTTAAACAGCTCAGGAATACCAAGTTTTTCAATACCTGAAGAAGCAGTTCAGGCATTAAAAGCATTAATTGACCAGGCAGAGTGGATTAACAAAAAACAGGATGAATTAAGGATTTTTAAAGCTGATAAAAAATATGCTGCAGAAATTTTTAGAAGGAATTTAGACCGGAATCATTATGAGATAGGTGAAATGGAAGCAAGGGAAATACTTGCTGCTTATGATATCAGAGTACCTTATGGCGCAGTTGCAAAAAATATCACAGATGCAAAAGAAATCATAAAGAAAACAGGATTTCCCCCGGTTATGAAAATTGATTCCCCGGATATACTTCATAAATCTGATGTAGGCGGCATAAAAGTAGGAATAGAAAATGAGGTGGACCTTGATGCGGCATTTGAGTCAATAATATCCAGCGTAAAAAAATTTATGCCTGATGCAAGAATCAACGGTATTTCAATACAGGAAATGATAAAGGATAAAAAAGAAATAATTATAGGCGTTAATAAAGATCCCCAGTTCGGCCATATGATAATGTTCGGGCTGGGAGGCATATATGTGGAAGTATTAAAAGATGTATCATTCAGGATAGCGCCATTAAAAGAATCAGATGCCCGGGAAATGATTGAAGAAATAAAAGCAATAAAACTCCTTAAAGGTGTCAGGGGTGAAAGCCCTTCAGATATTGACAGTGTTGTAGAAGTTCTATTAAAAATTTCACAGCTTGTAACTGATTTTCCTGATATAATGGAAATGGACATAAATCCTTTATTTGTAAAAGAAAAAGGCAAAGGCTCAATAGCCGGTGACGCCAGGATAAGTATCCAGAATAAGGAGTAATATTTTTGAATGGATTTTCCCGTTTAAATCTTGCCATAGATGTAATGGGGGGCGACTATGCGCCCTATGAAATCATTAAAGGCGCTATTGAAGGTTGCCGGATATATGACGCGGACCTCACTCTTGCCGGTGACAAAACCCTTATTAAAGATTGCTCAGAAAAAAATAACTTTGTCCTTGATGGCATTAAAATAATAAATTCTTCAGATACTGTATTTATGGACGACTCCCCCTCAGGTGTTCTTAAATATAAAAAAAAATCCCCGGTTTACCTGGCTGCAGAATATGCCTCTAAAATAGATAACAGCGCTTTTTTATCAGCAGGCAACACCGGAGCGGCAATGGCCTGCGCTCTTTTTAATATGAAAAGAATCCAGGGCGTATTTAGGCCGGCCATTGCTATAGTTATACCGCTTGGCAGCAGGAAGTTTGTTTTAATTGACGGAGGAGCAAATACTGAAGTTAAGCCTGTTTACCTTCAGCAGTTTGCGATAATGGGTAAAGTTTACTGCAGGGAAATACTTAAAGTTAAAGATCCGCGTATAGGGCTATTAAATGTCGGATCTGAGGAAAAAAAGGGAAATGAAATAACGCGGGAAAGTTTTAAATTATTAAAAGAATCAAAATTGAATTTTGTCGGCAATGTGGAAGGCAGGGATATTTTTGAAGGCGCCGCCGATGTGGTCGTATGTGATGGTTTTACAGGAAATATCCTTCTAAAATCCATAGAAGGCATGGCCGGTTTCTTTTTCGGGGAAATAAAAAAATTATTTCTTTCCAACTTTATTACTAAAGTTTCGTCTCTTATTTTGAAAAAATACTTTAAATCAATGAAGAAACAGTTTGATTATGAAGAGTACGGGGGAGCGCTTCTTCTTGGAGTTAACGGTATTGCAATAATATCCCATGGCAGTTCAAAAGCCAAAGCTATAAAAAACGCTGTCAGGGTTGCAAGGGACAGCTTAAATAATGATTTAATCAATAAAATAAGTTCAGAGATTAACGGTTAAAAATAAATGCTAAGGAGGCAATATGGAAAATTTTGACAAGCTAAAAGAAATTCTTATTGATGTCCTGGGAGTAAAAGATGAAGACATTAAGGCTGAAAGTAAATTTGTGGATGATCTTGGTGCTGATTCTCTTGATCTTGTTGAGTTGATAATGTCATTTGAGGATAAATTCAGCATAGAGATCAGTGATGAGGATGCCGAAAAAATAGTAACCGTAAAAGATGCCCTGGACTATATAGACGCTAAAACAGGAAAATAACTTTAATAATAATCCAAAACTTAATAAATATTTAGATAAGACAGATTCCTGATGGAAGAAGGACTACTTAGAAAGAGGTTGAAAAGCTGGCTGATAGGTCTTGGTGTGGACCCTGTTGATTTAAAGGTTTACATTGAGAGTATGACGCATCGTTCATTTGCACGTGAAATAAATGTCAGTTCGCGGGGAAATGAGCAGCTTGAGTTTTTAGGAGACAGCGTACTTTCTTTTATTGTCACAAGTTATCTTTATAAAAACTTTTCTTTCCAAAATGAAGGCAGGCTTGCAAAAATAAGAGCCATAATTGTATCGGGTAAGACACTTGCTGTTCTTTCCAGGTCCATTAAAATAGACAAGCAGATACTGCTCAGTGAAAATGAGGAGTTTTCTGAAGGAAGAACAAAGGATTCAATACTGGCAGATGCCTTTGAAGCTTTTATTGGAGCAGTCTACCTTGATAAAGGGATAAACTTTCTGTGCCAGTGGTTCCTCGATAAATTTGAAGATATCATTGAGGAAAAAGCAAGCAGCCCCAAAATATCTGATTATAAAACTTACCTGCAGGAAATAATACAGGCTGACTATTCAATGCTTGTCAGGTATAATGTTGATAAAGCAGTCGGGCCCGACCATGATAAGGTTTTTTACTCAATTGCTATTCTTGATAAAAAGGCAATAGGGCGTGGATCGGGAAAAAGCAAAAAAGATTCTGAGCAGGAAGCAGCAAAAGACGCATTGAAATCACTTTACAATCTTTCTGTTTAGTAAAAACTTGAGGTTTTATAAAAATTGTACCTGAAAAATATCACTCTCAGAGGATTTAAATCATTTGCAAAAAAAAGCCAGCTGATTTTTGAGCCGGGCATAAGCGTAATCGTCGGGCCCAATGGAAGCGGAAAAAGCAATATTGCAGATGCGCTTTCATGGGTACTGGGCATGCAGAGCCCAAAATCATTGCGCGCAACCTCAATGGATGATGTAATCTTCAGGAGCAGGAATGAAGAGCTCGGCATAGCTGAAGTATCTCTGCTTTTTGATAACAGGGATAAATTCCTCCCCCTTGATTTTGCTGAAGTTAAATTTACAAGAAGAGTTTTTACCAAAGGCGGAAGCGAGTATTATATTAATTCTACACCTGTAAGGCTTACGGATATACTGGATATTACTGCTGAACAGGGCATAGGAAAAGGACTGTACACAATTATTAACCAGGGCCAGATTGATGAGCTTGCATTATTAAAACCGCTTGACAGAAAATTTATAGTTGATGAAATTCTGGGAATATCCAAACATAAAACCAGGAGGGCAAAATCAAAAAGCAAGCTTGCAAAGGTAAGCACAGACATTGAAAGAGTTAGTGATTTAATGCTTGAGGTCAAAAGGACACTTGACCCCCTTGAACTTGCATCGCGCAAAGCGCAGCAATATTTTGGAGTTTTAAATGACCTGAAAGAATCCGAGATGTCACTTTTTATTGCTGAATTTAACAGTTTAAATGCTTCATGGAATAGCGAAAGCGCAAATTATGAAAGTAAAAAAAATGAAATAGAAAAATACGCCGGTGAAATTTTAAATCTTTATAGTGAAAAAAACAGATATGAAGAAAGTTTTAGCAAAAAGCAGGAGCTTTTCAACCAGTTAAAAGACAGAATTGAAAGTTTTAATGAAATAAGCAACAGGCTTGAAAATTTTTCAGCAATAACTGGCAGCAAAATAAGGGTTTTTAATACGCTTTCTTCAATGTTTGAAAACCAGTATGAGAATATAAAAAACACTGCATCCGAAATAAAATTTGAAAAAACAAAAAGAAATGAATTTGAAGATAATAAACTTTCAGCTTATGAAAAACTCCTTGCACTCAAAAGCAGCTTTAATGATATGATTATAAAAATAAAAAACACTCCCGGCGCAGGTGAAATACTGGCTGAAGCAGAAAGATATTACAGCCAGCTTGAAGATACTGTTGACTATTTCAGGAAAATCCTTGGTACAAATGCAGAATCAAATGAAGAGATTGTTAAAAGTGAGGGAAGTAAAAAAGACTTTGTAAATTCCAAAGATATCAATAAATTTGAAACCGGGATGAAAAAAAACCTGGAAAATATTAAATTGCTCCGGCAATACTGCCTTAAAAAAATGAAAGAATCGGAAAAATTTTTTACTATCCTGGATACCTTTAACACATTATCACTTAAATTAAAGAAAATACTCCTGGCACGGTTCGATAATCTTTTAAAAGATATTAATGAATACAATACGCAGGAAAGCAGACTTCTTTCAAAAATAAATGAACTTAGTTTAAAAAAACAGTCCATTGAAAATGAAATTTACAGGGCAGAGCTGCAGCGTGAACAAATCAGGGAAAAAGTTAAAAATATTTCTGAGGAAATAATTGAAAACTATAATTTGACCCTTGATTATATTTTTAAAAATTACGGGCCTTCAGAAGACATTGAGAAATCAAAAAGAATTGTTAAAAAATTAAAAACTGAGCTCAAGAACTATGGCAGTATAAACCCCAATGCCACGACAGAGTATAAAGTAATTAAAGAACGCTATGATTTTCTTGATATACAGTACAAAGATCTTACTGAAAGCAAAAAAAAGCTTGAAGAACTCATACATGAAATAAACTTGAAAATTGAAGAAATGTTTACATCCAGGTTTGATGAAATAAACAAAAATTTTGGAAATTATTTCAGGGCACTGTTTCCTCTTGGCGCAGGAGAAATGATTCTTTTGAAAATTGAAATTGAAGGTGAGAAAGACTTCGGCATAGACTTAAAAGTTGATATCGGCAATAATAAAATGGTTCCTCTGTCTCTTCTTTCCGGGGGTGAAAAAGCTCTTGTTTCAATTGCATTCCTTTTTTCTATTTTTTCAATCAATTACTCGCCATTCTATGTTTTCGATGAAATAGATGCAGCGCTTGATGACATGAACCTTAACAGATTTATATCGCTGGTAAAAAAATTTGCTTCAGGCAGGCAGGTCATTATAATCACTCACCAGAAAAAAACAATGGAAATTGCCGATACGATATATGGCATAACAATGCAGTCAACAGGAATGTCAAAAATAGTATCAGAAAAAAACCTCAATAAAAATGCAGAAATTAATTAAAAACATAAACCTTATATGGAATAAATTCAAAAAGACAAACCAGGATTTCTGGGAAGAGATAGAAGAACAGTTCATATTAAATGATGTCAGCGCAGCTACGGCTTCGGATATAATTGAAGAAGTTAAAAGAAAATCATTAATGGAAAATATTAATGATATTGAAATAATCAGGCATTTGCTTAAAGAAAAAATCAAAAATATGCTTACGCCTGAAACTGCCGGGGATTTAAAAATAAATGTTGAGGATAAGCCTGTTGTCTGGATGCTTGTGGGGGTAAATGGTGTTGGCAAAACTTCAACTATTGCAAAACTTGCAAATTATTTTAAAAACATCGGCACAAGCGTGCTGCTTACAGCTGCCGACACATTCAGGGCTGCAGCTTATGAACAAATTAATCATTTTGCTGAACTCTTAAACTTGCCGATAGTTCATCACCAGAGGCATTCTGATCCTGGAGCAGTGGTGTATGACAGTATTGAAAAAGCAATAGCAAAAAATATAGATATAGTTTTGATAGACACTGCCGGAAGAATGCACACATCATATAATTTAATGGAAGAATTAAAAAAAATCAAAAAAGTCATAAATAAAAAAATAAACAGGGAACCTGATGAAATACTTATTGTTGTTGACTCTACTACCGGACAGAATGCAAAAGCCCAGGTAGCTGTATTTAATGAGGCTCTTTCTCTTACAGGGATAATACTCACTAAAACAGACGGCACATCAAAAGGCGGGGTGCTGCTCACTATTTCAAATGAAATGAAAATACCTGTAAAATTTATAACTTCTGGGGAAAAAATTGATAATATCTCTAATTTTGACCCTGCAAATTTTACTGAAATGCTTTTTTCGTAAAATAAATTTTAATACAGGAGAATAAATGTTTGAATTTTTATCATCAAAATTTGAGGACCTGTTCTATAAAATAAGAAACAGGGGAAGGCTGAGCCCGGGCGATCTTGATGAGGCCCTTCGGGAAATCAGGCTTGCGCTTCTTGAAGCGGATGTAAATTTTAAAGTGGTAAAAGAGTTTATTGAGAGAGTAAGGACAAATGCGCTTGGACAAAATATTCTTGAAAGCCTCTCACCATCCCAGCAGGTTATTAAAATAGTAAATGAAGAAATAATTAAAATTCTAGGAAGCGGAAGCACTGATATAATTTTTGCAGGAAGGCCGCCAACAATATTTATGCTTGCAGGCCTTCAGGGCACCGGTAAAACTACTGCAACAATAAAACTTGCAAATTTTATAAAAAACAAATACAGCAGGAGGACTTCAGTGATTGCTGCTGATATTTACCGCCCTGCTGCTTCAATACAGTTAAATGACCTTGCAAAACATTCAGGAATTGAAGTATTTACAGCCAGTGGAAAAAAACCTCTTGAAATAGTGCTTGAAGGTGTTGACAGCCTTAAAAAGGGCGGAAATGACGTAATAATTATTGATACTGCCGGAAGACTGCAGGTTGATGTTGAAATGATGCAGGAGCTTAAGGATATTAAAAAACATATAAAACCTCACCAGGTATATCTTGTTCTTGATGCTATGACAGGGCAGGAAGCTGTAAATATCGCTGAAAAATTTAACAGTGAAATAGAATTTGATGGAATAATCCTTACAAAAATTGACAGTGATACAAGAGGTGGAGCGGCTCTTTCAATCAACCATGTAACAAAAAAACCAATAAAATTCATTTCCACCGGGGAAAAGACTGATGAATTTGAAGTTTTTCATGCTGACAGGATTGCATCAAGGATACTTGGAATGGGGGATGTCCTTACATTCATTGAAAAAGCTGAAAAAGTAATTGATGAAAAAAAAGCAAAAGAGATTGAAAGAAAAATTTTAAAAAATGAACTAAATTTTACAGATTTTGTGGAACAGTTAAAAAGCATTAAAAAAATAGGGTCAATGGATAAAATCCTCTCAATGCTTCCAATAAAAAATAAGAATAAAATGCTTTCAGGCATAAATATAGATGAAAAACAATTTGACAGGATAGAAGCAATAATAAATTCAATGACAATGGAAGAAAAATTAAAACCTTTTATTATAAACGGCAGCCGTAAAAAACGTATTGCTGCAGGAAGCGGAACTTCAGTTAATGATGTTAACAGGCTCCTTAAACAGTTCTCGATGGCCCAACAGGCAGCCAGGCAATTCACAAAATTCGGCAAAGGTTTTAACCTGCCTTTTTAATTTTTATAAAAGTTTAAAAAATATTTTGCAAGTTTTTTATAAAAATATATAATTTACAGTATTAAAAAAACAGGATAAGAATAATTAGGAATAAAATCAGGAGGATAACCGGTTGAGTGTAAAGATTAGGCTAACTAGAGCAGGAAAGAAAAAGCAGCCCTATTACAGGATTGTTGTGGCTGACAGCAGGTCGCCAAGGGACGGTAAATTTATTGAAAACATTGGAACATATGATCCAAAAACAAATCCTTCAAGTATAAATCTTGATAAGGAAAAAGCTATTGAGTGGTTAAAAAAAGGTGCAGAGCCAAGTGATACTGTTGAAAAGATTTTTAATATTGTAAATTTAAAACAGTAGTCATACAAACAAAATGGAGGTAAATTGTGAAAGAACTGCTAGATTATATGGTTAAAGAACTTGTTGACAATCCGGATGAAATTGAAATCACTGAGGAAGAAGAAGGTGACAAAACTGTAATTTTCAAACTCCATGTCTCAGAAAGCGATCTCGGTAAAGTCATTGGCAAAAAAGGAAGAACTGCCAATGCGCTCAGGGTAATAATGAGGGCAGCTTCTGCTAAAAGAGGAAAATCTTCAATAGTTAAAATAGTTGACTGAAAAATTAATAATTAATTTTTATTTTTTCATAAGCAGCGAAGATAATTTAGGTTTGGGACATAATTAATTATTATGTCAGGAAAAAAAAATTCATTTGAAATAATCGGGATAATCGGTAAACCTCACGGGATTAAAGGCTTTGTATATGTAAGGATGTTTACCGGTTATCCCGACAGTATTTTAAAAAACATTAAATTTTATGCTGATGAAACTGCAAATGAAGAAATGGTTTTTGAACAATCAGCAAACCTTACAGGTAAAAACGGGCCGAGGACCGTTATAAAATTCAAGGGTGTAAATAGCCGCAATGAAGCTGAGAGTTTAAGAGGCAAAAGTCTTTACGGATTTATTAGCGAAAAAAAACTTGATGATGGTACATACCATATAGACGACCTGGCAGGTTGCGCTGTTTACGCGCCAGGCGGTACTCTTTTAGGTTATGTTACAGAAGTACAGAATTATATATCTAATGACGTGCTCTTTGTTGAACCTTTAAAAAAAACATTGAATAAAAAAAATTTTAAAAAAAATTTAATAATGATACCAATGATAGAGGATTATATTGAAAATATTGATATTGAGTTAAAAAAAATAAATCTTTCAATTATTCCTGAATACATATAATTAATTTAAACCATTTTAAATAATGCTGATAATTGATGTAATAACAATATTTCCGCAGCTTTTTGAAAACATTACTTCTTATGGCGTTATAAAAGACGGAAAAACAAAAAATATTTATAATCTGAATATTTATGACCTCAGGGATTTCACAGAAGATAAACACAGGAAAGTCGATGACAGGCCTTATGGCGGCGGCACCGGCATGGTATTTACTGTACAACCGGTATATGACTGTGTAAGGTTTATCAAAGAAAAGAATAATATATGCAATGCAGATAAGCAGAAAGTCATACTCCTTTCACCTGCAGGCAAAAAGCTAAACCAGGGTATTTTAAAAGAATTGTCTTTACTGGAAAACATCATACTCATATGCGGAAGATATGAAGGTGTTGATGAAAGAGTAAAAGAGCTTTCAGTTGATTTGGAAGTTTCTATTGGAGATTATATACTTACGGGGGGAGAGATTCCTGCAATGGTCATTATAGACGGCGTTACAAGGCTGCTTGCAGGAATTGTGGGCAAAAAAGAATCGCTTCTTAATGAATCTTTTGAAAATGATTTGCTTGACTACCCGCAATACACCAGGCCTGAAGTATATAAAGGCTTAAGAGTTCCTTGTGTGCTGCTTAACGGAAACCATGAAGAAATAAAAAAGTGGAGAAAAGAAAAATCATTGGAACTTACTAAAAAATTAAGGCCTGATTTATTTGACAAAAACATTTAAATTAATTATATTTTGTTAGTTTGTTTATTGACATAAATTCTACGGATTATTATGGCTTAAAAAATAATTATTTTATCAATCTAATATCTAAAAATACGGAGTTTAAAAGATGAATGTACTTGAAAAAGTGGAAAATAAATATATAAAAACTGACATACCGGATTTTAAAGCCGGCGATAAGGTAAAAGTTAATATAAAAATCAGGGAAGAAAATAAAGAAAGAATACAGACATTTGAAGGCATAGTAATTAAAATACAGGGCACCGGCATCAATAAAACTTTTACTGTCAGGAAAATATCTTTCAGCGTGGGAGTTGAAAGAACATTTTTGGTAAACTCGCCAATGATTGCGTCCATTACAAAATTAAATACAGGCATTGTTAGAAGGTCCAGGCTTTATTACCTCAGGAAAAAAATAGGTAAAAAATCAAAAGTTGAATTCGAAAAATAAAAAGAGTATTTTCAGGGAATTTCTTGGATATCTCATTGTTGCAGCAATTGCAGCAGTATTTGCTGTGCTTTTAAGAATATTTATTATAGAACCTTATGTTGTACCCACGCCATCAATGGCCCCAACCCTTGTGGTTGGAGACAGGGTAATTGTAAACAAAATCGCTTTTAAATTCAGTGGCATGCAGAGGGGGGATTTGATTGCTTTTAACTCTCCGTTTGAAGAAAAATACCTTGTGAAAAGAATAATTGCATTGCCCGGTGATAAAATATCTTTTACCCAAAGCGGTGTAATATATATAAATGGAGACAAATTGGAAGAATACTATCTTCCGGAAGACATTTATCCTTCATATAAAAATGAGAGTTTCATTTTGGATGAAGATAGTTTTTTTGTAATGGGCGACAACAGGAATAACAGTTCAGACAGCAGGGTATTCGGTCCCATAGATAAATCAGCGATATTTGGAAAAGTCATATTTATATATGGCCCATTTTCCAGGATAGGCCGGGTTCATTAAATTGCAGTAAGTTCATATAATTAGAACTGCCGGTTTTTCAAAGACTTGCACCGCATTTTTAATATAGTGTTTGCCAGTCTTATGGATTTTCTTGAAATTAAAAGATTGCATAATCTCTATGTTTATGAAGACAGCCTTTACTGCTGCGGTTATGATTTAATTGCCGGGGCAGATGAGGTTGGCAGAGGTTCTTTTGCAGGGCCAATTGTAGCAGCAGCGGTCATTTTGCAAAGGAATGCGCCGCTTATAGACGGACTTGATGATTCAAAAAAAATAAATGGCGTTAAAAGATTAAAATTATTTAAAATAATTTTAAAGTCATGCCTCTGCTGGTCTGTTGCCAGATTATCACCGGAATTAATTGACAGGATTTCCCTGGGCAGTGCCAATGTCCTTGTATTAAAAAAAGCGCTGGCCAGGTTAAAAATAAAGCCTTCAATTGCAATTACTGATGCAATTTGTGTAAATACTGAAAAATATGGTTTTGAGTCTTTTCCAATAATTAATGGCGACAGGCTCTGTGCTTCTAAAACTGCTGCTTCGATAATTGCAAAAGTTATCAGGGACAGCATAATGGATAAATATGCCGGCCGGTATCCGTATTATGCATTTGAAAATAATAAAGGTTACGGAACAAAAAAACACATTGAAGCTATTAAAAAATATGGTTTCTGTAAAATCCACCGTAAATCATTTAAAATTAATTATTAAAAAATAGTTATCTTTAACACAGCTATTATGATTCCAAAAAAAATACTTGGGAAATATGGAGAAAAACATGCTTGCAAATTTCTTCTGGGAAATGGCTATAAAATAATTGAGAATAATTACCGGTGCAGATATGGAGAAATAGATATAATTGCCTTTAAAGATAATATTTTTTATTTTATTGAGGTAAAAACCAGGCAGAGCAAAGAATTTGGGGAGCCGGAAGAATCAATTGATTTGCCCAAATTAAAAAAGATTTGCTCCGCGGCACAGCATTATATAAGCTGCAAAAATCTACTGGAATGCGACTACAGGTTTGATGCTATTTCAGTGATCGTATGCAATAACAAACCAGCATTTAAGCATATTAATAATATAATCCAGTAATGCCCCGGAATTTTAGATGCTGGCCGCATAATATAAATGTTTTTTACATTGAATCATATTTGTTTTAATATATCAGTACTTTTTTAATAAAAAAAAGTAAATTCTTTAAATCCGGTAATTGTAATTATTAATATAATTAAATTAAGAAGAAAGGAACACTGCATTGCTCAAGCTATTATTTCTTGAAACACGTCCGCAGTATTTGCTGCTTTCTGTTATTCTTGCTTTCCTGGGGACAAGCATAGCATGGTATTACCAGGGAACTGTTAATGCATGGCATGCAATACTTGCAGGACTTGGCCTTGTCTTTACCCACATAAGTGTAAATACATTCAATGATTACTTCGACTTTAAAAGCGGAATAGATTTAAGAACCGAAGTTACCCCATTCAGCGGCGGCAGCGGAATGCTTAAGGCCAAGCTTTTGAAACCGAAGCATGTTTTATGGACTGGCATAATAGCTCTTTTAATGGCAATCCCAATTGGAGTTTATTTCACAATAATCAAAGGTCTGCTGCTGCTGCCTGTTCTTTTTGTTGCAGCACTTTGCGTGGTGCTTTATTCGCCTTTAATACTTAAACTACACTGGCCAGAGTGGTCCGCCGGACTTGGACTGGGCATGCTTCCTGTGGTTGGTTCTTATTTTGTCCAGACCGGTACATATTCACTAAAATTATTTATAGCCGCTGTACCTTCACTTATACTTGTGCATAATCTTCTTCTTTTAAATGAATTTCCAGATATTGAAGCAGACAGATCCGGGGGCCGCAGAACCCTGCCGATAACCATGGGTATAAAAAATGCCGGTATCGTTTATTCAGTACTGGCGGCTGCAGTTTATGCCTGGATAATTGCCAATGCTGCAATCGGCATTGCGCCTGTGTGGACACTGATTTCCCTTGCAACAATACCTTTTTCTGTAATGGCGGTAATAGGATTATTCAGGATAAAAAAGCCCGGATCAATTATTAATGCAATGAAGAATAATGTTATAGTTGTCCTTATCACGCAGCTAATGCTTGCAATAGGATATCTCCTTGCTGCAGTTTTATAAATTAAAAATATATTTTAATTATGGAAAATAATAATATAACAGGTGAATTTCTTAAACCCATGTTTGGCGGGATAATAAGGCACTATGATTTGATTAATCATGTTTTTACATTCGGCATGGACAGCAGGTGGAGAAAAAATCTTGTCAGCAGATGCCTGGAAACCGGGCACCGCAGATTCCTTGATCTTGGATGCGGGACAGGCGGCCTTGCTGTTAAAATTGCAATACTGTCCACTAATGATTCAGAAATAACTGCATGCGATTTTAGCAGGGAAATGCTTGGCATTGCATCAAAAAAAGCTGGAAAATCAGGTGTGAAAGATAAAATATCATTTATACATGCAGATGCATCTGCAATGCCCTTTGATGATAATTATTTTGACTGTATCGGCATTTCTTTTGCTTTCCGCAATA
>Ga0194127_10003235_pt1 | contig 21129 bp, 26 predicted proteins | sample TA2KigC100mmetaG_FD_148624 | JGI IMG/M metagenome (GOLD analysis project Ga0194127, IMG submission 148624) | Freshwater microbial communities from Lake Tanganyika, Tanzania - TA2015036 Kigoma Deep Cast 100m | ecosystem: Environmental > Aquatic > Freshwater > Lake | place: Tanzania: Lake...
GGCTGCAGCCGGGCTTCGGTTCCTTTCGCCTCGACTATAACGCCGACCGTCTCGAAGCATTGGCGAGCGAGCGCGCCGCCGAATGGGAACGCGTCGGCAAGGCGGCGTTCCTCACGCTCGACGAGCAGCGCGAGGCGGTGGGCTACGGCCCGGCGCCGAAAGACGCGCTCGTCGCCAAGCGCGATCTCGCGCTGGAGCGCCGCTACAGCCCGGATCAGCCGCGCGTCCCGGCGGGCAATTCCGGCGGCGGGCGATGGACGGGAGGCGGAGGCGGTGGAGATTCGGGAGGTGGGTCTAGCGGCGCGCGAGATGATCGCGCGCGGCGGCGGGACGCGGAGGACCGAGTCCAGACTGCGACGAACATAGATCCGAGAGTGGCGAGCGACGTCGATGGCTCGATCACACTGGCCCAGGCGCGCGGCGGCGGTCGCGGCAGAAGCGGACTCGGCGCCACGCCGGCGCAGCTCGCAAGAGAGACAATCTCGGCGGAGCGCGCCGCGCGAGCATTGACGCGCGTGCAAGAACTCGATCCGGACTGGCAACCGCCGCAAACTCTCATCGATCCGGAGAACATCGAGCATCGCATCGAACGCAATGAAAGCGACATCCGCGAGGCGGACGCGCGCTACGCCGAGCTTCTGCGCGCAAAGTTCGGCGACAACATGCCGCCGCGCGATCCATTTCGTCGGCTGCGGACGCGCGAATCGGTGATTGAAGAATTTTATCCTTCTGGCGTAACAGGCCCGGAACAGGATCGGATCGATAGTCTGGCGCGGGACCCTCATTCGCTCGGTCAGCCCCGCTGGCCGGAGGTCGCAACCGTGTTGCGGTTGGAGAAAGAGACTGGCAGGCCCTTTAAGAGGTCAAGCGCCTCTGGCGCAGATTTCCAGGACGAGTTTGGCCAAACATGGGATGCGATAGGAAGCGATGCATCAGATCAGTTTTTCAATTACGAAAGGTTTGCGGAGCGCCTGCAAGGGAAGCTTGGCAATCGTGCGGTCGATCGATACGTTGTTGATCTTTCAGGCCTGGGCGGCGAGAATGCTGCAAGAGTATTGACCTACATTTGGACCCTGCCCGTTGAAACCCAGGCGCGTATCAAAGTTCTGAGGTGACACATGTCCTCTCTCGTTACATTCGACGCTATCGACAAAGAATGGCTGCCGCTGTCCAGAGGCCAGTTCGAGTCCGTGTTGGGAGGAGCCTACGAACTCTACCTCGATCACAGCAAAGCGCCGGGCATCGCCAAGGATTTGTGGCCGCAAGTGCTCGACTTTCTTCACGACGGCTGGCCGAGCAAATATGAGTTGCCCAATGGGAAAGCTCTCGATTTCTTCAAGTTCAGCGACCACCCGCGCGAGGAGCGGCTTGAATTGTTGCGTGCGATGGAGGCCTATTACGCCGAGTTTCAGCGCGACCAACTCGGCCCAGAGCTGAATTGGATGCGCGGTCGCCGGCCAACTTTCATCGCCGCTTTCGAGGAGGTAATCGCGCTGATGCGCGAGGAGATCGCGGCGACGTCATAGGCGGGGTCCGATCCTAAGCGGGCGCCGCGCGCGAGATCGCGCTCGCCTTCGGCGTGCCGCCGCTGCTGTTGGGTCTTCCGGGCGACAACACCTTCAGCAATTACGCCGAGGCCAATCGCGCCTTCTGGCGCCAGACCGTGCTGCCGCTCGTCGCGCGCGTGCAGAAGAGCTTTCAGGCTTGGCTGCAGCCGGGCTTCGGTTCCTTTCGCCTCGACTATAACGCCGACCGTCTCGAAGCATTGGCGAGCGAGCGCGCCGCCGAATGGGAACGCGTCGGCAAGGCGGCTTTCCTGACGCTCGACGAGCAGCGCGAGGCGCTGGGCTACGGCCCGGCGCCGAAAGACGCGCTCGTCGCCAAGCGCGATCTCGCGCTGGAGCGCCGCTACAGCCCGGACCAACCGCGCGTGCCTGCGGGCAATTCCGGCGGCGGGCGATGGACAAGCGGCGGAGGCGGCGGTTCGGGAGGCGGGTTTAGCGGCGCGCGAGATGATCGCGCGCGGCGGCGGGATGTGGAGGACCGAGTCCAGACTGCGCAGAACACAGATCCGAAAGTGGCGAGCGACGTCGACGGGTCCATCACATTGGCCCAGGCGCGCGGCCGCGGCAGAGGCGGACGTTTCAGCGGACCCGGCGAAGCGACTCCCTCGCAACTTGATCGACTGGAAGATACGGCGCGCCTGGCGAGAGAAGCCGAGACGCGCCTGCGCGAAATCGATCCAAGCTGGAAACCCAAGCCGACTCTCTCGGACCCGACAAATATAGAAAGTCGCATTGAGCGAAACGAGAACCTCACGCGACAAGCGAACGCGCGCTACGCTGAACATCTTCGCGAAAGATATGGGGAGATCGCGCGGGAGGGCGATCGCGCGCCAATAGGCAATCTCACAGGGCCAAGAGCGCCCATACGCGAGAATGACAACGCCGAGACGCGGCGCGGCAGGATGAGGGAAAACGAGACGGCGGATATTGTCTGGCTCAACGGCCACAATGTTGAAAGACTGCATCAGCGCTCGAACGCTGAAGGCGTCAAGCAACCCGACTATCGGATTGACGACGAAATCTTCGACGCTTTCGCGCCAACGACGAGTCGCGCGCGGAATGTATGGAGTTACGCTGAGCGGAAAGTGGCTGGCGGGCAGTCCAAGAATGTCGTAATCAACCTGAGCGACTCGCAGGCGACTCTGGAAGAGATCGTCGCGCAGTTTCGAGCCTTTCCCATTCCTGGTCTAAACCGCCTTTGGGTCATCGACCAAAAGGGTAAACTCCACTACCTCTTTGGAGGCCGGTAATGTCCACCTGCTTTTTTTTCGATAGCGCCTTGCCGCTCGACCAGACCAAGGAGCTGCTCTCCCAAGCTCGTGAAAAATATCGAGATATTCTCCGCTACTTCTGGCTTTCGGAAGTCGGAGAAGCGAGGCCTCCTAATATTGAAGACGACGCCGAATACGGTTTCGATCCAAAATGTACCTTCCTGATCGAATGGAACAAAGAACGCTCGGAACTGCTCGAACTCATCCCCGCGATCTTTTATGAGGCGTTCGGAAAAAACAATATCCTTATCCGCGACAACAACTACGACGTGGTCCCGCCTCTCTAGATAGGTGAAAGCCGGCGCCGCGCGCGAGATCGCGCTCGCCTTCGGCGTGCCGCCGCTGCTTCTGGGCCTGCCCGGCGACAATACGTTCAGCAATTACGCCGAGGCCAATCGCGCCTTCTGGCGCCAGACCGTTCTGCCGCTCGTCGCGCGCGTGCAGAAGAGCTTTCAGGCCTAGCTGCAGCCGGGCTTCGGTTCCTTTCGGCTCGACTATAACGCCGACCGTCTCGAAGCATTGGCGAGCGAGCGCGCCGCCGAATGGGAACGCGTCGGCAAGGCGGCGTTCCTCACGCTCGATGAACAGCGCGAGGCGGTGGGCTACGGCCCGGCGCGGACTCCGTGCGGCTGCCGTGGAAAGTCGAAACGACTCAGCGACGACAAGGACGACATTGGCCTTGATCGTCATGACCTACTAGACTTGGCTGACAACTGCGCAGAAGAGTGGGCCTTGGCGCGAGAGCGTTGTGAGAACCTACTCGGCCTGCCAAATCCGCCCCTAGGATTGACGGGCGGCTATAATGATGTCGAAAATTGCGCGCGAGGCTTCGTCAGCGCGGCGTGTGGCGGAAATGCAGTTTGAACGGGTGCTATGATGAACATCGACGATCATTGCAGCAATCTCTACCGCCAGCGCGACTGGAAAGCCTTGCATAGCGCGCTCGATACCGCCTCCCCTGGCCGCGATCCGGACGAACGAAGCCAAATCGAGCACTGGCGCGCGACCGCACTTTCCGCCGAGAGCCGGCATGAGGAGGCCATCGACACACTGCGCGCGATCGGATCGGATTGTCGATGCCAGACGAGAGTTTCCAAAAAGATCGCGGAGAATTTGCGTCGGCTGGGCCGCGATATGGAAGCGATTGAGGAACTCAAGAACGCGCCGTTGGCCGAAGAATGGGACAACTTTCGCGCGCTCGTCCTTGACGCGAAATATGTCCTCGCTCACCTTTTGGCCAGCAACGGGCTTGAAGTCGACAAGGCGATCCTCGATGATATTCCTGATGGCTATATTCATATCACTGATCGGGGACAGAGAATCTCGAAATCCGATTTGATGGATTTGATCTCCGGCAAGAAGAACAGGCCGATCCGAGCTTCGCGCTTGTGATGAGGGCGCACGAAGCTTTTTAGCGCGAGACGGGCTTTCCAAGCCTACTAACTCTTTGCAGAAAATCGCTCAGCTGATCTTCGCGCCCATTTCTGGAACAAGGCGCTGCTCGACAATTCCGCGCGCCCTTCCGGCGCCCTCGTCTATGCGGGGCCGGAAGGCGCGCATCTCACCGACGCGCAATTCTCCCGGCTGAAGGAAGAGCTGGAGGAAAATTTCTCCGGCGCGACCAACGCCGGGCGGCCGCTGCTGCTCGAAGGCGGGCTCGACTGGAAGGCGCTGTCGCTGTCGCCAAAAGACATGGATTTTACCGAGTCGAAGGCGGGCGCCGCGCGCGAGATCGCGCTCGCCTTCGGCGTGCCGCCGCTGCTCCTGGGTCTTCCCGGCGACAACACCTTCAGCAATTACGCCGAGGCCAATCGCGCCTTCTGGCGTCAGACCGTGCTGCCGCTTGTCGCGCGCGTGCAGAAGAGCTTTCAGGCTCGAAAGAAGTCATCGTTCATGTCCGACATTCTCGACGCCATTCTGGAGCGCGGCGATCTCGCGCATCTCGCGCTCTTTCTGTGGGCCTGCGCCGCCACTGCGCAAGCCTATCTCGCTATGCGGGAACTCGGCGAGTCGACGCGGCGCCTCGACGCTTTCGTGCGCGAACTCGCGCGTTTCAACCGACGTTGCAGGAGCGATCAATGAATCAGAAGAATTGGCTGCCGCATTTCGTCAAGCGTCCGCGCGCCCGCCCTGCGCGCCGGCGCGAAGACCCTTCCGCCGTCTTCAAGACCTTCGTTGAATTGCTGGCGCAATTGCGCAATGACGCCCACGCGGCAAGCCGGGCGTCGATCAACGCCCAGGCGGAGCAGCGCTGATGGCGGCGTCGCGAGAAATTGGCGCTCGTGAAGTAAAGCGCGCCGAACTGCCGCTGTTGCAGGCAAATGAGGCCGGCGCCTTTTCGGGCTACGCCAGCCTCTTTGGCGTGGTTGATTCTGGCGGCGACATGGTGATGGCCGGCGCCTTCGCCCGCTCGCTGATCAAGCGCGGCGCCTCGGGCGTCAAAATGCTGTGGCAACACCAGGCGGCCGAGCCGATCGGACTTTGGGCCTCGATCGTCGAAGATTCGCGCGGCCTCAAAGTCGAAGGCCGGCTCGATCTCTCGGTGGCGCGGGCCCGCGAGGCGCTGTCGCTGATGCGCAAGGGCGCGATCGACGGCCTCTCCATCGGCTTTCGCACGCGGCGCGCCACGACCGAAAAATCGAGCGGGGTGCGCCGCCTGCATGAGATCGACCTTTGGGAAATCTCCGTCGTCACTTTTCCAATGCTGTCGCAAGCGCGCATCGGCGCGGTGAAGCAAAGTCGCAACGCCGCGCTGAGCGTCGAGGCGCTTGGCGCGAAACTCGCGCGCCTGAGAACGCAGCGCGCCACGCTTGAATTTGCGCAGGCGCTGCGGCGCCTGTCGGAACATTCCTGAACTTTCGCATCGATCCGCGCTCTCGCCGTCGGGCGCAATCGACTCATTCCAAGACGGATTTCCCCAGCGCGCGACTTCATCCCGGCGACGCGAGTCGCGCGGCGATTTCTTCGCGCCGAAGCCAAGCATGAGGCTCCATAGATGTCAGCAATCGAAACCAAATCCGCCGGCGACGATATTCTCGCCGATCTCAACCGCGCCTTCAGCGCTTTCAAGGAGACCAATGACGAGCGACTGACGCAGCTCGAGAACCGTTTCGGCGCCGATGTCCTGACGGAAGAAAAGCTCGCGCGCATCGACCAGGCGCTCGACGAAACCAAGACGAAGCTCGACCGCCTGGCGCTCGACATGTCGCGACCGCGCATCGGCGGCAAGATCGTCGACGATCACAGCGGCCGCGAACATAAGAGCGCCTTCAACCACTACATGCGCTCGGGCGAAGCGAGCGGGCTCAAAGCGCTCGAAGCCAAGGCGCTGTCGCGCGGCTCCGGCCCCGACGGCGGCTATCTCGTGCCGCTGCCGACCGAGCGCGAAGTGCTGCGCAGACTCGCCAAGCTTTCGCCGATCCGCGCCATCTCCGGCGTGCGCGAAATCTCCGGCGCCTCGCTGCGCCGCGCCTTTTCGACGACCGGACCGGCGGCCGGCTGGGTCGCCGAGGCCGATCCGCGTCCGCAAACCAACAATCAGCAGCTCGCCGACATGACCTTTCCGGCGATGGAGCTTTACGCCATGCCGGCGGCGACTCAGGCGCTGCTCGACGATTCCGTCGTCGACATCGAACAATGGATCGCCGAGGAAGTGCAGACCGCCTTCGCCGAACAGGAAGGCGCGGCCTTCGTCAGCGGCGACGGGGTGAACAAGCCGAAGGGCTTTCTCTCCTACACGACCCTCGCGGATGCGAGTTGGACTTGGGGCAATATCGGCTATGTGCTGACCGGCGCCGCCGGCGCCTTCGCCGCGACCGATCCTTCCGACGCGCTGGTCAATCTCGTTTATGCTTTGCGCGCCGGCTTTCGCCAGAACGGCAAATTCGTCATGGGCCGGCGCGCGCAATCGCTGGTGCGCCAGTTCAAGACGACGACCGGCGATTATATCTGGGCGCCGCCCGCAACGTCCGACGCAGCCGCCTCATTGATGAATTTCCCTGTCGTCGAAGCCGAGGACATGCCCGACCCGGCGGCGGGTTCGCTCTCCATCGCCTTTGGCGATTTCGAGCGCGGCTATGTGGTGGTGGACCGCGTCGGCATTCGCGTGCTTCGCGATCCCTATTCCGCCAAGCCCTATGTGCTGTTCTACACGACGAAGCGGGTCGGCGGCGGCGTGCAGAATTTCGAGGCGATCAAGCTGTTGAAATTCGCCGCGTCGTAAGCGGCGCCATCCGTCGTCGGCCGCGCGCGACAGTTCGCGGCCATTCTCTCACTGTAACGCAGGACACGCGATGCGACCGATGCTAATCGGCGCGCCGGCGACCGAGCCCGTCTCGCTCGCCGACGCCAAATCATGGCTGCGCGAGGACGGCGGCGACGAGGACGAGCTGATCCAAACGCTGATCGTCGCCGCGCGGATGACGCTCGAAGCCTATACGCGGCGCCTTTTTATCACGCAAAGCTGGCGTCTCGTCTTCGATTGCTGGCCATGTTCCGTCGCTTCGAACGCCATGCTCTACATCCCCTTCGCGCCCTTCGAGGCGGTGACGGCGATCCGCGTTTTCGATGTGAATGACGCGGCGCAGACGCTCGCCGCTCCGAACTATCGCGCGCCGCCATCGACGGAAGGCGGCCGTATCAGCTTCGCTTCGGCGCCGCCGGCGCCGGGACGCGCGACGGACGGAGTCGAAATCGATTTCGACGTCGGCTATGGCGCGCTCGCGAGCGACGTGCCGCAGCCGCTGCGCCACGCCATTCTGACGCTCGTCGCCCATTGGCGCGAACATCGCGGCGACGACGGCGACGACGCGCTGCCGAAAACGGTCGCGCAACTCGCCGCGCCGTTTCGCCGGGAGCGGCTGTTGTGAGCGTCTTCCCTCGGATCGGCGCCTTGCGCCATCGCGTCACGCTGGAGGCGCCGATCGATGCGCCTGACGGCGCCGGGGGATTTGCGCGCAGCTTCGCGCCGGTCGTTGATCTCTGGGCGCGCATTGCGCCTACCGGCGCGCGCGAGGATTTCGTCGAACAGCGCGCCGAGCAAGCGACAGGCCATTCGGTGACGATCCGCTGGCGCGAGGATGTCGCGAAGGACATGCGCTTCATCCATCGGGGCCGCAGGCTTCGCATTCAGTCGGTTGTCGATCCCGACGAACGCCGACGGTTTTTGGTCTGCCAATGCGAAGAGATTTTATAGAGCGCGTTCATGAATCATCGATTCATGAACGCGCTCTAGTTTCTTGAACTGACGCATTTTCTATGCCGAACCGGCATCCACTTCGGCGGAAAATGCTCTTAAGGACTCGACATGAGCGCTTCACCCGTCGTCGCGCTGCGCAAGGCGATCCGCGCTTATCTCTTCGCGGATGCAGGCTTCGCCGCCGCGCTTGGCGAAAAGCTGTACGATGAGGCGCCGCGCGGGATGGAGCCGCCCTATGCGCTCTTCGCCGACGCGCAGTTGCGCGACTGGTCGGCCGATCTCTCGCCTGGCGCCGAGCAATTCTTCACGATCGGCGTAGCGTCGACGACGCGCGGATTGTCCGAAGCGCTCGAACTCGCCCAACGCATCGCCGGTCTCCTCAACGAAGCGCCGCTTGTCCTACAGGACCACCGGCTGATCGATTTGCGCTTTCAATCGATCGAGACGCGCCGCGACCAGAACGGCCGCATCGCGAGGGTCAATCTGCGCTTTCGCGCCACGACCGAATATCTTTAACGGAGTCCCGCGATGACCGCCCAAAAAGGCAAGGATCTGCTGCTCAAAATCCACGACGGCGCAAGTTTCGTCACGATCGGCGGACTGCGCACGCGCCGCCTCGCGCTCAACGCCGACAGCGTGGATGTGACCGACGCTGAATCGAGCGGCCGCTGGCGCGAACTGCTGGACGGCGCCGGCGTGAAGCGCGCGAGCGTCTCGGGTACGGGCGTCTTCAAGGATCAGGCGTCGGACGCACTTTTGCGCCAGACGTTTTTCGACGGGCTGCTGCGCGAGTGGCAGATCGTCATCCCCGATTTCGGCGTTCTCTCCGGCCTCTTCCAGATCGCCAATCTCGACTACCGCGGCGAATACGCCGCCGAAGTCACCTTCGACATTTCGCTTGAATCGGCGGGCGCGCTCGCCTTCGCCGCGCTGTGAGGACCACATGGCGAATGCAAAGCGCGGGGAAATCGACGCGACGCTCGACGGCAGGACATACAGGCTTTGCCTGACGCTCGGCGCGCTTGCCGAACTCGAGAGCGGTTTTGGCGCGAGCGATCTTGTCGCGCTCGCCGGCCGGTTCGACGAGCGACGGCTGTCCGCGCGCGACATTCTGCGCATCATCGGCTGCGGGATGCGCGGCGCGGGGCACGAGATCAGCGACGAGGAGGTCGCCAGAATGAAAGTTTCGGAGGGTCTTGCAGGCTATGTGCGAATCGCGGCCGACCTCCTCGCCGCGACCTTCGGCGAAGCGCCGGAGGACGACGCAGCCGCAAACCCTCCGACGCCGCAGGACGCCTGACGCAAGCGGAAGAATCGGCGCGCGAGCCCTCTCATCGCACGCCCTTTCCCTTCGCGCGCGCGATGGCCTTCGGGCTGGGCGTCCTGCGGCTGTCATCGCGCGACTTCTGGTCGATGACGCCGCGCGAACTTTTTTGCGCGGCGGAGGGCGTTTACGGCAAGTCGCCGGGCGCGCCGTCGCGCGCCGCGCTTGACGCATTGATGCGCCGATTTCCCGACTCCGCAGGATCGACATGACGACTTCATCCGACCCGTTTCCGGACCCGTTCAACGAACCAGGCGCCAATACGCCTTTGGCGACGCCGGATCTCCGTACGACAAAACTGTTGCTCGATCAGATCAACGTCTCGGCGGCAAATGTCTCGAAGACGCTTCAACTGGGTTTCGGATCGGCGACGGCGAGCGGTCGCAGCTTCAACGACGTGCTCCTGACGATTGCGCAGTCGCTGGCGCGGATCGCGCTGCATGAGGGAACGAAAGCGCTCACCCAAGGGCTGGACGGCCGGTTGAGCGGCATATTGTCCAGCGCATTCCAAGGCGTCAGAAGCATTCTGCCTTTCGCGCAGGGCGGCGTCGTCGCAAGCCCGACCTATTTCGCCGCGGGCGGCGCGATCGGGCTAATGGGCGAACGCGGCGCCGAGGCGGTCATGCCGCTCGCCCGCGGCCCGGACGGCAGGCTCGGGGTGGTCGCGCAAAGCGCCGCCGCGCGCCCGGTTTCGATCACCGTCAATATCGCCGCGCAGGATGTCGAAAGCTTCCGTAGTTCCGAGGCGCAGATTACCGGCGCATTGGCGCGGGCCGTCGCGCGCGGCCAGCGCAATCTCTAACGAGGCGCAGCCGGCATGAGTGATTTTCACGAGGTTCGCTTTCCGCTCGACGTTTCCTTGGGCGGACGGGGCGGACCGGAGCGGCGCACCGAAATCGTCACGCTCGGCTCCAATCGCGAAGCGCGCAACGCCCGCTGGGCGCATTCGCGGCGGCGCTATGAAGCGGGCTATGGCGTGAAGAGCCTCGCGCAGCTTTCGCAGATCATCGAATTTTTCGAGGAGCGACGCGGCCGGCTTTACGGCTTTCGCTGGCGCGATCGCGCCGACTCCGCTTCCTGCGCGCCGGGCGCCGCGCCGAGCCCGACGGATCAAAGCATAGGAATAGGAGACGGCGCGCGCGCCGCCTTCCAGCTCATCAAAACTTATGGCGGCGTCTTTTCCCCCTATGCGCGCGACATTGTGAAGCCCGTCGCGGGAACGGTGCGTGTCGCGGTCGACGGCGCCGAAATATCGGCGCCGGATGTGAGCGTCGACGCCGCGACGGGAATCGCGACTTTCGCGCCAGGCGCCATTCCCGCGACAGGCGCCATCGTCACCGCCGGCTTTTTCTTCGACGTGCCGGCGCGTTTCGACACGGACTTTCTGGAAATCGACATGCAGGCGTTCGAAGCCGGCGCGATTCCCAATATTCCGATCATCGAAATCGTGCCGTAGCGCCGTCATTGCGAGGAGGCGAAGCCGACGACGCAATCCATGAGTTCGCGGACCGCGCTCTGGATTGCTTCGCCTTCGGCTCGCAATGACGCTGAAAGATTTTTCAAGAGTGGAATCCATCCATGCTGTCGCTCTCTCCCTCGATGCAGGCGAAGCTCGATCGGCGCGCCACGACATTCTGCCAGTGCTGGCGCGTTTCGCGCAATGATTCGACGGTGATGGGCTTTACCGACCATGACCGCGATCTGACTTTCAATAGCGTGACGTTTCGCGCCAACACCGGCCTCTCCGCGTCGCAGATCGAATCGGGCGTCGGCTTTGCGCCGGGAACGGGAGAAGCCGCCGGCGCCCTGAGCGATGAGAGCCTCACCGAGGCCGATCTTCTCAACGGAATCTATGACGGCGCTTCGGTCGAGACATGGCTCGTCGACTGGACCGACGTCGCCGATCGCGCCTTGCTGGATGTTGCGACAATCGGCGAGGTTCGTCGCGGCGAGAAGGCTTTCTCCGCGGAGCTTCGCTCGAGCGCGCATCTTTTCGATCAACAGCAGGGCCGCGCCTTTCAACGCAATTGTTCGGCCGATCTTGGCGACGCGCGCTGCGGCTTCGACCTCATGGCGCCCGGGTTTCACGCTACGGGCGTCGTCGCCGCATTCGCCGGCGGCGTGATCGACATCGATCTTTCGCAGAATTTCGACAGCGGCTTTTTTTCAGGCGGCGCGCTGAATTTCACCAGCGGCGCCAATCAAGACGCGCGCTTCACGGTCAAATCGCATCGCCAGGAGGAATTGCGGGCGACCGTCACGCTGTGGACGTCGCCCGGAGGCGCGATCATCGCAGGCGACGAAGTTCTGATGACGTCCGGATGCGACAAGTCGCCGACAACCTGCCGGCTGAAATTCTCCAATATCGTCAACTTCCGCGGCTTTCCGCACATGCCGGGCAATGATCGGGTCATCGCCTATCCGAGTACGCTCGCGCCGGCGATGGACGGCGGGAGTTTCTTTCGATGACTCGCGCCGACATCGTCGTAGCGGCGCGGCGCTGGATCGGCACGCCCTATGCGCATCAGGCGTCGCTGATTCATGTCGGCTGCGATTGTCTGGGGCTCGTGCGCGGCGTCTGGCGCGACCTCATCGGCGACGAGCCGGAAACGGCGCCGGCCTATACGCCGGACTGGGCCGAGGCCTCGGGCACCGAGACGTTGCTTGACGTCGCGAAACGGCATTTCGCGCCCGTCCTCCTGAGCGATGTTCGCGAGGGCGACATTCTCCTGTTTCGCTTTCGCGACTATCTGCCGGCGAAACATCTCGGCGTCGCCACTTCGGCGACTCATATGGTTCATGCGCATGCCGGAGTCGGCGTGGCGGAGGTCGCGATCGGCGCGCATTGGCGCAGGAAGCTTGTCGCCGCCTTCGCCTTTCCGGGCGTTGCTGACTGAAGGCGCCGCACGTCTGTCATTCCCGACGCGCGCTTCGCGCGCGATCGGGAATCCAGGACGAATCAAACATTCGCGATGCTGCTCTGGATTCCCGATCAGGCTTTCGGCCGGTCGGGAATGACATTGCGAGATTCCACGAGACGCTCATGGCCACACTTGTTCTGCAGACGATCGGCTCCGTCGCCGGCGGCGCGATCGGCGGACCTGTCGGCTCCACGATCGGCCGACTCCTCGGCGGAGTTGGCGGCTCCTTCATCGACTCGGCGCTGCAGCCCCATGCTTCGCCGCGCTATTCGATCGGCCCGCGACTGAAATCCATGGACGGGATCGCTTCGATGGAAGGCGCCGGCGTGCCGCGAATCTATGGAAGGGCGCGCATCGGCGGCCAGATGATCTGGGCGACGCGCTTTCTTGAACGAGTCAATGTCTCCTTCGGCCAAACGCAGCGGCAGGGCAAAGGCGGCGGGGGCGGCGGAGGCGGCCTCAACATTCAGTTCACCTATTCCTATTCGGCAAATTTCGCGATCGGCCTGTGCGAAGGGCCCATCGCCTTCGTGCGCCGCATCTGGGCCGACGGGTCCGAGCTCGACATCACGACGCTGCCGATCCGCATTTATGCCGGGAGCGAAGATCAAGAGCCCGATCCGCTGATCGCGGCGAAAGAAGGCGCCGAAAATGCGCCGGCCTATCGCGGCCTCGCCTATATCGTTTTTGACGATCTGCCGCTCGCTTCTTTCGGCAATCGCATTCCGCAATTCACCTTCGAAGTGGTGAAGCCCGTCGAAGGCCTCGGCGCGGCGATCCGCGCCGTCGATCTCATTCCCGGCGCTTCCGAAGCCGGCTACCAGCCCTCCCTCAAACTCAATTTCTATTCTCCCGGCATCACCGCCGCCGAAAATCGCCATCAGCTGACGGCGGCGACCGACTGGGCGGCGTCGATCGACGCCCTGCAGGCGCTCTGCCCCAATCTCGAAAGCGTCGCTTTAATCGTCGCCTGGTTCGGCGACGATCTTCGCGCCGAACATTGCACGATCGCGCCGCGCGTCGATGCGACTTTCAAGACCATTGGCCAGTTCAACTATCTTATCGGCGCCTATTGGCCGCCCGACTGGTCGGCCGCCGGTCTGGTTCGTTCGACCGCGCGTCTCGTTTCGCAAATCGACGGACGTTCGGCCTATGGCGGGACGCCGAGCGACGCGTCAGTCGTCGCGGCGATCGCCGACCTCAAGGCGCGCGGTCTTGCGGTGACGTTCTATCCGTTCGTGATGATGGACGTGCCGCCGGGCAACGCCCTGCCTGATCCCTACACGGGCGCCATCGGACAACCGGTCTTTCCCTGGCGCGGACGCATCACCTGCGATCCGGCGCCGGGCCGGCCCGGCTCGCCCGACGCGAGCGCCGCGGCGGCGACGCAGCTCAACGCATTCTTCTCGCGCTATCGCGATTTTCTTCTCCATTGCGTCAATCTTTGCGTCGCGGCGGGCGGAGTCGACGCCTTCCTCATCGGCTCCGAGCTGATCGGCCTGACGCGCGTGCGCGCCGCGCCGGGCGAATATCCCGCCGTCGCGGCGTTGACGGCGCTCGCGGAGGAAGCGAAGGCGATCCTCGGCGCGGAGACCAAAATCTCCTATGCCGCGGATTGGACGGAATATGGCGCGCATGTTCCCGCGAGCGGCGAACTGCGCTTTCCGCTCGATCCGCTGTGGGCGTCAAGCGCCGTGGATTTCGTCGGCGTCGACGCCTATTGGCCGCTCTCCGACTGGCGCGACGGCGACGCCCATCTCGACGCGCAAGATGCGGCGAGCATCTACGACCTCGCCTATCTCACCTCGCGCGTCGCCTCGGGCGAAGCCTATGACTGGCATTACGCCGACGCCAATGCGCGCACGGCGCAGACTCGCACGCCGATCGGCGACGGACTCGGCAAGCCCTGGGTGTTTCGCCAGAAGGACATTCTGTCGTGGTGGTCGCAGCCGCATTATGAACGCGTCGGCGGCGTCGAACTTGGCGCGCCGACGGCGTGGACGCCGCAATCAAAGCCGATCTGGATCGTCGAGACCGGATGTCCCGCCGTCGACCGGGGCGCTAATGCGCCGAATGTTTTTCCCGACCCGCGATCGAGCGAAGGCGGGCTCCCCTATTTCTCGCGCAACGGCCGCGACGATCTTATGCAGACGCGATTCATCGAGGCGATGATCGCGCATTTCGATCCGTCCTCTCCCGGCGCAGACTCGCGCAATCCGACATCGAGCGTCTATGGCGGACCCATGGTCGATCCGTCGCGGCTGCACATCTGGTGCTGGGACGCCCGCCCCTTTCCGGCCTTTCCGACGCAGAACGACGCCTGGAGCGACTCCGCCAATTGGGAAACCGGCCATTGGTTGAACGGGCGCCTCGAAGGCGCGCCGCTCGATCATCTACTGCCGGCGCTCGCCGGCGCCGTTTCCGCGCCTGACAGCTTTACGCAGCGGCCAAACGTCGGCGGCTTTCTCGACGGCTATGTGCTGGAGCGGCCGATGTCGCCGCGCGAAGCGATCGATCCGCTTGCCGCCCTCTTTGGCTTCGAAGCGGTGGCGAACGCCGGCGCATTGTGCTTCGTCGAGCGGCGCGGTCCGCCCGTGCGCGACATCGATGAAGACGATCTTGTCGTCGGGAAAACCGCGTCGCTCGTCACGCTGACGAGGGCGCAGGAGAGCGAACTGCCGCGGGAGATTGCGCTCTCCTTTGCCGATTCCGAAAACGATTTCCAAATGGCGCGGGTCATGTCGCGCAGACTCGAAGGCCGTTCGGCGCGCCAAAGCGAAGCTCAGGCGGCGGTGATGACGCACCGCGCCAATGCGCAGTCGCTCGCCGAAAGCTGGCTTCAGGATTTGTGGATCGGACGCGAGACCGCCGAATTTGCGGTGCGGCGAGGCCTTATCGCCTTGCAGCCCGGCGATCTCGTTAGATTAGGCGCGGCGGGCGGAAGCCGGCTGTTTCAAATTCAGCGCATCGCCGATGGCGCGTCGCGACGGATTAGCGCTCGCGCGGCGGATGCTTCCGTTTATGACGCGGCGGCGCCGCTGCTCGGACGCGCCAGCGTGGTTTCGCCGAAGATGATCGGCCCGCCGCGGGTGGAAATTCTCGATCTGGCGCTGGCGCGCGAGGAAGAGGCGCTCTCCTATGTCGCGGCTTTCGCCGATCCTTGGCCGGGCACGCTCGCAATTTGGAAAGGCGCGTCGACATTCGATGGCGGCTACGAACAGGTGGCGACAATCGACAAACGCGCGACGATCGGCGAGACGCTCGATGTCTTGAACGCCGGTCCTGTCGGACGTTTCGACAAGGGCGCCGCCGTCACCGTGACAATCGGCGGCGGCGAACTCTCGTCGCTCGGCGATCTCGCGGCGCTTGCCGGACGCTCGGCGATGGCGATCCGCGTCGACGGCGACTGGGAGATTTTCGCTTTCGCGCAAGCCGAACTTGTCGGTGAAAAAACCTATCGCCTGTCGCGACTGATACGCGGACTCGGCGGGCAAGAACATCTCGCGACGCGCGTTGCGCCGGCCGGCACGACAATCGTGCTGCTCAATGACGCAATCGCGCCGCTTGCGCGCAAGGTTTCCGAGATCGGCGCGCCGAAAACCTATCGGATCGGCCCGGCGAATCGCGACTATGCCGAGCCGATCTTCGTCCAGCCGACGGTCGCGGCCACCAACAAGTCGTTGCGTCCCTACCCGCCGACTAAAGCGCGCGCGCGGCGCACGCCGGCGGGAATCGTCATCGATTTCGTGCGCCGCGGACGTCTCGACTCCGACGCCTGGGAGGCGTTCGAGATTCCGCTCGGCGAGGCAAGCGAATCCTACGAAGCCGACATTTCGCTGCCTGCAAGCGGCAAGCGGACGCTAACCGCCGCCACGCCGTCGCTTCTCTATCCCGCCGCCGATGAACTCGCCGATTTCGGCGCGCCGCAAAGCGAACTGACGCTCGCGCTCTTTCAGATGAGCGGGGCGGTCGGGCGCGGCTTTCCGCTGTCGACGACTCTCTCCGTCCAATAGGCAAAACGATGACGCAAACCACGCATCTTGCGCTGCCCTTCCTCGACGCGGCGCAAGCGCAAAAGCACGTCACGCATAATGAAGCCCTGGCGCTGATCGATGCGCTGACGCAGCTTTCGATCTCGGCCCGAAACGTGACGTCGCCGCCAGGAACGCCGGCGGAAGGCGATCGTCTGCTCATTGGGGCCGGCGCCACCGACGCTTTCGCCGGCAAGAGCGATCAGATCGCGACGTTCCTCGCAGGCGGCTGGAGCTTTCTCGCGCCGCAAGCCGGCTGGCGGGCCTATGTGGAAGCGGAACAGCTCCTGCTGCTCTATGACGGCGCCGCATGGATCGACTGCGGCCTGTCGTTGCGCCAGCTGCAGAATCTTTCGCTGCTCGGCGTCGGCGCGACCGCCGATGGCGCCAATCCGCTACTCGCGAAACTCAATGCGACGCTCTTCACCGCCAAGAGCGTCGGCGAAGGCGGCTCCGGAGATCTTCGCTTCGCGCTCAATAAGGAGAGCGCGGCGAAGACGGTCTCGCAACTTTATCAGTCGAACTATTCGGCGCGCGCCGAAACGGGACTGACCGGCGACGACAATTTTCACGTCAAGGTTTCGCCCGACGGTTCGATCTGGAAGGAGGCGGTCGTCGTCGACGGGGCGACCGGCGAAGTCGCCTTTCCGAGCGGCGGCCCGACCAAGGTCCGGATCTTCACGTCGAGCGGAACTTACACGCCGACGCCGGGCCTGCGCTTCGCCGATGCGCTGCTCTTTGGCGCTGGAGGCGGCGGCGGCTCGGGCGCCAGAACGGCGGCGGCCACAGCGGCTTCCGGCGGGGCCGGCGGCGGCGGCGGCGGGCTTGCAAGGGGACGATTTACCGCCGCCCAGATCGGCGCCTCCAAGTCGATCACGATCGGCGCGGGCGGCGCCGGCGGCGCGGCCCAGACGACGAATTCGACGAACGGCGCCAACGGCGCCGCGGGCGGCTCCACCAGCTTCGGCTCGCTGCTCTATGCGGGCGGCGGCGGCGGCGGCGCGGGCGGCCAAATCGGCGCGGCCTCTGGCGGCGGCGGCGCGGGCAGCTCCGCGTCGTCCGGTCTCAGCGGCGCCGCGGGGACAGGAGGCACCGGCTCGTTTGGCATAGGGACGGGAGGCTCCGGCGCAGCCGGAGCCGGCGGGACTCACTTTTTTGGCGGGTCTGGAGGAGGCGGTTGCAGCGCCGCGGCGGTGGCCGGCGCCGGCGGGTCCTGTCTCTATTATGGCGCCTCCGGCGGCGGCGCCGGCGGCGGCATTACCGCAGCCAACGCCGTCGCCAATGGCGGAGTCGGCGGCGTCGTTTACGTCGGAGGAACGCCTGTTTTCGGTGCGGCTGGAATAGCCGGCGGCGCCGCGAACGGCGGCGCGGGCTCCTCGTGGACCGGCGGCGCGGGGCCGATCGAGCAGGCCGGCTCGGGCGGCGGCGGCGGCGCTTCCCATCTGACGGCGCCGGGCGCCGGCGGGGCCGGCGGGCTCGGCGGCGGAGGCGGCGGCGGCGGCGGCGCCTCGCAGAACGGCGCCAATTCCGGCGCGGGCGGCGCGGGCGGCGCCGGCTACGCCGTGATCTTCGAATTCTTCTGATTGAGGGCGCCGCTGCGCGCCTCACCGACGAAGAACCATCGGCGCTTTTCGACTCGCCTGCGAGCCGAAAGGAACGGTGCGACGCCAACGCGCGAGCTTTACGAGCGCGCTTATCAGCAAACCCATTCGACGGAACTGGAAGGAGTCGGCCCATGGCCTTCGCCGTGAAGAATCACGTCCTGCATCTAGACGACAAGCCGGTCGCGCAAAAGCCGACGCCTAACGTCGGCGGCGTTCTGAAGCCCTCGCTGCTGATCATGCATTACACCGCCTCTCAGTCGGCGAAAGGCGCGATTTCCTGGCTGTGCAATCCGAACGCAAAAGCCTCCGCGCATCTCGTGATCGATCTCGACGGAACGGCGACTCAGCTTGCGCCGTTCAATCGCGTCGCATGGCATGCCGGCAAAAGCATTTGGAAGCGGCGCTCGAACTGCAACTCATTTTCGATCGGCATTGAGCTCGCCAACCCGGGACCGTTGACGAAGCTCGCCAATGGCAAATTCGCCGACGCCAACGGAAGAAGCGTGCCGGCGAGTCAGGTGGCGATGCTCGCGCACAAATTGGACAGAGGCGCGCAGAAGCCCTGGATGATCTATCCCGCCGCTCAGATTTCGGCCGCCGTGGATATCGCGAAAGCGCTCTGCCAGACCTACGGCATCGCCGAAATCGCCGGTCACGACGACATCGCGCCGACGCGCAAGCGCGATCCCGGCCCCGCCTTCGCCATGGACGCCTTCGTCTCGCGCGTGCTCGGCCGCAAGTGAATCCGCGCCGGCGGCTTCCGGCATCACGAAAGGAAACTCAGCATGCAGGGTTATCGCACTTACATCGCGGCGGGACTCGTAGCCGTTTTCGGCGCGTTCGCCGCCACCGACTGGATCGCCTTCCTCGACGATCCGAAAGCGGGCGCCGTCGCCGTCGGATCGGCGGCGCTGATGGCGATCATGCGCAGCATCACCTCGACGCCGCCTGGAACGGCCTGACATGTCGAAGCTGATCGCGTTCAGCGTCGTCATCGTCGCCGGCGCTGTCGTCTATGCGCTGGGGCGCGCAATGCTCGCGCGCCTCGTCGGCGGCGGCGGGGACAGGGAAAAAGCGCGCCGCGTCGAAGCGGATCTCGACGCGGCGATGCGGCAGGCGGAAATCATGGTTGAGCGCAGGAGCGTGGAAAATGTTTCGCAAGATCTCGATCATGGTCGCTTTTAGCATCGCTCTTGCCGCGTGCCGGTCGACGGGCGGCGGCTGTCCGCCGCTCGTCGCCTATTCGCTTGAAGAGCAGAAAATCGCGGCAAAGCAGTTGCGCGCCTTGCCCAAGAATACGCCTCTCGCCGCCATGATCGTCGATTACAAGAAAACGCGAGACGCCTGCCGCGCCTCGGGAAGCTGAGCGCGGCGGGATCGCGACTATTCATTGCGCGTTCATGGCTTTCGGCCGAATATGCGGCGGGGAGAGGCGCATGCCGGCCGCCGGATGTATTGCAAGACAGGCGTTCGCCGTCGCCGCCCTCGCGGCGACGGCCGCCTCGGCATGCTCCGCTCGCGCCGAAGGGCCGCCCGCGCATATGCAATGTTTCACCATGGCGCAGGCGCGCGGCAAAATCGAAGCGCATAAGCTCGCCGATCCGTTCCGCAGCATGCGGGAGGCGGCCCTGCGGCTGCAAGGCGAACCGCTCGGCGCGAGGCTGTGTCAGGTGGACGCAGGACTTATCTATGAGATCAGCCTGCTGCGCCGCGACGGCCATATCGTCAAAATCCATGTCGACGCGTTCAGCGGCCGGGCTCATTCCGGCGCTCTAGGCGACTGAGCGTCAATCATGCTGGGAGGACGCATTGCGGCTGCTCGTCGTTGAAGACGACAAGGATTTGAACCGCCAGATCGTTCGCGCGCTCGAACAATCGGGCTATGCGGTGGACCGCGCCTTCGACGGCGAGGAAGGCTGGCATCTCGGCGAAACCGAGCCCTACGACGCCGTCGTTCTCGACATTGGCCTGCCAAAGAAGGACGGTGTGACCATTCTCGAAGAATGGCGCGCGGCCGGTCGCGACATGCCGGTGCTGATCCTGACCGCCCGCGACCGCTGGAGCGACAAGGTGCAAGGCTTCGACGCCGGCGCCGACGATTACGTCGCCAAGCCTTTCCACATGGAGGAAGTGCTGGCGCGCATCCGCGCCCTGCTGCGCCGCGCCACCGGCCATGCGACCAATGAGATCGTCTGCGGCGCGGTCCGACTCGACACCAAGGCCGGCCGCGTCGTCGTCGATGGCGCGCCGGTGAAGCTCACTTCACATGAATACCGGCTGCTCGCCTATCTGATGCACCACAGCGGACGCGTGGTGTCGCGCAGCGAGATCATCGAGCATTTATACGATCAGGATTTCGATCGCGACTCGAACACGATCGAAGTCTTCGTCGGCAGGCTGCGCAAGAAGCTTGGCGTCGACCTGATCCAGACCGTGCGTGGACTGGGCTATATGGCGACCGCGCCGGCGACGGACGCCGGCGACACGCGTTAGGCGCATGCGCGGTTTGGCGATCGGCTCTTTTCGCTCTATCGCCGCGCGTCTCTTTCTGACGGCGGCGGCGATGAGCCTCGTCGTCCTGCTCGTCGCCAGCATTCTTCTCACCGCCTACTACCGAAGCGAGGCCGAGGAAGTTTTCGAGCGGCGCCTCGACGTCTATCTGCGCGCCATCGTCGCCGACGTCTCCGAATCCGGCCAGGAGGGACGAACCGGTCCCGGCCAGCTCGGCGATCCCCAATTCGAATTGCCGGGTTCGGGCTGGTATTGGCAGATCACGCGGCTCGACGACAAATCGCATGAAATAAAAGCCTCACGGTCGCTCTTCGCCAGCACGCTGCCGAAACTCTCGGACCTTGGCGTCGCCGCGGAAATCGGCGGATTTCGTCGCGGCTACGCGCAAGGCCCCGACGGGCGCCGCCTGCGCATCGTCGAGCGCATCATCGATGTCGGCGACGTCGGCATCTATCTCGTGCAGGTCGCCGGCAGCGGCGAAGAGATGGAAGAGCAGATCGCGCGATTTCGCTTTGCGCTGATCGTCGCCTTCGCCGCGCTCGCCATCGCCCTCGCCATCGGCGCCGCCTTTCAAGTCCGCTTCGGCCTGCGTCCCCTGCGGCAATTGCAGCGCGAACTTGCATCGATCCGCCGCGGCGAGTGGGATCGGATCATGGGCAAATATCCGAGCGAAGTCGCGCCGCTCGCTGACGAACTCAATCTTCC
>Ga0194127_10003238_pt1 | contig 21109 bp, 23 predicted proteins | sample TA2KigC100mmetaG_FD_148624 | JGI IMG/M metagenome (GOLD analysis project Ga0194127, IMG submission 148624) | Freshwater microbial communities from Lake Tanganyika, Tanzania - TA2015036 Kigoma Deep Cast 100m | ecosystem: Environmental > Aquatic > Freshwater > Lake | place: Tanzania: Lake...
CCGGGGCGCGCGCATGGTGGCATCACCGCGCGGGCGCGGCCGGCAACTCGGCATGGGCGCCGACGCGGCGCGCGGCGATTGGCTCCTGTTCCTGCACGCCGATACGCTGCCCGGGGCGGGCGTCGCCGAGGCCGTTGCCTGCTTCACCGCCGATCCCGCCAACCGCGAGCGCGCGGGATACTTTCGCCTCCGCCTCGACGATCCGCGCCCGGCGGCGCAGCGGATCGAGCGCCTCGCCGACTGGCGCGCGCGCATTTTGGGCTTACCCTACGGCGACCAAGGCCTGCTGCTCGCGCGCGCGCTTTACGCCCAGGTCGGCGGTTACGCCGCGATCCCGATCATGGAGGACGTCGATCTGGTCCGCCGCCTCGGGAAGCGCCGGCTCGTCCGGCTCGACGCCGAGGTCGTCACCTCGGCCGAGCGTTACCGTCGAGGCGGTTTCATCCGCCGGCCGATGCGTAACCTCTTTTGTCTCGCGCTTTACCTTCTCGGCGTTCCGCCCGCGGCCATCGCCAAAATCTATGGCTAAGCCTCCCCGCCGCTTGATCCTACTCGTCAAGGCGCCGCGCTACGGCGCGGTGAAAACGCGATTGGCGCGGGACGTCGGTCGCCTCGCCGCCTGGACGTTCTATCGGCGGGCGCTTGAGCGGCTCGTGCGCCGTCTCGGGCGCGACCGACGCTGGCAAACGTGGCTAGCGGTGACGCCCGACCGCGCCCGGCGCGGCTTTCGCTCCCGCCCCCGGGGCACGACGGTGATCGGGCAAGGACGTGGCGACCTGGGCCAGCGCATGGCGCGCGCTTTCGCGTGCGTTCCACCGGGTGCGGCCGTTTTGATCGGTGCCGACATTCCGGGCATCAAGCCCGCGCACATCGCTTTAGCCTTTCGCCGACTCGCAAGTCACGACGCCGTGTTCGGACCCGCCGCCGACGGCGGCTACTGGCTGGTGGGGTTTCGCGAACCGCCCCCCGCCGACGTTTTCGGGAACGTACGCTGGTCCGGCCCGCACGCGCTCGCCGACACGCTTGCCAACCTCCGCGGCGCGAATCCCGCGCGGTTCAAAATCGCACCGATGCTGCCGGTCCTCGATGACGTGGACGACGGCGCCGCGTTCGCGCGCACGCGCGCAAAAAACGAATAAGCCGGCTCCGCCGGCGGCGCGCGCCGCTACTTCAGGTGCTCCTTGAGGCGCGGCATCAGCTCGACAAAGTTGCAGGGCTTGTGGCGCGAATCGAGCTGCTCTCGCAATATGTCGTCCCAGGCGTCGCGGCAGGCGCCGGGCGAGCCCGGCAGAGCGAACAGATACTTGCCCTCGGCGACGCCGGCGAGCGCGCGCGACTGGATGGTCGAGGTCTTGATCTTCTGGTAGCTGAGCCAGCGGAACAACTCGCCGAAACCGGGGATTTCCTTCTCGATCACCTGGCGGAACGCCTCGGGCGTCACGTCGCGCCCGGTGACGCCGGTGCCGCCGGTGGCGAGAATCACGTCCACGTCCGTCGCCGCGATCCATTGGCGCAGCTGGGCGACGATCAGCGGGATCTCGTCCTTGACGATTTCGCGCCGCGTCACCTTGTGCCCGGCGGCGGCAATGCGTTCGACCAGCGTCTGGCCGGAGCGGTCGTCGGCGGCGGTACGCGTGTCGGATACCGTCAGCACCGCGATGTTGACGGAAAGGAACGGGCGGTCGCCTTCGATTTTGGACATTTTTATGACCCTCCGCGCGGGAAAGACCGCCGCTACTCCGCGCTCGCGTAACTGCTGGCCGCGCCACCCGCCTGCGCGACATAGGTCGGCCAGTTCCCCTCCGCGAGGTGCGCGAGCGAGGGCGAATCCTGGCCGAGGCGGTGGCGGTAGATCCACAAATTGGCCATCACCCGCTCGACGAAAATGCGGGTTTCGCGCGACGGGATGCTTTCGATGAACAGCAGCGGATCGTTGCGGTGGTCCGATTTCCGCCACCACTTGGCGAGATTGCCGGGCCCGCCGTTCCACGCGGCAGCGATGAAGAAGAGATCGCCCGCGATGCCGGGATCGCGGATCAGGGTTTCGAGGTAGCGCTGGCCAAGGGTCAGGTTGACCTCGGGCGAGAACAGCTTCTTGCGCTTGGCGCCGCGGTGGTAGGCCTTGTCCTGGGCGACGTGGCTCGCGGTGCGCGGCATGATCTGCATCAGGCCGCTTGCGCCCGCCCAACTGCGCGCCTCGGGGTTGAAGGCCGATTCCTGGTGAATGAGGGCGTAGATCAGCGCCGGATCGACGCGAAAGCCGTTTTCCGGCTCCCAGCTCGGCAACGGATAGGCCGCGCTCATCCATCCGCCGCCCTTGGGAAACAGCTGGCGGTCGAGCCGCAAGGACAGCGCCGGCATATCGGCGCGCGCGGCGAGCGCAAGTATGCCGTGGGCAAGTTTGTCGTCGGCGGTGCCGCTGAGGCGGCGCAACTCGCGCTCGGCGCGGCGATCCTCGCCGACCTGAACCAGGGCCACCGCGCGCCGTCCGGCTGGCACCTCGACCAAGCGCGCGATCAGGCCGCGCTCCAAGTCCGGTTCCGCCCATTGGAACGGCATTGGCTTGCCGAGCAATTGCCCGGCGAGCAATCCGTAAAACGTGCGCGGATGCGCCGCCGCGCGTTCGAGCCAAGGGATCACCCGTTCCGGCTCGCGCCCGACCAGATAGGCGCGCGACGCCCAGAACGCGGCGCCCGAGGCAAGCCACGCGTTGTCGGCGACCTCGGCCGTCGCCGCGAAATAGCGCGCGGCATCGGCGTGGCGCTCCAGCCGCCAGGAAGCCAGGCCGGCCAGCCAGCCGGCCTCGGGAATATGCCGGAGCGAGCGCATGGCCGGCGCCGCGTAGGCGAGCGTTTCCTCGTCGCGGCCGAGATTGAAGAACCCTTGCGCGACGTGCACGCGCGCGCTGTCGAAGGCGAGCGGGCCGAGCCGTTTGGCTTCCGGGCCGTCGAGCACCTTGGCCGCCGTCTGCGGCGCCGACTTGCGCACATGGGTGCGCACTTGGGCGCCGACCGCGTCGGCGCTCTTGCGTTGGGTGGGCGTCGCCTCGCGCCGCTCGAGCGCGAGCGCATCGGGCGCGGCCGACGAAGGCGGCGCCCCTTGCGGCGCGGCGGGCGGCGCCGCGCCGCGCGGCTGGCGGGATTTCGCGAGCTTGTAGAGTTGCTCGGCGCCCGGATGATCGGCGTATTGGTCGAGCCACGCCTTCAAGTCCTTATAAGACGCGCGCCAACGGGCATGGAGGTAGCGCTGGGCGAGCACATGGCCGAGCAGGATCTTGTCGTCGAGCTTGGCGATCAAGCGATCGGCCTCGGCCCATTGAGCCTCTTCCTGAAGCTCGAAAATGCGCGTGTAGAGATCGACCGTCGCGGGCGCGAGAATCTTGGGCAGGATCGGCCCCAAATCCTGCGGCGCCACCTCGAACGGGGCGGCATTCTCGTCCGTGCCCACGGACATCTGGTCCGCGCGCGCAACGCCGATGCCGGCGAAGGCGACGAGCGCGACGATCGCTAAGTGGCGACAAAACGGTCGGGCCACGGCTACTCCCAAGAGCGAGACCGGAAATTTATAGACCAATCGTCGAGCGGGCGGCAACTCGGGCTTCGCGCGGGAATGGTTAAGACTCGTCGAGCTTGCGCCGCAGCATCAGAAGATCGCGCCAAGCGTCGCGCTTCTGCGCCGGGGTCCGCAGCAGATACGCGGGGTGGAACATGGCGGTCGCCGGGATCGGCCGCGCCAGGCGGGGCGAGGCGTAGGCGAACCAGCGCCCGCGCAACTTGCTCACGCCCGCAGACTCGCCCAACACCGATTTCGCCGCCGGGCCGCCCAGAGTCACCAGCACGCGCGGATCCATCAATTCGATCAGGCGCTCCAGGAACGGCATGCACACCGCCATCTCGACCGTGGTCGGCGTGCGGTTGCCGGGCGGGCGCCAGAACACCGTGTTGGAAATGCACACGCGCGTCCGGTCGAGGCCGATCGAGGCGAGCATGCGGTCCAGGAGCCGTCCGCTCGGGCCGACGAACGGCAGGCCTTGGCGGTCTTCTTCCGCGCCCGGCGCTTCGCCGACGAACAGGACCGCGCCTTGCGGATTGCCGTCGGTGAAGACGAGGTTGGTCGCGGTGCGCTTCAAGGGACAGCCGTCGAAGGCGGCGAGCGCCGCGCGCAGGTCCTCGATCGTGGCCGCGCCCGCCGCGAGCGCGACCGCGCGCCCGACCGCGTCGTCAATTGGCGCTAACGCAGACGACAGCGCGGGCAATGGCAGGGGCGGCGGCATGTCGCCGGGCCCGTCGCAGGGCGGATCCCCGGGCGGCGGCGAGGGCAACTCACCGTTGTTTTCGCCCGTCACATCGGGAGGCGCGTCTTCGCGCGACGCGAAACGATTCACCGGAATCGCGGCTACGGTTTCGTCGACGCCGGCCTCGAGCTGCCAACGAAGCGCCTCGGCGGGGGAGATGGTCATTTTAGACAACATGAGGGTTATAACATACCTCCTGTATAAATTCCCATATTTCGCCGCATCGGGATTAATGGCGAAAAATTGGATGTCCCGAAAGCAGGCGCTTCCCTATTATTCATCTCAAGATTTTGGGATTAAGGCGTTCGGCTGATCCACAACTGAATGAATCATCATGACTCCCATACGCCCTGATTGGGTCTATCCTGAAAATATCCGTAACGACGTCACGAATCGAGTCGGCGTATACGATGCCTACCGCCGATACGCCGATGGCAGTGCTCCCAATCTCATTGGGGCCCATGCCATCATCGACGACACCTATGCGCGCCTATACGCCGAAAACCTTGCACTCCATCTGGCGAGTCTGCATTTACCCGATAAAGGCACCGTACTCGACATCGGCTCGGGACCCGGAACGGTCACGGCCGCTCTCGCCGCGGCTCAAATGACTCCAACGTACGGAATCGATATTGACGATATGATCGTTGGTGCGGCGGCCAGCCGATACCGTTCTTGCAAATTTATTGCCGGCTCGGCCGATGATCTTTCCACGTTTTCGGCAAATAGTTTGCGGCTTATTCACGCTCGCGAATTTTATCCGTTTTCGCGAGCCGCCGATCCGGCCCTGCATCTGCGTTTCCTGAAAGCTGCCGCGTCAAAACTCGTTGACGGCGGCTTATTCGTTGTGGTGCAGATCGTAGACAAGGCTGGCCTTCACAATACTATAGTGGAAGTTCGAGAAGGTGCGAGGGAGTTGGGATACCGAGAATCCGGCTGCGATATCATGGTGCCGCAGCGCGCATTTCGCCGCTTCGGCAAGATCGTTCATCTCGGCTTCGTTTATCCCCTGATCGCGAATCTGGGACGACTGTTGGAGATGATCCGTCCTGGGCTCATAACGTACATTTATTGGTTTCGATGCACAAAGACCGGATAGGCCCGCCGCGATAGCGTCTACCCGCCGATCTGCATCAGGAGAATCCCGGCAACGATGGCACCGGCCGCGGCGATACGCCGGGGCCCGAAGGATTCTTTCAATAGAAAAGTTCCGATAATCGCGGCGAACAGGACCGAAGTTTCACGGAGCGCCGAGACGTAGGCGAGTGCACCGTGGGTAAACGCGTAAATCACGATGCCGTAGGTCAGCATCATCAAGAGGCCGCCCGCGAGGCCGCGAGGCCATTCGCGTTTGGCGTGGGGGACGAAATCCGCCCACCGCCAGCCGAGCGCGTAAACCACGAACGGCACGCTTTCGAACAGAAACAGCCACGCGGCGTAGGCGATGGCGTCGCCCGATGCGCGCGCCCCGAGCCCGTCGATCAGGGTGTAGGCGACGACCGAAAGGGCGGTTGCCAGCGCGAGCGCGATGGCGCGGCCGTCGGCGCCCTTGGGAATTCCGCGCGCGAAAGCGAGCGCCAGGATCCCCAGCGTCACCAGCGCGATCCCGAGCGCGCCGCCGAGGCCGGGAACCTCGTCCGCGAACGGCACGGCGGCGGCGACCACCAGCATCGGCGCCGCACCGCGCGCGATCGGATAAACCAAGCTCAAGTCTCCGTGCCGGTAGGAATAGAGGAGCAGGAGATAATAGATGTTATGCACCACCGCGGTGGCGGCGAGATAAGGCCACGCCGCCGCGTCCGGCAACGGCAGCAACGCGGCGCCCGTGACGCCGCCGACGAAAGCGACCGCGCGCAGCATGGAAAAGGTGAGGAACGAATCCCCGCTCGACTTGATCAGCGCGTTCCAGGCCGCGTGCGCGAACGCGGCGAACAAGACCAACACCGCGAGGCCGAATTGCAGGGACAAGGAATTCCTACTCGGGCAAATCGAGCAGCGCGCGGGCGAAGGCGCGCGGATCGAACGGGCGCAAATCCTCGATTCCCTCGCCGACGCCGATCGCCCGGATCGGAATGGCGAATTCCTCGGCCAACGCCACCACCACGCCGCCCTTGGCGGTGCCGTCGAGCTTGGTGACCACGAGCCCGGTCACGTCGATCATCTCGCTAAAAGTCGCGACCTGGCGAAGCGCATTCTGGCCGATGCCGGCGTCCATCACCAGCAGGGCGTCGTGCGGCGCGTCCGGATCGAGTTTTTTCAGGACGCGCGCGATCTTCCGCAATTCGGCCATCAGGTCGTTCTTGGTGTGCAAGCGGCCGGCGGTGTCGATCAGCAGCACATCGGTTCCTTCCTTCTTGGCCCGTTCGAAGGCGGAAAAGGCGAGCGCGGCGGCATCGCCCCCCGACGGGCCCGCGATCACCGGAACGCCCGCACGCTCGCCCCAAACCTGCAACTGCTCGATGGCGGCGGCGCGGAAGGTGTCGCCGGCCGCGAGCAGCACCGAGCGGCCCTGGTCGCGAAACGATTTGGCGAGCTTGCCGATGGTGGTGGTTTTGCCCGAGCCGTTGACCCCCGCGACCAACATCACATGGGGCTTTCGCGCCGGATCGGGCGCGAGCGGCCTGGCGACGGGAGCGAGAATGGCGGCGATGTCCCCGGCGAGCCGCGCGCGGGCGGCCTCCGGGTCGTTCGCGTCCGACTTGGCGAGCGCGGCGACCAGTTTCGCCGCGACCCTGGGGCCGAGGTCGGCGGCGATCAGCGCGTCCTCGATCTCGCCGAGCGCCGCCGCGTCGAGCTTGCGGCGCAAAATTCCGCCGAGGCTTTCAGCCAGCCTGGCCGACGAGCGACCAAGCCCTTGGCGCAGTTTGGCTAGCCAGCCGGTCTCGCTCACGCGGCGGATTCCCCGACCAGTACGTCGCCGTCGACGCGCGCGAGCCGCGTTCTCACCACCGCGCCTTCGGGCGCGGCGAAGGCGAGCCGGACCGGCGTCCAATCGGTCGCGCGGCCGGTGCCGTCATTCTCCGCCAACACCTCGGCGACGGCGCCGACGCGGGACCGCAGGAATCGCGCCAGGGCCGCTTCGCCCCATCGGCGCAAAACCCGCGCGCGTGCCTTGCGGACCGCCGTCGGCACCTCGGGCATGCGCGCGGCCGGCGTGCCGGGACGGGGCGAATAGGGAAAAACGTGCAGGAACGTCAGGTCCAGTTCGGCAACGCCTCGTACCGTGTTTTCGAACATCGCCGCGCTTTCGGTCGGAAAGCCGGCGATCAGGTCGGCGCCGAACGTCGCTTCGGGTCGTACGGCGCGCGCGCGCGCGACGAACGCGGCGGCGTCCTTGCGGCCGTGGCGGCGTTTCATGCGTTTCAGGATCAGGTCGTCGAGGGATTGCAGGCTGAGGTGAAGATGCGGCATCAGGCGTTCTTCCTCGGCGAGCGCGCGGAACAGATCGTCGTCCATCACCGCCGGATCGAGGGACGAAAGCCTAAGCCGCCTCAACTCCGGCACAGCCCTGAGAAGCCCACGCACCAGCGCGCCGAGGGCTGGACGGCCGGTCAAATCCGCGCCCCAGGACGAAATGTCGACCCCGGTCAGCACCACCTCGACGTGGCCGGCGGCAACCAGCGCGCGCGCCCGTTCGGCGACCGCGTCCAGCGGCACGCTCCGCGAGGGGCCGCGTGCGAACGGCACGATGCAGAAAGTGCAACGATGATCGCACCCCTGCTGGATTTGCAGGAACGCGCGCGCCCGGGCGCGGAAGCGCGCGGGCGTCGCCGCCGGCACGGGCATTCCGTCCATCACGTCGGGCACGCTGACCCGCTCGCCGGCGAACAACGCGCGCGGATCGAGCTTGGCGCGGTTGCCGACCACGCGGTCGACCTCGGGCATGGCGGCGAAGGCTGCGGCGTCCACCTGGGCGGCGCAGCCGGTGACGACGATGCGCGCCGACGGGTTTTCGCGCCTGAGCTTTCGGATCGTCTGGCGCGCCTGGCGGGTCGCCTCGGCGGTGACGGCACAGGTGTTGACGACGATGGCGTCTGCGCCCACGCCCTCCAGGCGCTCGCGCAGCACTTCCGATTCGAACGCGTTCAACCGGCAGCCGAAAGTGACGACGCGGGGGCGGTTCAAATCCGGCGCATTCACGTCAGGCGCCTTCCAATAGGCTTGTGTCGAGCGTGCCGGAAAAACTGGTCGCGACCGGCCCCTTCAGCAGGACGTGGTTGTCGGGCAGCCATTCGACCGCGAGCGTTCCGCCGTCGAGCCGGAGGTTCGCGCGCCGTCCGGCGAGCCCGCGCCGGCTCGCCGCCACCAGGGTCGCGCACGCGCCCGAGCCGCAGGCGAGCGTGATGCCGGCGCCGCGCTCCCATACCCTGAGGCGGATTTCGGTCGGCGACAGGATTTGCGCAACCTCGACGTTGGTGCGCTCGGGGAACAACGGATGATTTTCGATTCGCGGACCCAAGGTCGCCAGGTCGACGGCGTCCGTGTCGGCAACGAAAAAAACCGCATGCGGGTTGCCCATGCCGACCGCGACCGGATCCTTGAGCGGACCCGCCGCGATGTCGAGATGAAGGGTGTCGCGTGGTTCTTTCAGCGGAATGTCGCGCCAATCGAGTCGGGCGGGGCCCATGTCGACCGCGATCGCGCCCTCCGCCCGCTCGCAGTCGAGCAACCCGGCGGCGGTTTCCAGCACCACGTGGTCGCTCTTTTTTTCGCCCATGATCAGCGAGGCGACACAGCGCGAGCCGTTGCCGCAGGCGCCCGCCTCGCCGCCGTCGGCGTTGAGAAAACGGACCGAGACGTCGGCGAGCGTATTCTTGGGCGGCTGGACGAGAATGACCTGGTCGCAACCCACGCCCAGACGCCTATCGGCGATGCGCCGCGCGGCCTGGGCCGTCAGCGCGAGCGCGCGGTGGCGGGCGTCGAGCACGACGAAGTCGTTGCCGAGCCCGTGCATTTTCAGGAATTCGACGGCGGCCATGGCCCGCCTTACTTAGGCGGCGGCGGGGGCTCTGTCCACGGGCTTGGCATACGGACGGCAATCCCTCAACCGTACCATCGTCCGGGCCGGATCAAGGGGTTTCGTTTTTGCACAACTCGGCGCAAAACCGGACGAAGGCGTCCGCGTCGCGGACGACCTCCGGGGCGACGTCCGCGAGCCCGGCCGGTTCGGCGCCGTAATCGGCGGCGAGCCGGAGATCGAAGGCCCGGTTGAGCGCGCGGCCGTGGTCCCGCGCCGTTCCGCCCTCAGCCCGGGCCAATTGGCTGAACCGGCCGATGAGAGCGGAATGGGTCGTCGGCGCGGCGCCTTCGCGCGCGACCAGAACCGCCGTCGCTGCGTGGAACATGGCGTAATAAGCCGCGTGGATGACCGGTTCGGGCAACAGGGTCGCGTCGAGGCGGACGATCTGGTCGAGCAGCCGACGGGCCTTGGCCAGCCGCCGATCCGCTTCGTCCCTCACACCGGAATGCCCTCGGCGCGGACGCGCCGCGCGAAGCTCGTCTCCGCGCCCGCCCCTTCCGAGGGCACGGCCACCGGCTGAATGAATTGGCCGCTGCCCTCGATCAGGTCGTAGGCCGCGTCGGCGAGCGCGGTCAGATCGCGCGCCGTCGCGCCGCCGCGCAGGAATACGGCGACGTCCCAATCGGAATCGGCGCGCGCCTCGTTGCGCGCCCGCGACCCGTAAAGAACGACCTCCGCCACGCGCCCCGGCAGGGCCTTTTCGGCCCGGCGCCTGTACTCGCGCACCAGCGATAATTGAGCGGTTTCGACCATGCGCCGAGCCTACCCCCAAGCCGCGATCAAGCCAAGCCGCCCTCCCCCGCCCACCTTGACGCCCGGGCCCGCCGCGCCTAGAGTCCGCGCGCTTTCGCCCGTAAGGCCCCGGCCAGGGATTTGGGGGCCCCGCCAGTCCGCGAGTTTCGCGCACTGGCGTTTTCTGTTGCCTAAGGACGGCCATGTTCGATTCGTTGAGCGCCAAACTGACCGGTATCCTCGATCGCCTGCGCAAACGCGGCGCGATCTCGGAATCCGACGTGGACGAGGCCCTGCGCGAGGTCCGCGTCGCGTTGCTCGAAGCCGACGTGGCGCTGCCGGTGGTCAAGGATTTCCTCGCCCGCGTACGCGAGCGCGCGGTCGGCCAGGACGTGATCCGCAGCATTACCCCCGGCCAGATGGTGGTGAAGATCGTGCACGACGCCCTGGTCGAGACGCTCGGCGGCGGCGACCCGACCGAAAGCGCGATCCGCACCGGCAACCCGCCCGCCGCCATCCTGATGGTCGGCCTGCAGGGCTCGGGCAAGACTACCACCACCGCCAAGCTCGCGGCCCGCCTCGAAAAGCGCGAGCGCAAGAAAACCCTGATGGCGTCCCTCGACGTCTATCGTCCGGCGGCGCAGCAGCAACTCGCCCAGCTCGGGAGCCAGACCGGCATCCGCGTGCTCGCGCCGGTTCTCGGCGAACGTCCCGTGGCCATCGCCAAGCGCGCCTTGGAAACCGCGCGACGCGAGGCGATCGACGTGGTGCTGCTCGACACCGCCGGGCGCCTCGCCGTCGACGAAGCGATGATGACCGAGGCGGCCGAGGTGCGCGACGCGGCCAAGCCGGTCGAAACGCTGCTGGTCGCCGACGCCATGACCGGCCAGGACGCGGTCAACGTCGCGCGCGCGTTCCACGAGCGGGTCAAGCTCAGCGGCATCGTGCTGACCCGCGTCGACGGCGACGCGCGCGGCGGCGCCGCCCTCAGTTTGCGCGCTGTCACCGGCTGCCCGATCAAGCTGATCGGCACCGGCGAAAAGCTCGACGCGCTCGATGCGTTCGATCCGCGCCGGGTCGCCGGCTCGATCCTCGGCATGGGCGACATCGTCGGCCTGGTCGAAAAGGCGTCCGAGGTGGTGGCGAAAGAAGACGCCGAAAAGCTCGCCGCCAAGATGATGAAGGGCCAGTTCACGCTGCAGGACATGGCCGACCAGTTCCGCCAGATCCGCAAGATGGGCAACATCGAGGGCCTGCTCGGCATGCTGCCGGGCGTCGCCAAGGTCAAGAACCAGCTCGCCGCCGCGCGTGTCGACGACAAGATGCTGGCGCGCCAGGAAGCGATCATTCTTTCCATGACGCGCGCCGAACGGCGCGAGCCCCGACTGCTGAACGCCTCGCGCCGGCGGCGCATCGCGTCCGGTTCCGGCACCACGGTTCAGGACGTCAACCGCCTGATCAAGCAGTTCGAGCAGGCGGCCATGATGATGAAACAGGCGGCCAAGATGGGCGGCCGCGGACTCATGGGCGGACGCCTGCCGCCCGGGTTCGGCGGTCCGCCCTCCTTCGGACGCTGAAGGAACGTTTATCGGAACGCTTACGACACTCACCACCCAGGAAAGGACCTCACACCCGATGGCTTTGACAATCCGCATGTCGCGCGCCGGGGCCAAGAAGCGCCCCTTCTTCCACATCGTCGTCGCCGACTCGCGCTTTCCGCGCGACGGCCGGTTCATCGAGCGGCTCGGCTCCTACAACCCGATGCTGCCCAAGGACGCCAAGGACCGCGTCATCCTGAAGCTGGAGCGGATCAAGCACTGGCTCGGCCTCGGCGCCCGCCCGAGCGAGCGCATCCAGCGCTTCCTGTTCGAGGCCGGCGCCGGCGAAAAGCCGGCGATCCGCGTGCAGCCGAAAAAGAGCGCGCCGCGCGCCAAGACCCAGGAACGCCTCAAGGCCGCCGCCGAAGCCGCCAAAGCGGCCGCCGCCGAAGCTCCGGCCGCCGGCTGAGGAGGCCTCGGATATCCGCCATGTCCGCGCGCGCGCAACGCCAACCCCTGCCGAACCCCACCCGATCCTCGTTGGATTTTGGGGGTGCGGGCCGGGTGTGCCTTGGCCGCATCGTCGGCGCCAAGGGACTGAAGGGCGAATTGCGCGTGCGCGCCTACACGACGCGGGCCCGCGACATCGCCGCCTACGGACCGGTCGAGGACGAAACCGGCCAGCGCTCGTTCGCTCTCTCGGTCGTTTCCGAAACCGAGGGCGGCGCCGTCGTCCGCCTGAAGGGCGTCACGGATCGCACCGCCGCCGAAAAACTGAAGGGCATGGCGCTCTACGTTCCGCGCGAGCGGCTTCCGCCGCTGCCCGAGGGCGAATACTACCAGGGCGACCTGATCGGTCTCGACGCCGTGGACGAAAGCGGACGCGGGTTGGGCCGCGTGCGCGCGATCCGCGATTACGGTGCGGGCGCGATCCTGGAGATCGAAGGCGGTCTCTGGCCGGCGGGTGCGGTCGCCACCGTCGATCTGCGTGCGGGCAAAAAAGTGCTGACGCAACCGGCCGAATTGATCGCCCATAACGAGAAGGGTAAGCACTGATGACCGCCGCGCAAGACACCGTTGATACGCGCGCGGGGATTCGCCCGCGCGCCCCCTGGACCGCGCGGGTTTTGACCCTGTTCCCCGAGATGTTTCCGGGGCCGCTCGGCTTTTCGCTCGCGGGCCAGGCCCTGGCGCGCGGGCAATGGCGGCTGGAAGCCATCGACATCCGCGATTTCGCCGGGGACAAGCACCGCACCGTCGACGATTCCCCCTTCGGCGGCGGGCCCGGCATGGTAATGCGTCCCGACGTGATCGACGCAGGCCTCGCCCGCGCGCGCGAAGGGTTCGAGGCGCCGCCCGTGTTCCTGACTCCGCGCGGCCAACGGCTCGACCAAGCGCGGGTGCGGGCGCTCGCCGACGGGCCTGGAATCGTGCTGCTGTGCGGGCGCTACGAAGGCATCGACGAGCGCGCGATCGAGGCGCACCGGCCGGAAGAAATCAGCCTCGGCGATTTCGTGCTGTCGGGCGGCGAGCCCGCCGCCCTCGCGCTGCTCGACGCCTGCGTGCGGCTGTTGCCGGGCGTGATCGGCAAGGACGCCTCGCTCGCCGAGGAAAGTTTCGAACAAGGATTGCTCGAATATCCCCACTACACCCGCCCGCAGGTGTGGCGGGGCCGCGCGGTACCGGAGGTGCTCGTCTCCGGCCACCACGACAAGGTCCGCGCCTGGCGCGCGGCCGAGGCGGAACGGATCACGCGCGAACGCCGCCCCGATTTATGGCGCGCTCGCGCGGGCAAATGACGGACTTCGGACGACCACGGATTTAGACAAGGTAGACAAGGAAAACGTGCCATGAACCTGCTGCAGAAAATCGAACAGGAACAGCTCGCCAAGCTCGCGGCCCAGCGCCCGGCGCCCGACTTCCGCCCCGGCGACACCCTCAAGGTGAGCGTCAAGGTGGTGGAAGGCGAACGCACCCGCCTCCAGCAGTTCGAGGGCGTGTGCATCGCGCGCAAGAACGCCGGCGTCAATTCCGCCTTCACCGTGCGCAAGATTTCCTACGGCGAAGGGGTCGAGCGCGTGTTTCCGCTCTATTCGCCGTCGGTCGCGGCGATCGAGGTGCTCCGGCGCGGCGACGTGCGCCGGGCCAAGCTCTATTACCTGCGCGACCGCTCGGGCAAGAAGGCGCGTATCGCGGAGCTGAGCGAGGGCTATGTCGCCGGCGAGGCGGCGGCCGAAGCCGACGTGGCGCCGCCCACGGCCGAGTCCGCCGCGGCGGCGGAGGCGGCTGCGGCCCGCGCCGCGGCCAAGGCGGAGAAGAAGGCCGCCCAAAAGGAAAAGAAAAAGGCCCGGAAGGTCGAGAAGCATCATCCGGGCCGGGCAACATGAACTAGAGAAGGCCATGCTCAAGCCGAGAACCCTGTTCGACAAGATCTGGGAAAGCCATCTGGTCGACGTCCAGCCGGACGGCACCTGCCTGATCTACATCGACCGCCACCTGGTGCACGAAGTCACCAGCCCGCAGGCGTTCGAGGGCCTGCGCATGAACAAGCGCAAGGTGCGGCGGCCCGATGCGACGCTTGCGGTCGCCGACCACAACGTGCCGACCACCGACCGCGCACGCGGCATCGCCGACGCCGAATCGCGCCTGCAGGTCGAGACGCTGGAAAAGAACTGCGCCGAGTTCGGGGTGCCCTATTACGGCATGGACGACATCCGCCAGGGGATCGTCCACATCATCGGCCCCGAGCAGGGCTTCACGTTGCCCGGCACCACCATCGTCTGCGGCGATTCGCATACCTCGACCCACGGCGCGTTCGGCGCGCTCGCCTTCGGCATCGGCACGAGCGAAGTCGAGCACGTGCTCGCGACCCAGACCCTGCTGCAGCGCCCGGCCAAAAACATGCGTGTTTCGGTCGAGGGCGAATTGCCCTTCGGCGTCGGCGCCAAGGACATCGTGCTCGCCATCATCGGCGAAATCGGCACCGCCGGCGGCACCGGCCACGTGATCGAATACGCGGGTTCGGCGATCCGCGCGCTCTCCATGGAAGGGCGCATGACGGTCTGCAACATGACCATCGAGGCGGGCGCGCGCGCCGGCCTGGTCGCGCCCGACGACAAGACCTTCGATTACCTGCGCGGCCGCCCGCTCGCGCCCAAGGGCGGCGCCTGGGAACAGGCGTTTGCCTACTGGAAGACGCTACCCTCCGACAAGGGCGCCAAGTTCGATCGCGAAGTAGCGCTGGACACGGCCAAGATCGCGCCGATGGTCACCTGGGGCACCAGCCCCGAGGACGTGCTGCCCGTCACCGGACGGGTGCCCGACCCCAAGGATGCCAAGGACGAAGCCAAGCGCGCGGCCATCGCCCGCTCGCTCGAATACATGGGCCTCGCGCCCGGAACGCCCTTGGCCGAGATCGCCGTGCAGCGGGTCTTCATCGGCTCCTGCACCAACGGCCGGATCGAGGACCTGCGCGAGGCCGCCAAGGTCGCGCAAGGGCGCAAGGTGGCGAAAGGCGTCAACGCCATGGTGGTGCCCGGGTCGGGCCTGGTGAAGGACATGGCCGAGGCGGAAGGCCTCGACAAAATTTTCCTTGAAGCCGGCTTCGAGTGGCGCGAACCGGGCTGCTCCATGTGTCTCGCCATGAACGCCGACAAGCTCAATCCGGGCGAGCATTGCGCCTCGACCTCGAACCGCAATTTCGAGGGTCGCCAGGGCCGCGGCGGGCGCACGCACCTGATGAGCCCGGCGATGGCCGCCGCCGCTGCCGTCAGCGGCCACATCGCCGACGTGCGAAAGCTGGGCTGAGGAACGAAACCGCCATGGACAAATTCATCACGCTCACCGGGGTTGCGGCGCCCTTGCCCGCGATCAACGTCGACACCGACAAGATCATCCCCAAGCAGTTCCTGAAGACGATCCAGCGCTCGGGCCTCGGCAAGGCGCTCTTTTACGAAATGCGTTACGACGACCAGGGCAAGGAACGCCCCGACTTCGTCCTCAACAAGCCCGCCTACCGCCAGGCCAAGATTTTGGTCGCCGGCACCAATTTCGGCTGCGGGTCATCGCGCGAGCACGCGCCGTGGGCGCTGCTCGACTTCGGCATCCGCTGCGTCATCGCCGAGGATTTCGCCGACATCTTCTACAACAACTGCTTCAAGAACGGCATCCTGCCGATCAAGCTGCCGAAGGAGCAGATGGCCAAGCTGTTCGACGACGCCGAGCGCGGGGCGAATGCCACCCTCACCGTCGATCTCGAAAAGCAGACCATCCAGGGTCCGGACGGCGGCACCATCCATTTCGAGATCGACGCCTTCCGCAAGCACCTTTTGCTCAACGGCCTCGACGACGTCGGGCTGACGATGGAGAAGAAAACCAAGATCGACGCCTACGAGGAAAAACAAAAGCACGGCCAACCCTGGCTTGCCGCGCGTTAGCCGCGAATTTCTTGTGTCGGGCCTTCCCCTTCGACAGGCTCAGGGTGAGGCCCTCGTGCTGAGCCTGTCGAAGCATGAGGGCCGGTGCAGCAAACCGGAAATCGTCCCATGACCGCCGACAAGAAACTGCCCGCTAACAAAAAGCTTCTCGTGCTCGCGGGCGACGGCATCGGCCCCGAGGTGATGGCCGAGACGCTGCGCGTGGTGGAGTGGCTGGGAAAGAAGCGCGCGCTCCGCTTCGAGGTGAAAGAGGATTTGGTCGGCGGCGCGGCGTTCGACAAGCACGGCGCGCCGCTCGCGGACGCGACCATGAAAGCCGCGAAGGACTCGGATGCGGTGCTGCTCGGCGCGGTCGGCGGACCGAAGTGGGACAAGCTGCCGTTCGAGAAGAAACCCGAGCGCGGGCTCCTGCGCCTGCGGAAGGAGATGGACCTGTTCGCCAACCTGCGCCCGGCGGTGGTGTTCGACGCCCTGGTCGAGGCCTCGACCTTGAAGCCCGAGGTGGTCAAGGGCCTCGACATCCTGATCGTGCGCGAACTCACGGGCGGCATGTATTTCGGCGAGCCGCGCGGAATCGAGAAGCTCGCGGGTGGCGGGCGCAAGGGCGTCAACACCCACACCTACACCGACGAGGAAATCCGCCGCGTCGCCCGCATCGCCTTCGAACTCGCGCGGCTTCGCGGCAACAAGGTCTGCTCGGTCGAGAAGGCCAACGTAATGGAAGCGGGCGTGCTGTGGCGGGAAGAAGTGACCAAGCTGCATGCCGAGGAATTCGCCGATGTCCGGCTCTCGCACATGTACGCCGACAACTGCGCCATGCAGCTGATCCGCAACCCCAAGCAGTTCGACGTCATCGTCACCGACAACCTGTTCGGCGACATTCTCTCCGACGAGGCGGCGATGATGACCGGCTCGCTCGGCATGCTGCCGTCGGCGTCCTTGGGCGCGCGCGACGCGGGCGGAAAGCGCCATGCGCTCTACGAGCCGGTGCACGGCTCGGCCCCGGACATCGCCGGCATGGGCAAGGCCAACCCGATCGCCAATCTGCTGAGCTTCGCCATGTGCCTCCGCTATTCGTTCGGCCTCGAAGCGGAAGCGGCACTGGTGGAACAGTCGGCCAAGCGGGTGTTGGATGCCGGCCTTCGCACCGGCGACATCATGCAGCCGGGAAAAACCTTGGTTTCGACCAAGGCCATGGGCGACGCGATCCTCAAGGAGCTGGATCGCTCGGCCTGATCGCCGCTCAAAAAACCAGGCGGTAGAGTAGCGGCAGCAGGATCGCGGTCGCGAGCCCGTTCAAGCCCATCGCCAGGCCCGAGAACGCGCCCGCCACCGCGTCGACCTGCAACGCGCGCGCGGTGCCGATGCCGTGGGCGGCGACGCCCATCGCCAGCCCGCGCGCCTTCCAGTCCCGGACCCGGATCAGGTTGAGGACCGGCGGGCCCAGCGCCGCGCCCAGGATGCCGGTCAGGATCACCACCACGGCGGTGAGCGACGGCAGGCCGCCGAGCCGCTCGGCGATGCCCATGGCGATCGGCGTGGTCGCCGACTTGGGCGCGAGCGAAACCAGCGTCTCGCGCGAGGCGCCGAGAACCCAGGCGATGGCGACCGCGCTGAGCGACGCGGTGGCGGAACCGATCAGCACCGCGCCCAATATGGCGAGCGCCGAGCGGCGCACCTTGTCGAATTGCTCGTAGAGCGGCACCGCGAGCGCGACCGTCGCGGTGCCGAGCAGGAAATGAACGAACTGGGCGCCCTCGAAATAGGTCCGGTAGTCGATGCCGGTCGCGAACAGGAACCCGACCAGCAGGACGACCGCGATCAGCACCGGGTTGAGCAGCGGGTTGCGGCGGCTTTTCTGGTAGAGCCAGTCGCCGGCGGTGTAGGCGACCAGGGTCACGGTCAGGCCGAGCAGCGGCGAGGCCGCCAGATAGACCCAAATGCCCCGGAAATCGCCGGTCATCGTGCGCAGCTCCCGGGGGCGTCGCTTCCGGGGCCGGCGGGCCCGCGCAATCGCGCCAGCCCGACCATGACCAGCGCGGTGACGGCGATGGTCAGCACGGTGCTGCCGACCAGGGCGACCGAGATCGCCAGCCATTCGTCGGCGAGCAGCGAAAGGTGCAGCACCACGCCGACCCCCGCCGGCACGAAGAGAAGCGAAAGGTGGCGCAGCAACCCGCTTGCGGTCGCCCGCAACTCCGCCGGGATGGCGCCCCGGGCGATCAGGCCGAAAAACAACACCGCCATGCCCACCACCGGCCCCGGCACCGGCAGCCCGGTCGCCAGCACGATCACTTCGCCGGCGAGCTGGCAGAGCAGAAGAAGCGTGATGAACGGCAGCGCCATGGCGGGGCCTCGCGGGTCGGATCGGCGGAGGACGGCCTTTCCGCTCAGCATAGCGGCGAATAACCCGCTTTTCCGCTTGAATCCGGGCGCGCCAGGGGCTATCCAGTCGCCATGCGCGCGCTCAAGATCGGAACCAAGACCAAGGACCCCTGCTAGCGGGCCGGTTCGCGTCGCGTCGAACGAACGGCCCGCCCCCGCGCGGGCCTTAATGTTTTTGAAGACGGAACGGAGACGACGATGAGCTACAAAGTCGCGGTCGTGGGCGCCACCGGCAACGTCGGGCGCGAGATGCTCGATATCCTGGCCGAGCGCCGTTTCCCGGCGAGCGAGGTGATCCCGCTAGCTTCCGAGCGTTCCGCCGGCAACCAGGTTTCGTTCGCCGACGGCCCGGACCTCACCGTCCAGGATCTCGCCAAATACGACTTCAAGGGAGTCGACATCGTGCTGTCCTCGCCCGGCGCCAAGGTGTCGGCGGTGCACAGCCCGCGCGCGGCCGCCGCCGGAGCGGTCGTCATCGACAACACGTCCTATTTCCGCATGGACCCGGAAATTCCGCTGGTGGTGCCCGAGGTCAATCCGGGCGCGATCGCCGGCTACGCCAAGCGCCGCATCGTCGCCAATCCCAACTGCTCGACCATCCAGATGGTGGTCGCGCTGAAGCCGCTGCACGATCTCGCCCGCATCAGGCGCGTGGTCGTTTCCACCTACCAATCCACCTCGGGCGCGGGCAAGGCGGCGATGGACGAACTGTTCGAGCAGACCCGCGGCGTTTACGCCAACGACCCGGTCTCCAAGACCAAGCGCAAGTTCACCAAGCAGATCGCCTTCAACGTCATTCCGCACATCGACGTCTTCATGCCGGACGGATCGACCAAGGAAGAATGGAAAATGGTGGAAGAGACGAAGAAAATCCTCGATCCCGGTATCGCTGTGGTGGCAACCTGCGTACGCGTGCCGACCTTCATCGGCCACGCCGAATCGGTCACCGTGGAATTCGAGCGCCCGATCTCCGAGGACGCGGCGCGCGAGGCCCTGAAGCGCGCCCCCGGCGTGGTCGTGGTCGATCACCGCGCCGACGAAGGCTACGTCACTCCGGTCGAATGCGCGGGCGAGGACGCGGTCTACGTCAGCCGCATCCGCAAGGACCCGACCGTCGCCCACGGCCTGTCGTTCTGGGTGGTGTCCGACAACCTGCGCAAGGGCGCGGCGCTCAACGCGGTCCAAATCGCCGAAGCGTTGATCAAGACGTATATGCGCAAAGCGGCCTAGGCGGCCGCCGGCATGCCGAAGGCGGCGTAACCGCCCCCGTCCGCGCCTTCACGTTTTCGGATCGGGCTGGTTGAGGGGCTTTTCCGCCCCTTCGGCCACGGGCGCGGGCACGTCGTCGGGATTGAACAGCGCGTTGATTTCCTCCTGGCCCATGTCGGCCGCGAGCGGCGCCGCGGGAGCGCCGGGCTTGGCCGCCGCGCCCCGCTTGTCGGGGCCGAGAAACAGCTTTTCTTTCCGCCGCCGGTCGGGCCCGAAGAACTTGCCGACCCGGACGAACCGGCGCGGCCGTTCGACCACCGCCTGAATCCGGTCGAGCAGCGCCTTCGCCGAAATCGGCTTGATGACGTATTCGTTGACCCCGGCGTCGCGCGCCTGGAACACGTGCCAGCGGTCGGCGAAGCCGGTCACCATGACGATCGGCAGGTAGGGATTGGGAGAGGCGGGGTCGTGGCGCACGCGCCGCAGGAAGCTCAAGCCGTCGACCGGTATCATTTCCCAATCGAGCAGGACGAGATCGGGCACTTCCTTCTTGATCTCCTGCCACGCCTCCTCGCCGTCCTTGGCGATGACGAAATTGGTGGCGCCGAGGTGCTTCAAAATCTCCAAAAGGATGCGCCGGGCGAAGGAATGATCCTCCACCACCAGAATGCGGACATTGTCCAAATAGCCGGCGCTCGACATGGCGGCAACGATTGATCCGGTTTTTTGCAATCTTGCCACGGGTGGCCGGGAAAATATAGGTTGGCGCGCGCCGTTTTGGCTCAATTAAGACCTAACCCAGCCGGGAGTTTCTTGATGTCCAAGAACATCCGCCCCCGCCGCAGCGTGCTCTACATGCCCGGCTCCAACGCCCGCGCCCTGGACAAGGGCCGGGCCATTCCCGCCGACGGCCTGATCCTCGATCTCGAGGACGCCGTCGCCCCCGACGCCAAAGCCCAGGCGCGCGGGCAAATTCGCGACGCGCTCAAGGCCGGCGGTTACGGGGGCCGCGAAATCATCGTCCGCGTCAACGGGCTCTCGACGCCGTGGGGCAAGGACGATCTCGCCGAAGCCGCCCGCTTCGGCGCCGACGCGATTTTGCTACCGAAGGTTGAAAGCGCCGCCGCGATCCGCGACGCCCAAGCGGTGCTGGACGCGGGCGGAGGGCCCGCCGATTTGCCGATCTGGTGCATGATCGAAACGCCGCTCGGCGTCCTCAACGCGCGCGAGATCGCCTTCGCCGGCCCACGGGTCGGCGGGCTGGTGATGGGCACCTCGGACCTCGCCAAGGATCTGAACGCCCAACACACGCGCGAGCGGCTGCCGATGCTGACCTCGCTCGGGCTTTGCGTGCTGGCGGCGCGCGCGGCGGGCATCGCCATTCTCGACGGCGTGCACCTCGACCTCGCCGACGACGAGGGCTTCGCCTTTTCCTGCCGCCAGGGGCGCGAACTCGGCTTCGACGGCAAGACCCTGATCCACCCCAAGACCGTGG